>JAEIGA010004526.1_pt1 | contig 21499 bp, 17 predicted proteins | sample 9270691 | NCBI WGS metagenome assembly JAEIGA01 (sample SAMN17057246, study PRJNA624740) | gut metagenome | biome: biome; isolation source: fecal sample | host: Bos grunniens | place: China: Xizang | collected 2019 | reverse complement strand
ATATAAGGCATTTAAAACACCAACAGCTGTGGCAACTTTTTTGGTCGAAAAGGCTGCGATGTTTGAGCAACTTATCAATAGTGTCGAATCACGAATTAACCTGAGGATTGCAGAGATTGTCAAAAACGAATTGTACAAGATTGATAAAATTTCGAAAGAGGTGAAGATTGTGACTCAACGTTTAATTGCCGAGCAACGTAATCGTTTGGCAGTGGGGCAGACAAAGTTGAGTTATGCCTATTCGCATATTAATCGTGAACGGTCGACATTGTCTGCAATTGAAAAAATGTTTGCCGATAGGATTAAACAATTTATAGAGACCAATCGGTTGAAAATAGGTCTGCTGGAATCGTTGGTCAAGAGTCATTCTCCAGAACAGATATTGAAACTTGGTTACTCGATAGTTAGAGTCAATGGTCGGGTAGTGCAGAATGTCGAAATGGTAAAAAAAGATGACAACATTGAGATAATGATGTACGATGGAGTGGTGAATGCTAAGGTCGAAAATGTGAAATCAAAAGATAAATAATGAAAAAAGAAAAGATTACGTACGAAGAGGCAATGGCCGAAATCGAAAGAATCATCGAACGAATGGAAGCAAATAATGTCAACATAGACAATTTGTCAGTTGATTTGTCGCGTGCAACCAAATTGATCGAACTCTGTCGTGAAAAATTGAATAAAACAGAGGCTGATGTCGATAAGATACTAAATAATGTTAAAAATAATAAATAACACAAATGATGAAAAGATTACTACTGATTGTAACAATGTTGCTTGTGTCAGGGTCAACCCTGATGGCTCAGAAACGAGCAATTACACAGGCAGATTATGATGGTTGGAAGAGCCTGACTAAAACAAATGTCTCATTTGATGGCCGCTATTTCTATTATGAGGTTGCACCACAAAAGGGCGATCCTGAGTTGGTAATCCAGTCTGTTGATCTGAAAAAATCAAAACGAATTCAATGTGCTAAAAATTTCTCATTTGTCGGCAATAACTACGGTATGTTTACGATTTCTCCGGCAGATAAATTGGTACGTGAACTCAAACGCAAAAAAACTGATCAAAAGAAGATGCCGGTTGATACGACCTATCTGATCAACCTCGAAAATATGGAGTATACTCCGATTGAAAAGGGGTTGTCATTGAAAACCGTAGGAGAGACGCCGTATGTATATTTTACTCGTACTATAAAGTTGCCAAAGGATACAACAAAGGCAAAAGAGACTAAGACTGAATCTAAAGATTCGACTAAGTCTAAAAATATTGCTCCGAAACCGACAAGTTTTAACAGGTTTGTACTCAAAAATCTTGAGACCGGAGACTCGATATTTGTCGATAGTGTGAAGAGTTCTATATTTCATAAATCAATGACTTTGGTCTATGTGAAGGAGGTTGATTCGACAGATTGTCTGTATATCCAAAAAAATGGTATCACAACTAAAATATTTGCAGATGCAAAGACCGAAATCAAAGATATGATTTTTGACAAAAAAGGTGAACAATTGGCATTTGCATATAGTGCAGATACTGCTAAGAAGGACAAACTTTACAATCTAGCATACGTTGACTTGAAACAATTTGATAAGAAGAGTATCAAAAAAGTGAAGATCGACAGATTGGAGTTGAACAATTCAGACCAAATGCCTGACGGTTTTTGTGTCGGTACGGGACTCTCATTTACTAATGACGGGAAATTGTTGCAATTTACACTCAATAAGCGTCTGAAAGAAGAGCCCAAAGATTCGTTGCTTGATGATGAAAAATTCAGCCTTGATTTGTGGAGTTACACTGACTCGGTAAATATGACAAAACAGTTAGTGAAAAAAAATGCAGAAGAGTCATATACTGCAATTTGGAATGTGAAAACCAAAAAGTGGTTGCAACTTGGAAATGAGTACATCTCAACTGTTTCAATACCGACAATTACAGATGAGATGTTGGGTTATTGTGTTACATCACGTCCATATCAAATCCAATCGGAATGGGAATATCCAGTAGGTTATGACTATTATCTTGTTAATCTCAATACGGGTAAACGCGAATTGATGCTGGAAAACTTTGTTGGAAGTATCTATGCCTCAAAAGATATGAGATATGCATTGGCATTTAATGCTAAGTTGGGTGAGTTGTCGATTGTCGACTTCAGAACAAAAGAGATTAAACCGATTGATGTCCCAACCAATTTCACCAAAGAGATAGATACTCCGACCAATAAACCTCTCTATGGAACACTCGGCTGGAGTGATGATTATGCATTCTATCTCTATGATCAATATGATTTGTGGAAAATTGATGCTACGGGCAAAGAGGCTCCCAAGTGCATCACCAATGGTTTTGGTCGTGATAACAAACGAACTCTGAGAGCAGTGATGATCTTTAATAAAGTTCCAGGTGAACCAACTTCAATTAAGGAATCGGACATTAAATTGTATCAGGCTTTTGACCCGCAGACTAAACAATGTTACTACTATAAGGCTGACGGAACCGGTAATTTTAAAGAGCTGATGGGTGGCAATTATACATACGGAATCAGAGCCTATGGTTATAAAGATATTGATGTTTGTTTGTGGACACGCGAAAATTTCAATGAAGAGCCCAATCTCTGGATTAGTAACAAATTCTTTGAAAATCCTCAAAAGGTTACGACATTTAATCCGAATATGAACAACCTGAAGTGGGGTAGTGTCGAACTTATCGAGTGGACAGATTTTAATGGCAAAAAATCAACAGGTTTGCTCTACAAACCCGAAAACTATGACTCGAACCGAAAGTATCCGACCATTGTCTATTTCTATGAAAAGTCGACAGACGATATGTTTAGATTCCACAAACCACAACCAAGTTGGTCTATTATAATTCCGTCTGTTTGTACAAGCAATGATTATGTAGTATTTATTCCGGATATTGATTATGAAATTGGTTATCCCGGAAAATCTTGTTACAATAAGATCGTCAGCGGTGCTCAAGCACTCATTGAACGAGGAATAGCCGATCCAGATCGTATTGGTCTACAAGGTCAAAGTTGGGGCGGTTATCAGATTGCCTATCTTGTGACTCGAACCAATATGTTCAGATGTGCAAGTCCTGGAGCTCCTGTTTCAAGTATGGTCAGTGCATATACGGGTATTCGTACAACAACTGGTATGGTCAGAATGTTTATGTATGAACACGGTCAGAGCCGTATCGGTGCATCGTTGTGGGAGGCTCCGATGCGTTATGTCGAAAACTCACCGATTTTCTTTGCGCCGAGAGTAGAGACACCACTGCTTATCCGTCACGATGATGCTGACGAGGCTGTGCCTTACCAACAGGGTGTCGATTTGTTTATGGCATTGAAACGTTGTGGTAAAAAGGTTTGGTTGCTCAACTACAATAAGGAACCTCATAATCTGAGATCACGAGCTGCACGTATGGACTGGGATCTCAGAATGATGCAGTTCTTTGATTACTATTTGAAAGATGCCAAGATGCCACGCTGGATGAAGGAGGGTATCTCGGTTAAAGAAAAAAATAAAGATCGCAAATATGATCTGGTTGACTAACTATTACCAATCAAATCAGGGTGTCCGAAAAAGTTCTCGGGCACCCTTTTTATTTCATATTAAATTTGATAACTTTGTAGCATAAAAAACAATCGCAATGGAATTTCCCAAACTGAACTTACCATATAATCAGCTACGCATAAGACGTACTGCGACCAATTCGTTCAAGATTTGGGATCAATGTCGGGTTAAGTGGCTCGATGCAACTCCCGAAGAGTGGGTGCGTCAAAATTTTATTGCATATCTGATTGCCAATAAAAATTGTCCTGTACATTATATTAGTCAAGAGTATCCGGTCAATCTGAATGGTCAGTCTCAGCGAGCTGATATTCTGGTGTTTGATTCAACCGGAGCCCCTTGGTTACTGGTCGAGTGTAAGGCAACTGAAATATCCCTTTCGGAAAATGTGATGATGCAGGCTGCACGATATAATATGGTAATTAAGGCACCATATCTAATTGTTACTAATGGATTGCAACACATCTGTTTTGGTCGTAATGCTGATAGTGATGGTGTGCTTATTCCCTGTGAGCTTCCCAATTGGCCGTAGTCTCGTAAAATCTTTCCAAATCAAAAAGGTATAATTATTGATATTCTTGAACTAAAAACATTTGGTTATGAATATCGTGATTACAACTTTGAATTCTTGGGATTATCCTGATGCCAATATCAAAATTTTAGCAGAACAATTTTCTGCACGACACAATGTATTGTTTGTCAATACGCCACTTGATGTTTTCGGAATGGTACAGGGATTCAAAAGCGTGGATAGTTGTGATCGTGTGAAAAATATTCGTAAAACAACTCCGATATTCAGACAAATAAACAATCGAATGTGGATATTTACTCCGCCTGTTGCAATCTCGGCACCAGGAAACATCTACTCGGAGATACTCTTCGATTTGATTAACCGAAAAAATAATCGACGTCTTGCACGTGAGATCAAGTGGGCAATGAATCAAGTCAATATGAAAGGAGAATTTATACACTTGAATGACAATGATATTTTTAGCGGATTTTATATGAAAGAGCTATTATGCCCAAAATTTTCAATCTATTATAGACGTGATAACTTGTTGTCCATTCCATATTGGAGTCGTAATGGTGTGAGACTTGAACCTCAATTGATAAAGAAATCAGATGCTGTAGTGACCTGTTCGGAGACACTCGCAGCATCGGTTCGTCCATATAATTACAGAACGTTTAATATAGGTCAGGGAGCCGATTTAGAGTCAATCAAGATGCAGAATAATCAATTTGTCATACCTCGAGATATGAACGGAATCCGTGGGCCGATAATCGGTTTTATCGGGAATCTTGCCGCTCTGTATACTTCGGCAAATACGATACATCGGGTTGCTCGTGAACACCCGCGTTGTTCGGTTGTGTTGGTAGGACAGGAAGATCGAGCGTTCGCATCACACACGCTACATCTGTTACCCAATGTTTTCTTCCTTGGATCAAAACGATATGTGGATATGATGCAATATATTCATAGTTTCGATTTGTTGATAAATCCACTGAATGTAAATGAACTGACCGAGTCGAATTATGCTTCGTCCATTGATTTGGCACTTGCTCTGGGAAAACCGGTGGTTTCGATGCAAACCGATCCGTTAGGCGTATTTTCTCAACATATACATTTGGTCAATTCCGAGTCTGACTTTTCAAATGCAGTTACTTTGGCTCTAAAAGAGGTTTCAGATGTCGCTAAAATAGAGCAACGAAAATTGTTTGCCGAGTCACTGAGTATCCGGTTTTGTGCTGACAGATTCTATGCCGTATTGGATTATCTCGAAAAGCAGCGTGCCGAAAAAGGTGCTGCAACAACTTTTGGTTCGTTGTCGACAGCACCTTCTTAATACTGAATTTTAATAATTCTATTTGCAGTTAATCAGAATTTCTCGGGCAACTGTTCCCGTAATGTTCTGCATCTCTCCGAACTTTACATTACGATGATTGAATCGGCGTTCAATTTCGTAGATTGTTTCATCTGGAATATTAGCCTCTTCAAGACGGGTTGCAAGACCAAGCGAACGGAAAAATTCTTCGGTACGGTCAATAGCTTTGAGAGCTCGTTGGCGAGTAGAGCCTTCGTTGATTCCCCAAACTCTCTGTCCATATTGTGCGAGTTTAGCCTCTTTTTGCTCGATCATTGTACGCATTAAGCCAGGGTGTACGATTGCAAGGGTTGCTCCGTGGGTGAGTCCGTGAATGGCCGTCAGTTCGTGTCCGATCATATGTGTAGCCCAATCTTGAGTCACGCCAAGTGCTACAAATCCGTTCAGCCCCATAGTGGCAGACAACATAAAGTCACACATCAAATCGTAGTCTTCTTTGTTTTCCTGGATTCGTGGAGCTATATCTATGAGTGTCTGCAGTATGCCTTCACTCCAACGATCCATAATACGAGATTGTCCAGGTGTTGTCATATATTGTTCCATAACGTGAACAAAAGTGTCTGCTATGCCACACGCAATCTGAAATGGAGGTAATGAATAGGTTACTGTCGGATCAAGAATCGAAAAACGTGGGTAGTTGCTATAAAATGCAAATTTCTCTTTAGTCTCTTCGCGAGAGATAACTGCACCGCTATTCATCTCTGAACCCGTTGCCGGAAGTGTCAGAACTGCTCCAAGCGGCACGGTATTGGTATTTCGGCCCGACAGAACCAATTCCCACGGATCGCCATCATACAACAGACCTGCAGAGATAAGTTTTGTGCCATCGACAACTGAGCCACCTCCTACGGCTAGCAGAAAGTTTACCCCCTCTTTTTTACCGAGTTCGATAGCCTTACGCAAAGTCTCAATTCGAGGATTGGGCTCAATGCCCCAAAACTCGACATAATCTCGACCTTCAAGAGCTTTTGTAATTTGGTCGTATACTCCGTTCTTTTTCACGCTGCCGCCACCGAACGTAATCATCAGACGACAATCAGCAGGAATCTGTTTAGGAAGTTCGGAAATCATTCCGCGACCAAATATCAATCTTGTGGGATTTTGAAATATAAAATTGTTCATAGTCGTTTAAATTTGATTAGCACAAAATTAAAACTTAATTGTTAAAATTAGTAATTCTCATCAATTTTTTTTAGCTTTGGAGAAATTAATTTTTAGGTATGGCTTGCGAGATTGAGAGAAAATTTTTGGTGTCAGGAGATTATAAATCTTTTGCAATTGCATCGAAACGTATCGTGCAAGGGTATCTGTCTGATAGTCCTGAAAGAACTGTACGTGTTAGAGTTATTGGCGAACGTGGATTCCTGACAATTAAGGGCATAACTGGTGACCTCGGAATTATCAGAGATGAGTGGGAATATGAAATCCCGACAGTGGAGGCTGAAGAATTATTGAAAATCTGTTTGCCTGGTGTCATTGATAAAACTCGTTACTATGTTCCATTTGAGGGAGTAACTTTCGAGGTCGATGAATTTTATGGCCAAAATGAAGGTTTGACCATTGCAGAGGTTGAACTTAACTCTCCAGAACAGATGGTTTTGCTGCCCCAGTGGATAGGCCGCGAGGTTACGGGTATTGAAAAGTACTATAACTCGATGTTGGTTAAAAATCCATACTCAAAATGGTAAGTTATGATTGACGTTAGTGTTAAGATTCACGACAAGTTTTCGATTGAATTTAAGGTTGGTGTAAATGTTGACTATCCGAACTCCGGAAATTATGCAGTCAATACTTGGGTGTTTGTGCCCAAAAGTCTGGATATTAATAGTGTAACATATACCAAACAACAATTCTATACAGATGTAAAGACACATATTAGGTTGATTACACCGAGATTCATACTTGGTAACATAGCAGCAGAGGACTCGGTGCCATATCAGAATCTGAGAAATGCATTCGAAAATCTTGGACAGATGGTTACTGCCGAAAATATTGCAGAATATGAGTATCAGATAAAAATGTTCTCGGCCATTGTCAAGAGTGCGTTGCGTGATGCGGTGAAACATATTGCAAATGCAAGACCTCAAGATGTCGAATATCTATCTTCGGAATTTCTCAACAAGGTAAAGTTTATCAATTTGCAGTATGAGAATCTAAAGAAAATTATCAATATACCGACCGTTTCAGAAGATATGGTGAATTGTTACAGTTACGGTGAGGAGTTTATTGTATCGATGTCGATAGCCTATTTGGGCAAATTGAGTGATGAGTTGAAACAGAAGCGTGAATCAGATTTCACCAAAATAGAGACAAGTGTCATTGAAACCATCGAGTATTTGGTCGACCACAAACGTCGAAAAGGATATCTTGAGGTAGAAAAAGATAATACATCGGTAAATGATAATATGGTTTTCAGACAGGGTGTGCTGAAGAAATATGTCGAAAGCGGACTGTTTTTAGATGCCGAAACACGTCGTGACGGAGTCTGGGTCGAACAGATTTACTATAGTCTTGCAGCAGGATTGGCAATGTTGTTTGCAACGATAGTGTCGTTCTCGTTTCAACGTAAATTTGGCTCGCTGACAATGCCGTTGTTCGTAGCTCTGATTCTCAGTTATATGTTGAAAGATCGTATCAAAGAGTTGATGAGATATTATTTTGCTCACAGATTAGGTAAAAAATATTTCGACAATAAGACTACAATTTCGATAAAGGATAAGGTGATCGGATCAATTCGTGAAGGTTTTGATTTTATAACAGAGAATCATCTGCCCGAAGAGGTGCGTAATATTCGAAATAAATCACATTTGGTTGATGTTCAGTATCGAATTTCAAATGACCGAATATTATTATATCGAAAATTAATCCATATAGACAGCGAACAATTGGCTCTGAGTACCCCATATTTTGTCAACGGACTGAACGATATTACACGCTTGAATTTAATTTCTTTTACGCGTCAGATGGATAATCCTGACGTTTGGTTGAGAGTGGTAGATGATGGAAAGTTGTCAGGACTCTTTGCTCGCAAAATGTATTATATCAACATCGTAATGCAGTTTAATGGCGACGGAAATATTGAGTATAAACGATTTCGTGTAGGGTTGAATCGTGATGGTATTGCCGAAATTAACGAGGTGAAATGAGAATCTTCTATTGTGTATTCTCAAATAAAATGCTTATTTTTGTGGGATTATTGAAAACCTAAAACAACTAAAAATATTATGAAGAAAACATTTATTTGTGCAGCCGTACTGCTGGCGTGTTCGTTGAGTCTGTCGGCTCAGAACAAAAAGGGTGGTATCAGTGAGCAGATGTTGTCGCGTATTCGTCAAGGATATGCCGCAACTCCGGATCAAAAGGCCGTAAAAAATGCATTGGCTATAAATCCGATTTCAGAATTGTCAATGAATGCCGAAAATGCAGCTATGGGTGATACTCATTTCGCTTATAGAGTAGCTACAAAAGGAATTACAGATCAAAAAAAATCTGGTCGTTGTTGGTTGTTCACAGGATTGAACGTTCTCAGAGCAAAGATGATCAGCAAATATAATCTGCCTGAATTCGAATTCTCACAGAATTACTGTTCATTCTATGATCAATTGGAAAAATCAAACCTCTTCTTGCAGGCAATTATTGATACTAAAGATTTGCCATTGGACGATCGTCAGGTTGAGTGGTTGTTGAAAAACCCAATTGGTGACGGTGGCCAGTTTACAGGCGTATCGAACCTGATTATGAAGTATGGTGTTGTTCCGAAATCTGCAATGCCAGAGACTTACCAAAGCGAAAATACAAACGGAATGGCTTCAATTCTGAAGCTCAAGTTGCGTCAGTATGCACTCGAGTTGCGAGAAATGAAGGGCAAAACCGAAGATCGTAAAACAGAAATGTTGACAGAAATCTATCGCATTTTGGTTGAGTGTCTGGGAGTTCCTCCAACAGAATTCGAATGGACAATGCGTGATAAAGATGGTAAAGTTGTAAGTACTAAGACCTATACTCCGAAAAGTTTCTACCAGGAGTATATCGGTGAAGACCTCGAAAAGAATTACGTAATGATTATGAATGACCCAACTCGTGAATATGGAAAGGTTTATGAAATCGATTACGACCGCCACGTGTATGATGGAGAAAACTGGTTGTATGTAAATCTTCCGATTGAGAGGGTTAAAGAGATTGCTATTGCATCAATCAAGAATAACACAGCAATGTATTTCTCTTGTGACGTTGCAAAATTCCTGAACACAAAGAAGGGAACAATGGATTTGAAAAATTTTGATTATGAATCATTGTTCGCAACAGATTTCCCAATGGATAAAAAACAACGTGTACAGACATTCGCGAGTGGTTCGTCACACGCTATGACTTTGATTGCAGTAGATGTAGACAAAGATGGTAAACCAACTAAATGGATGGTGGAAAATAGTTGGGGAGCAGCAGCCGGTTATAATGGTTGTCTGATTATGACGGACGAATGGTTTGAAGAGTATATGTTCCGCGTAGTAGCAGAAAAACAATTTGTTCCGGCAGATGTTCTTGAGATGCTCAAACAGAAACCTATCAAGTTGCCAGCTTGGGATCCGATGTTCCAACCGGAAGAGTAGGGGGAATTGATAAAAACAAGAATATCCGATTCATAGTGAATCGGATATTTTTTTTAGACCATTATAACGTATACACCGATTGGTGAATATTGTTGGTTATTTAGGAGGTTTTCCTTGTTGTTCTGAAATTTGTAATTACAGGTCCATCTTCGACTCCCAACGTTCCCACATTCTTTTATCGCTTGTTCACTTAAATAGGCTCTAACTTCGATTTCTTCTTCAAGCATAATTACAGTGTCACGTACTGACAAAAATATATCTGTAGGATGGATACCTGGAGGTGAAAATGGCACACACCAATTGCAAAACATATCGCAATTGGTGTGTTGTGATTTGCAAAATCGGTATCAAGGAAATCTTATTGATACTGTCTTTTTTTAGTTTGCCATTGTGGCTCCAAAATAAGAAACACAAAAGGCTAACTACTTGAAAAATAGTAATTAGCCTTTTGTTTTGTGCCCAGGACAAGACTCGAACTTGCACGCCGTTAACCAGCACCACCCCCTCAAAGTGGCGTGTCTACCAATTTCACCACCTGGGCATTATCTCCAAAACCGATGCAAAAGTATACACTTTTTTGTAATATTCCAAATTTTAACGAATTTTTTAATTTTATTTTTATTTGTAAAAGATTTCTTTATACTCTAATCGGTTTATTTATAATGATTTACTCTTCAACCCAATCTTCGGACAAACTGAAGTCGTTATTGGCAAAAAGTTCTGCAAGACCCGTAATCTGCTTGAGTCTGATTAATTCATCTTTGGACATTCCGATATTGCGAATAATCCAGGCATCAGACATTCCTGCTTTTGACAATTCGGAGATGATATTGCTCATCAACTCTACGGAGTGTACTCCGCGAGCACGATTATGACGAATCGTAGATGCCATTCGTTCAGATATATCCTTATTGATTATAGATACGGGCAACATCCCGTTTTCTCGTTCATATATTCGTTTTGATGTCTTCATTACAAGATATCTATGATAGCCATCAACTAGTTCATAGAGATCCTGATCCTTGATATAATAGCAGACACAAGGCATCGTATAACCATCTTCCCAAATTGATAGTTCGAGCAGTTTCATTTCGGGGGGTGCTACGATATTGGGGTTGTAGTCATTGGCTACAATCTTTTCGACTGGAACTGATATTACATTATATACGGGGCTTTTAAATTTATCCATCTATCAAATATTTATATTTTTCCATTACATTATTTCTGAGATCCTTTTCGAGTTTATTCATCGTGAATCCCATATACTTACATACGTGATCGTTTTTGAGAATACAGATACACATTCGTTTGTATGTCGGTATTTCTCGAAATTCGGCTATGTCGATATCGTCCAGATATTCCATCTTAACAGTCCGTTTTTCGGTGTGGTAGCCTGAGGTTTTCCCGAAGGTGAAATCAACTCCTGCTTTTTTCAATTTTTCAATGACTTCTTCACTCAAACAACCTCCACGTTCTCGCCAAAATTTTATACTGACATTTAATTTGTCGAGGTAGTTTTTTCGAATGCTGAAAGGTAACGTGTTGAGAAGAAAATGCATATATTCTTTCCACGAGAAGCCCTCAGGGCATTTTATATTACGCCAGCCCATAGCGGTAGTTTTTCCGTATATGCCGGCGAAATTGACACCATTCACGCGACTGACAAGACGTCCCCACGTATCGGGATCGATAGCTCGGTATGCACTTAGTGTTGCTATGGCCTCGGATATGAACGGACTGACTACGCGTTGTTTGGCAAGCGGCACACCTGCCTGATAGAACAAATCATAGAGTTTGTTGTAATCCCATCCGAACTTGCCATTGGCTGACCAAATATCTTCGGTTTTCCAATCGTAAATGGGGTAGGCATTAAAGACATTATAATCAATGCGATGAGTCCAGCGATTATTGTGCAATCGGTTGATGTTTTTTTCGCTATGTATTGCACGCCATCGGTTGAAACTCTCCTGAGTGCGGATTCCAACCAGACTGCAAATCTTTCGACATTTTTTATAATGTTTGAGCCAAATTGCAAATGACAATTGGAAATCGTAGTCCCACTGATCATCGGTGAAAAAATCGAAATCTTTTTCAGTAAAACAATTCTCTGGTTGCTTTCTCACCCAAAGTTCACGTTTATTCTCTTCCCACGGACGCCAATATGTCTGTAACATTGATGTGCAGGTTACAACTCTGAACGGAACACAACAATGAAATACCTCTAGAATATCCTTGTTTGAGTCAAGCATTCGACGGACATAATCGGTTGTGTATTTATACTGAGCCTCATAGTCCATATGGAATACTCCGAGTTTACGATTCGGAGCATACTTACGGATATAATCGATGCATAGATTCAGTAGGACTCCGCTATCCTTACCACCTGAAAATGAAACATATACATAATCGAAATGGTCAAAAATCAATTTCAGACGGTTTTGTGTTGCCTCATAAACATTCAGTTGTCTGATCATTTGATTTCGGATTTTGGTAGATCATTTTATCATACTTTTTCCATTCGATAATTCTTGCGAATCCCATCTCGATAAATGCTTCGGTGTTGCGTTTATGCACTATTGCTACGAGTTCGGGGTAATCTTTTGAGTCGATAATATCCTGCAAAAGAGCCTTGATAACATCTTTATTGTCTAATCTGAAGTAGTAATTATCAATGTTATATCCATTACTGATAGGTTTGAGAGGAATAAAACCTGCTACGTTTTTATTATCAATGAGGACATGCCAGATGTAATCTGGTGCTGTTTTGAATGGGTAGTTATTATTTAGTTTCAAAATTGAAGCATTCATAACAAGTGGTGCTACTAGTTCGTAGAGTTCCTTGTCATTTCCTTTTAATCTGAGAATCTTCATATCCAAATGTTTTCTGCAAAATTAATCATTTTTATCAATAGATTGGTAATATATATACAAGAAAACGAGTCCCCCAAGGACTCGTTTTTATAAAAACTAAGGAGATGTGATATTATCCGCGGATTGCAGCGACGCCTGGAAGCTCGACTCCTTCCATATATTCGAGCAGTGCTCCACCGCCTGTTGATACGTAACTAACTTTGTCTGCGAGTCCAAATTTGTTGATGCAGGCAACTGAATCGCCACCACCAATCAGAGAGTATGCACCTTTATCGGTTGCCTTTACGATGCTTTCTGATACGGCACGAGAACCCTCTGCAAAGCGGTCAAATTCGAATACACCTACAGGACCATTCCAAAGAATAGTTTTTGATTCGAGAATTACTTTGTCAAAATCCTTGATTGCTTGTTGTCCGGCATCTAGTCCCATCCAGCCTTCAGGTATGTCCATTGCAGAGAATGTTTTTTGATCTGCGTCATTTGCAAAGCGGTCGCCACAGATAGCATCTACACCTTGAACAAGATTTACTCCAAGTTCTTTAGCACGTTCGATAACTCTCAATGCTGTGTTGAATTGGTCTGGTTCGCACAGTGAAGATCCAACCTTTCCGCCTTGTGCTGCCATAAAGGTAAAGGTCATTCCACCGCCGATAATCAGGTTATCCACCTTTGTGAGCAGATTTTCGATGACAGTAATTTTTGATGAAATTTTGCTACCACCGAGGATTGCTGTGAATGGACGTTGTGGATTTTTCAGGACCTTGTCAATGGCATTAATTTCTCCCTCCATTACATAGCCGAACATTTTGTCATTAGGGAAGAAATCTGCAATGACGGCTGTCGATGCGTGACGACGGTGAGCTGTACCGAACGCATCGTTGATATAGCAATCTCCGTAAGATGCGAGTTTTCGGGCAAATTCTTCGTCACCCTTCTCTTCCTCTTTATAGAAACGGAGGTTATCCAATAACAGAATTTCACCATCTTTGAGTTGCTTAGCCATTTCTGCTGCCTGTTCGCTCATACAATCTCCGCCAAAAAGAACCTTGTGTCCATCAAGATTTTTTTCGATAGTCGGGATAATCTGTTTGAGTGACAATTTTTCACTTGGACCATCTTTGGGACGTCCCATATGAGAGAGTAATACGATTGAACCGCCTTCTGCCAAGACCTTCTTGAGAGTTGGGATCGCAGCTCTAATTCGGGTGTCATCTGTAACTTGACCCTCGTTCATCGGAACATTAAAATCAACACGAATTAATGCTCGTTTGCCTTTGAATGCGTAGGTATCAATTGATTGCATAATATTTATTTTTTGTTTAATGTATTCAGCTACAACGGAGGTGCAAAAGTAATGTTTATTATTCGTAAAAACTACTACAACTCCAAACTTTTAAGGGCAGCGTTAAACTCTTTGTCGAATGGCGAATTATTAAATATTTTGTAGTAGGTTGATTGTGTGAACAATTTACTGCCTAGTAGTGCTTTTAGTTGCACCTGTATAAATGGTGCGGATATTTCGAACTCGTCGGCATTAAATTTTACGTTATTTTTTTCTCCGATTTCCTGCAGCATTTTGAATTCTTTCTCATCAATTTTGAAATCTCGGATAAAGGATTCTTCATCGGGATAGAGTGCCGTAAGTTGATTACGATACTTGTCCAAATACTGCACGATGAATTGTTGATTAGCACCACATTTGTTTAAAGCTACGAGATATTTGGTGAGTAATGTGCTATCATTAGGTATGATGATATCGGGAACAATTCCACCGCCACCCCAAACTGTACGGCCCTGTTTCAGTGTTTTATATTTCAGTGAATCTGGAATTGTTGTGCTATCAATTTTTTCTCCGTTATTGATTCTGTCAATCCGATCTTTAATATATTTGTCTTTATTTCCGAGTTCGAAAGGTCTTTGGATTACACGTCCTGAAGGAGTGTGATATCTAGCAATAGTAATACTAACTGCTGAGCCATCAGGTAGAGCTGATAATCTCTGAACCAAACCTTTGCCATAAGTCGGACGTCCGATAATAATACCTCTGTCCCAATCCTGAATTGCTCCTGCTACGAGTTCTGATGCTGATGCTGATTTCTCATCAACAATGATGCATAAACGTCCAGTCTGGAAATTTCCACCTTTTTCTGAGACATACGATTTGCTCTTAAAATTGAGCCCTTCTGTTGAAAAGATAATATTCCCCGGAGTAATAAATTGACTGCAGACTAAAGCTGCTTGTTCGAGAGCACCACCGGGATTACCTCTGAGGTCGAGAATCAGATTTTCGATTCCAGCGAGTTGTTCTAATGCTTGATTTAGTTCGTCGTTTGTCGTAGATGCAAATTGATTGATGCGGATATAACCAGTCTTGTCATTGACTTTGTATGTAGCATTGATTGCATAAACAGGTATTTTATCGCATACAATTTTGAAATTCAATAATTCTGGGGCTCCTTTTCGGTACACTGTGAGATTTAATATAGAACCTTTGGAGCCGCGTAAATGCTTAGAAACCTCTTGCTGAGGCAATTTTACAGAATTTACTCCGTTGATTGCGACGATCCTGTCATTGGGCAGAATGCCGGCCTTTTGTGCAGGTCCTCCAGGAATGGTATTGATTACAAAAATCGTATCATTGATCATTGAAAATTCAACTCCGATGCCATCGAATTTACTATTGAAATTTTCATTGAAACGTTTCATATCTTTGGCCGATAGGTAAGTTGAATGGGGATCGAGTTGAGATAATACACCTCGAATGGCAGCTTCGATCAATAACTTGTTGTTTACCGTGTCAATATAATGCGCATTGAGATCGCGGATAAACATATCAAATTTTACCAATGCATTAAATGTTCCAGGACGTTTTTTTTGTGCAGAAACACTACAAGGAATGAGCATACAACTCATTAGAATCAGAAATAATAATCTCATAATTAAAGTTGATTTTAAATTAATTCTTTTAAGAAATATAGTTATGTGGATTTTTGAATTTCTTTTTCGACATTAAGTTCAGTAGATTGAAGCCAAGGATTCCCGCAGTTAGAGATGAAATAAGGATTGCAGTTTTGCTGATAATTACGAATTGTTCGGCGTGGGCTCCTGTGAATGCAAGATTTGTTACAAATATTGACATTGTAAAACCGATACCCCCAAGACAAGCAACTCCCATTAACATATTCCACGAAGTTTTCTGTGGCATTTCACATAGTCCAAGTTTGACGCAGATCCACGACAATAGTGTGATGCCCAGAGGTTTGCCTACAACCAAACCAAAGAATATGCCTAAAAATACGGGTGAAAGTATAATCTGGTCAATCGGAATAGATGTTCCTGTCAGCGACACTCCTGAATTGGCGAGGGCAAATGCCGGCATAACAATGAATGAAACAAATCCGTGTAGACCATATTCAAGTCGTTGTGACGGACTGATTGTGTTTTGGGCTGTAGATATAAGTGACTGAACGACTTGGTGCTGAGATTCGTTACCCAGCAACTCAATGTCTTTTTTGTCTTTATGTATAAAACTTGACAACAGATAGTTGCCCTTATACACTAGATATTTCTTATTGAATCTCGGAGTTGCCGGAATTGTCATTGCAATCAATACACCTGCGATTGTAGCGTGAATACCCGAATTCAGGAACAGAATCCAAACAATGATAGCTGGAATAATGTAATAAATCAGTCGATAGACATTGTATCTTTGCAACATATACATATACCCGAGTATAACCAATGCCCCAATGAGCATTGTGAAATCGATACCACTTTGAGAGGGGTAGAATAGTGCAATCACAATGATGGCTCCAAGGTCATCGGCAATGGCGAGTGCCGTTAGAAAGATCTTTGCGGATAACGGAACTTTGTTGCCAAGCAGTGATAAAACGCCGACTGCAAAGGCGATATCCGTAGCTGTCGAAATTCCGAATCCGTGAATAGTTTCGGGTGAATTAATGTTGAATAACGAATAAATCAATGCAGGAAAGAGCATCCCTCCGAGTGCTCCGGCAATGGGCAATGTTGCTCGTTTTATCGAAGATAGTTGACCGGCAATGATTTCACGTTTGATTTCTAGTCCGACGTGAAAGAAGAAAATTACCATCAAACCATCATTGATGAGGTATTCCAACGATCCTCCGAAGAATCGGTCTGCAATGGTGATCCCCAATTGCATTTCTCCAAAAAACCAGTGATACCAATGGCTGGTTGCCGGCAGGTTTGCAAGTGTGATTGCAATCAGTGCAAATAACAACAAAATAATTCCACCAATCCAATCACTATGAATGATTCGATGCTCAAATTCTTTGATACGTAAAGAGTTGCGTTTATTTTTATAATTTGATCTGATTGTCATAATTTATAAATAAATTATTTTAATGAGATATTGCATAATTTGTACAACATTCTGGCTCCGACATTTGCGTCCCATTGGCTATGTTCAGAAGGGACAACTTCGTTCAGGTCGAAACCGATGATTTTGCGTCCACTTTCGACAATTGAATTAATCAGATATACTGCTTCGTGGAATGAGAGTCCTCCGGGAACAGGTGTTCCTGTTGACGGACAATTGTCAGGTGACAGACCATCAATATCAAAACTAACATAAACTTTTTCGGGTAGTTTGTCTATGATTTCGTCGCATTGAGTTTTCCACGATGCACCCTCGAATGTACGAGCCTTCAGTGTGTAGTCATCAAATTGGAATATGCGAGGATCATCGGTTGCCATCTTGACCTCTTCATCGCATAAATCTCTCACACCTACTTGTACCAGACGATCAACTCCTTTGAATTTTGTCAGTGAATTATACATTATTGATGCGTGAGAGAATTCGAATCCTTCGTAGCATTCGCGTAAGTCTGCGTGTGCATCAATCTGTAAGATGCCCATCCCCGGATTTCTTTCTGCCAATGCCTGAATAAGTCCAAATGGAGTACTATGGTCACCACCAACAAGACCTACTATTTTGCCCTTATCGAGCCATTCATTTGCTTGTTCGTAGACATATTGGTTAACCTTTTTTGATGCTTCATTAATCTTTCTCAGTTTACGTTGAGCATATTCGTCTTCTGTTGTACCTCCATTTTCGAGATGCCAGATAACACGTTCTGCTTCGTTTCTCAGGTGGCGACTCTCGAGCAACATATCTTCGTCAATTGGTAATGTGCCAATTCCCTCTTTCCAGCCTTCGTGATTGTGTTTATCCCATAGATCAATCTGTAGTGAGGCGTCAATCATTGCGTCTGGAGCTTTAGAAGCACCGCTGCCATACGAAGTCGTTACGTCCCAGGGCACTGATAACAGAACAAGTTTTGCCTGTTGGCAGGTAGTCGGAAGACCGAAATAATTTCCATTTGATATTCCTATTCCGTTTGGATCAAATAAATTGTCCATTATTTCAATGATTTGTTTTTGCATATAAAATTGGGTTTGTCAATGAGGGTTTATTATATTAATTTTTGTTTTGTTCAAGGTTGCAAAATATAGTGATAATTTCTTGTGTGAAACATTCTCCTGCCGTAAAATACATCTTGCTGAAATCGGGCACATAAACTATGCCGATTGTCTGGTGACGATTTATCTTGGGTGATGTGTTCTTCAGAAATTTGCTATAGTATTTTACATATTCAATTTATTTGAGGAGTTCTTATCTGCGAAATATTAATATTTATCATTTCTTAGCAGTTTGACTGTTAGAAAGGGTTACTTGCGTCTAAAGTACGGAAGCGGATTGTTATCAAAATTGATATTCAATACAACTGGTCCTTTAATTTTTTTGTTGTTGCAATCAAACCAAACTCCTTTAGGCAGTCGTACTGTGCGGCTACGGTTATCAGATGACAGCGGAGCTATGATGATTTTATCTCCTATCATAAATTGATCGATACAATCGCAGAAACCTTTGCGTGGAAATTCATATTCCAGAGGTCTGATAAATGGATCGCCCTTTTGTGAATAGGCTGTCAATATTGACTCGAAATATGGTATGTTACTGTGATGATATCTTACAAGTTCAAGTGCTGTAGTTAAATCGGCAGCAGAAAGTTCTTCGAGATTTTCCACAATCAGTTGCATCGTAGGCATTAGTGTTTGCAGACGAATCTGATTCAGAATGTTCGATTTAGAGTTGTGTGTCGGAGTGATGATAAAATGGTGTTTACCTGAAAATCCGAATGACAAAACCCGACTAACAAAATCTTTGATATTCTCGATGTCTGTGTCATCGTAGCAAATTTCAAATATCGATTCTGTCGAATTATGAATTTGGTTAGCGATGTTGCCTTTTGACATTGAGGCAATTTTTGCCCAAGACTCGGCTAACTCTGGAAATTCTGAATCGATGCATTCAAAACGAAATCCGTCAATCTTGTATTCGGATTTAATCTTGTCAAGTGCAGCATTGATGCGAGTTTGTACACTTTCATTATTCAGGTCAAAGCAACCACTCCAACCACGGTTCCATCTAATGATTTTAGGATTTCCATTCGGATCTGTGGCAATAGAATTGTTTAATTTTTCGCAACGAATCAGGCGGCTATCGGGAGTGATATACGGAACTATCGACAATTTTACGTCGAATCCCTTTTCTTTGAGAGATTTTACCATAGCACCAGGGTCGGGAAAACGTTGTGTGTCGAAACTGAACGAGCCGTAGAACTCTTGCCAACGATCATCTATAATGATTGTGCCATTCGGGAATCCCTTGCGAATCAACCACTCGGCACGTTTTATGATATCTTCCTGTGTGAAGTTTTCTGAGTCTTTGACACTCATTACATAAAATGGTCTTTCGAATATCTCTTTGCTGACTTGAACTTTGGCGTTAATGTGTTTGTAATGAGCCGTAACATATGCCTCTTTGAGTGTCTTTCCAGCATTGATTGTCTTCAGATTTTCTGTTGAACCGAGTATTAGTTTCCCATCATTACATTCGGCTGTAAAGTGGTTTTTACTCCAAACATAACGACCGGCACTTGATACCAGCAACGAAAATTTACCGTCCGGAGCATTAGTGTGGTTGAGCATAACGGGCTTATTACCAATAGCCCACCATCTTTCGCCATTGAGTATGGTTTCGGACAATTGTTTTTCCTGAGATTGGGCTGCAAGTGCAGTGAACAATCCGACTATAAAGATAGTAATCCTTTTCATTTGTAAATTAAATCAGCATAAATAACCCTCTAAGGTACGGATTATTGTCGAGGATTCCTAACTTTAAAAATGTTTTTCTTGATTATTTAATATATGAATTTGATAATCAGTATGTTGTGAGTTGTATTTATGGAACGGGATCGTAGCCGCTTCCACCCCAGGGGTGACAACGCAACAGCCTGCGAATAGTCAACCATCCGCCTTTGAGCAGTCCGTGTTTTTTTAGTGCTTGAGCTGCATATTGCGAGCAGGTCGGAGTAAATCTGCACGCCGAGGGTAGAAATGGGGATATACAATTCTTATAGATCCAAATCAGCAGTAGAGGTATGGCTATTGCTACTCGACGAATAACGTTGAGAGAGTTTTTCAATACATTTTGCCATTCCATTTTCTATGGTTTTATAGTTGAGTTCTTCTTTGGATATATAGACAAAAGCAATATTCAGTTTCTTTGACTGTGCGTAGTCCAAATTTTTTACATTAAGTCTGAACGCTTCTCGACATCGGCGTTTGAGCAGATTGCGGACTACGGCTCGTCGATGCATCTTTTTGCGAACAGAGATTAGAATCTGTACATTGTCAATTATATCACTGCCACAACATTGAGTCGAGACCTTTGAGTACGGCAGACTGACAACACGAAACGGATAAGCAAAATCGACATTGCCTTCTCGAAAAATTCTGTCAATTAACCGCTTGTCCGTCAGTCGAGAACTCTTAGGATATCGATACTGCCGATTGTTTAACATTTCAATTTTAAGACTCTAAGAGTTTGTGGTTTCGGATTTTTTTGTAGTCCGTTTTGTCGCAGCCTTAGTCGTATTACTCTTGGTCGCGGCACTTTTTGTCATAGTGCTTTTGGTTGATGTACTCTTGGTCGTGGTTTTACGTTTTTTTGTTTTTGGTTGAACGACTTTGAGTATAGATGCCAAATTATCTGTTTTTTCAACCTTAATTTCGTCAATCTCCTTATTGGCATTAACCTTTTGAATGAACGATTCGAGAGCCATTGTAATTGACGGGAACTCTGGCGTCGGAGCCAATACACTAATCTTGAATCCTTCGTTGTTGGCAGCCATAGCAGTACCATTACCCATAATCGCAATATGGGGTTTAATCTCGCCACATTTAGACTTTAGATCGCTGAGTACTGAAATGTCCGATGGTGAGTAAAATACTGCAATGTCAAACTTGTTGATGTCGAAATTTGACAAGTCTGTCGATACTGTATGGGCAATGATTAACTTATTGTATTTGATTTTAAGTTTATCTAGAGCCTTTGGAATTTCAACTTTATGAGGTTCGACTAGAGGTAAGATATATTTTTCGTTGCCGTGTTTGACAATAAGTTCAGCGAGGTCGGTGATTGTTCCCTGACCAAAAAATATTTTACGTTTGCGGTATATGATATATT
>JAEIGA010004525.1_pt1 | contig 21500 bp, 38 predicted proteins | sample 9270691 | NCBI WGS metagenome assembly JAEIGA01 (sample SAMN17057246, study PRJNA624740) | gut metagenome | biome: biome; isolation source: fecal sample | host: Bos grunniens | place: China: Xizang | collected 2019 | reverse complement strand
ATCGTCCTTCTGGAGCTTGTGGATCTCGTCATACTTCGCGCTAAACGCATCGTGGAACCGCCGCAACCGCTCCGGGCCGAAGCCAAAGAACTCATTGAGAGCAAGGGCGGCGGCGTCCAGCGTCTCCTGCTGGGTGTACGCAAGCACCTTCATCGTCCACAACTCTCGCTCAAGGTTCTGCCGCTTGACATATAAATTCGCCTGGGCGCTGCCTTTCTTCACGCCCTTTTTATTGCTCATGCCGTCCTCCTATCACTTTTGTTTTTCTCTGTTTAACCGCCACTTTATGGCTGATCGTCTCGCGCTGATAATCGGCAACGACACAGCCGGTTTTCATCCATTCTTTGCGCTTCTGGATCTCGCCCCACCATGCCAGATACCGCTCACATTCGGCGTGACATCCCTGGTGCCGCTCCTCGCATTTGTAGCACGGGCATTTCACTCCGGGTCACCTCCGAAGAACTTGATGTAGGTATCAGCAAGTTTATTGCAGATCTCCTTCGGCTCCCCGGCACGGTAACAGTCATAGCAGTAGGCCAGCCCCAGCCAGAGTGCTTTCTGCCGCTGTGTCATATCCGGCAGCTCTGTGAAGTTGTAAGCTGCCACTTTGATTTGTGATAGTGTGTAGTTTTTCAAAATGGCAGCTCCTCCTCGTCTGTAATCTGCTGTTGGACTGGCCTGCCTTGTTCGTCCTTAACCGGCTGGAGAATTTTCCCAACATTGCCGTTCCACCACATCCGTACAACACCCGGCTCCGCGTGGCGGTTTTTGGCAACATTAAGCTCGATGCTCTCCATCTCCGGGCGCTTCTCTTCAGCGTCTTTCGCCTGATAGTAATCAGGGCGGTGGAGAAGAATGATCGCGCCTGCGTCCTGCTCAATGGCACCGCTGTCTCTAAGGTCAGCCATTGTGGGCCGCTTGTCCGACCGCGCCGTATTCTCGCGGTTAAGTTGGCAAAGCGCCAGAACCGGCACAGCCAGCATTTTCGCCATCGCCTTGAGCGCCGCGCTGATCTCTGTCATCTGCTCATAGCGCGGTTTCTGGCGGCTCTCGGCGGCGCAGGATATCAAGCCGATGTAGTCAATGATGACACACGCAAGCCCCTTGATCTGCCGCGCATGACGGCCTATTTCCGCAACCGTCATGTTTTTGGTGGTCAGGAAAAACGGCTGATTGATGCTCTCGGCCATCCATCGCATCATTTTGGCTTCCTCTGCGCCGTCCGTTCGTCCCGCCATCAGTTTCGTGTAACGCACCCCGGTTTCTAAGGAGATACGCTTCGCCTGGATCTGCTGGCGGCTCATTTCCAGAGACACGAACAGCACCGCACCGCCTCGATTGACAATGTTCTGCGCTATGTTGATGCCCAGCGTGGTCTTGCCCATGCCCGGCCGCGCTCCGATAATGTAAACCTCGCTCTTGAACATCCCGCCGCCAAACTGACGGTCAAGGTCTTCAAAGCCTGTGCGGCAATACGCGCTGTCCGGGTCTTCCTTGGCTTGCTCATAGTAATCAAGGAAACTGTCATTAAGCATCTGGCCTGTGATAATATCGCGGTCAGGGCCTTTAAGGTCTTGGAGCATCTCAAAGACCAGATCGGCCTCCGCTTTCCAGTCGCCATAGTTTGCGGTCGAAGACGCATCAAACAGGGCGGTTATAAAGCGTTGGCGGTTGGCGTTGTCCTTGACCTGTTCGCAATAAAACGCCATGTTCGCTGCGGTCGTAGTGAACGCCATCGCATCAAGCAGGAATTGCACATAATCGCCCGGCGACCGCTTCGCCATGTCTTCCGCAATAATAATGGGGTCAAACGGCGCGTTGTTCTGCCGCAGCTCCTCAATCACTTCAAATGCAAGCTTGCAGTCATGGTCTTCAAAATCATCAGCACTCAGCCCAGCGCGGTCAATCTCCACGGCGCAGTCACCGTCAATCACCAGCGATCCAATCACCGCCACTTCGTTATCACGCCGGGCCAATCGTCTCGACCTCCCTGTTCTCAGTAATTCGGTATCGAATACCATGAGTTACCCATTCATACCCTGGCATTCCTGGGGAGGGTGCCGGAACGCCTTTAAGCGTTTCCGGCTCCCGTTCTTCTTTTTTATTATTAATATTTAGATAATTAGAATTTGAATTGGAATTGACATTCAAATTCTTATTATCATTTATATTAAGGTTTTGCGGTTTTGCGGTCTTCTTCTCCCACCGCTGCAAAGTATCAATTGAAACGCCAAAATGCTCGGCGGTTTCTTTCTGTGTATGCTCTGCTCGGTACGCTTGCCACTCCTCCGGCGGGATATACTTCGGCCGGCCGCCCTTCTGCCCGTTCTCTTTTGCTGAAGCATAGCGGACAGACGCCGCCTTGACTGAAGCGGTCATCTGCTCCAAGATCGCGTTAAGCGGGTACGGCAAAGGCGGTTTTTCACCTTCAAGGCCGAAGTGGATCAATGCCTCATAGAGCTGCAAGCGGTCGCTGTCGCTTTCAAGAAGCTGGGCGGTGTCGAAGAAAGAACGGTAAAACACAAAACTGTCAGCTTTCGCCATCGTCCACCATCCTCATCAATGCTTCCTTCGCCTCTCGATATAGTATGTCGTGGATCAGCTTGCCGGTGGTCTGGCTGCCGCAAAAAAGGATCTGGCAGTCATACCGGGCCAGCCACGCAAGCATGGACGCAACGAGCGATTTTGGGGCCATGTGGGAGCGGTAAGCGCCGTTATAGGCATCCTCCCAGCTTCCGCCCTCGATCAGCAGGTAGAGCTTGATGTGCGCGTCCCTGGCGCGTTCAAACTCTCGCGTAAACCGTGGGCGCTGCTTGCAATAGCAGTTGGCCAGCTCGTCAAAGTCCATCTTGCGCTCGACCGCCACGGGGATCTGATACCACTCGCCATTGGCTGGCACTTTCGCGGAATAATCCCCGGCTTCCAGTTTGCACCGCTCATACTTACCGAAATGCTTTAGCCTCGCCCGGAGGGATGGGGTATCTTGCTCTCTGGTGTCCACAAGCACCACCATGCCCTCCAGTGCCGTCTCTATCTCGGCGGGATGCATATCAGAATGGCAGTTCGGAATCGTCCTCGACCGCTGCGGGAGTAGCCGGGGCGGTATCTTCGGCCTTGTGCTTGAGCGCGTAGGGTTTCGGGACACGGAATTTCCCGGCGCGGATCGCCTCGATGCAGGCCGTGTCGCAAGCCTCGGTTGTCCAGCCGGTGTTGCCGTTCATCTCCCACTCTTTCTCACGCACCAAAACGCCGATGCCAAGGCCGCGCAGTTTGGTTTCGTCCCAATCCCAGTGATAGCCGCTGTTGGATTCCTCCAGGCAGGCCGTGAAGTTGTTGAAGCGGCGGCGGTTCCAGTCGTTCTGCTGGTCGGCGGCGTCCGTGGGGATGGTCAGGCGCAGCGTTCCGCGCCATTTCTTGTCCTCGTTCGGGTTGCCGTCAAAGTCCTTCTTGAAGAACCCGGCGTACTCGCCCTCGACCACATCGTAGGCGATTGCCAGCCGCTCTCCCCAGGTGTAGCTCTCCACCTTGGCGTTGATGATCTTGCCGACATAACCGCCAGCCGGGAGAATCTCACGCGGGCCGCTCGTCTTCTCTGCCTTGTAACCGTTGTACTTTTTAATCATTTGCGAATTCCTCCATAATGTATTTTTTGAAATCTTCATCATTGAGCATGGGGCAGCTTGCTCCGACATACTTGTTAGGGAAGGCGCTGACTTCGCCGGTGATGCCGCAGCGTCTGGATGCCTCGCGCCAGTAGAAGCACTGAGCGCAGTTGATATTCGTGTTCCCGCGCTCGTCTATCGGCCAGTATTGCGTGACCACGGCGCGGCCACAGACATAGCCGGAAACGCCGGTTTCAAAACTTGGCATATCACAGCCTCCCGTCATTTCTTGGTTAGAGTTCCGTAAATTTGGCCGGAAACTTCTTCCCCGTTAAGCGTCCCGACAAATTTCCCAATTATTTCTTGGCTAATTTTGCCGACCCCGACAAGTTTAGATAGCCTTGTGGAAATTGCGGCGGGGGAACGGCCAAACATAGTTGATAGTTCATGAATCCCTATATTTTCTTGAACAACCATTTCTATCAAAGCAATATCTTCTTCGTCTGTCCACTTTGCGTATTTTCTTGCGGAAGCTGCTTTTTCGTACCGCTCAACTTGCTTGCCCTGTTTATCAATCAAATCCTGATACTCAAAATACAGCTTGAGCAATACGGGAACATATCTCTCATATGTTCTATACTTTTGAGCCATATTGCCGCCTCGCGAATGGCAGCATTCGTATAACTTGGCAATAGCGGTTCTTGTTTCTTTCTGCAAACTATCGACATCCTGCACACCGTAGAATTCGCACACTTTTCTCATATCAACAACATGAATGTCATTTCCAACCGTAATGTTAGGCATTTGCTCACCTCCCCGCTTGTCATCACAGCCCCCAATATTCCCGGATCGCCATATCAACCGCCGCCAGATCGTTCGGGATCTTCACGCCGTCAAACATCCCCTCCGGGCTTTTCGCGGTGGTGTAGCCATCGCTCTGCGTGACGAAGTAATGCTGATTCCCCTCGACCGTGGTCAGAAGCACAATATCAAAGCACCCTTCAAGCGTCAGATACTGGTCAATCATCCTGCCGACCGTCTTGGCCTTGGTCTTGCCCGTGTTGCTGTCCTGCTCGACATGGTGCAGGAAGTAGACAATCACATCATCCGGCAGACTGTGGTTGACCGCGTGGATCAGGTTGCGGAAGTTGAGCGCCATGTCGGTGTATTTCTGATAGCCGGTGTCTTTGGCGCGGTCAAAAAGCTCATTGACGAGCAAATACTGGCTGTCATCCACGACATACCGCTTGAGCTTCGGATTGTCGAAAATCTTATTGATATCGCGGTATGTAGCGTGTTTGACCACCTTGAAATCGCCCTTAAACGGGAGCCGCCCCTTCTCCACGGAGAAGATACCGACCGTGGCCGGGTCGAAGTTCTTGAGCGAGTAGGTCTTGCCGCTCCCTGTCTCGCCCATCACCAAAACGGGGACGCCCATTATTTGTCCTCCTGCGTCAGCGCGGTGGCCAGCGCCACAATGCCGTCAATCATGCCAAGGAAGTAGGCATTGCCGTAAGGCTCCCCGGCCTCCTTTGCCGCCTTACACGCTTTGACCGTTTCCGCCAGCACCTTATGCTCGGCGGTGAACAGATCGTCAGAATTGAAATATGCCATTTTTGTCTCCTTTCTCAGACATTCCACTTGAAAATCAGTTCATCAAGTTTCTTTTGGTACTCTGCGGCTGAGAGAGCGCCACAGGAACGCAACAGCGCATCCTTGTCGGCTTCATATCCGCGCTGCCGTTCGTTATACGGCAACAGCCACAGCGGATTAGGCTTGATCTTCTTCGTCTTCTTCATCGTCATCCTCCAAATAACAGCCGTAGTAATAAGCATCGGCGTATGTCTCAGGATCGCGCACCCACGGCGCGTCAGGGATGTTTTCCATCAGCCGCCCACACGCTCCTTGAGAATGTCACTGAGGAACATCACACCCATCACCGACAGCACCAGAAGCGTGAATATTTCACTGTTGACCATCATTGCGAGGGTGATTCCGGCTATATATTTCATTACTTGGCCTCCTCATCTTGTCTGCGGAAAACAAGTACATCGCAGGTATTGCGAACAGTATGAATAACTTCTCCGCTATCATCATGCAGGTCATGAGAGATCTCACGCTTTTCAACCGTTCCCTCTCTGCGCCGTCTTGCAGATTCTTTCGGGTTCCAACCGCAGGAATCACAGTTTTTGGAGCAGTTCACCGGCGCTTTCGTCATGAATATCGGGCCTCTTTTGCTTTTCCCGTTGATTAGGTAAAACGAACAGGGATATACTTTGTTGATTTCTTCGTTCATGTGTGTTACAATCTCCTTGTCTCGATAGACTTTGCCGCTTTCCCTGTTGCCGCAGGGTGGCGGCTTTTTTATTCGCCCTCTCCGATAAACCGGAGAAAGCCCTTGCGGTTGATCTTGACCCTTGAGCAAAGCACCGTCACAGGGAAACCAAGTTTGCTCGGATCGTCCTGCGCCTGCCGCCGAATTACGTTCGGGTCACACTCAAGCACTTCGGCGATGTCGGCGGGAATCAGCCACATCTGGTCGCTGCTCTTGATCTCTTGGATTGTCATTCGCTCACCCCCTCTCGCTCCAGAACATCCAGAAACGGCATATCAAGCGCAGTAGACAGTTTGATGGCAAGGGTAATATCCATCTTCTTCTGGCGTTCACCGGCCTCGATGTAGGAATAATAGCTTTCAGTGATGCCGATCTTTTCGGCAAGCTGTGCCATCGTCAGACCGCGCTCAAGTCGTTTCTCTTTGAGCCACTCTCTCATTCGTTCACCTCCATACGTTTTGTTGTGTAACTCGACAATTCGTCAAGCACGATGCCATTATAAAGCAACTCGACAATTTGTCAAGTGTTTCGGCAAAGAAAGACAACAAATCGTACAGTTGTTATTTTTTGTAACTGGCTTGACATTCTGTCAAGTTTATATATAATAAGAATAGGAGGCGATGGCGATGTTAAAGCTTCGTGAGATACGGGCTCGGCAAAAACTCACTATGAAGGAACTTGGTAAAAAAGTTGGCGTATCGGAAAGCGCAATAGGCCTTTATGAAAACGGGAAACGCAAGCCAGACTTCGATATGCTTTTAAAACTTGCGGAAGCGCTTGATAGTTCCGTGCCGGAGCTGACTGGTACTGAGGATTTGTTTGGCGTGAAAATCCGAAGCGCACTTGACAAACGGTACGCCGCGCTTGATGAATATGGCAAACAAGCTGTAGATGCCGTACTTGACATTGAGTACAGGCGATGCACAGGAGAAGTGGCGAAAACAGCAACAAAAATCATTCCTCTTTTTCCGGCCGCTGCTGGCCCCGGCGAACCTGTTGACGGCGAAGCGTTTGACGATTACGAAGTGCCAGAAGACAGCAAGGCCGCTTTTGCCGTTAGGATTAGCGGCGATAGCATGGAGCCAGAGTTTCATCATGGCGATGTCGTGCTGTGCGAAAAACGCATCGCAAAGGACGGCGAGATCGCCGTTATAATGGTAAATGGGTGCTTGTTGGTCAAACAGTATATACCCGATTCTTTTGGCAACATCTATTTACGTTCTCTAAACCGCAACAGAAAAGATTTAGATGTTGATATCCTTGCTTCTGGCAATTACACGGTGCAAGGATGGGGGACTGTAATTCACAAGCGCATCCCGCTTGTAGAACAATAAAGGAGGCAAACCATGAAAAAGCTATTATCTGTCGTTCTCGCGTTGATCCTGCTGGTCGCTATCCCCTGTGAGGCATTTGCAGAAAATGATTTTTCCGCATTGTCTGATGAAGAATTAGCCGCGCTGATTACAGATGCAAGGATGGAGCTTGCAAAACGCAGTCTGAAGGCCGATGCTGATACCGTCCTGTTTGAGAAAGAAGGCATTACCGTCTACACGACAGGCAACAATACCTTTGAAGACTATGGCGATTCAAAATACCTTGAAGTGGAAGTTGTTATCATTAACGATTCAGACAAAAAGATTGCTATTGTTGACGATGGTGCAAGCGTGAACGGTTGGGAAGTGCAGTATTACGGTATCGGCGATATATCTGCCGGCAAGAAAAAACGCGGCAATATTGAGTTTGTTGTAAGCGATGCTGATGTTTCGGCAATGGAAGAGATTGACGATATTGAAGTCATCTTCCAGATTTATGATGAAGATTCCTATGAAATCATCTGCACTCTTGACCCCATAACCTTCTTCGTCAATGAGTAATTGCAAAAAATGCAACAGTTCGCTCCCAGACGGCGCCAACTTCTGCCCAAATTGCGGCAAAGCGGTAAACGTGGTCAGGTCGCAGCGCAAGCGCGGGAATGGGCAGGGGACAGCGTACAAACGTGGCAAGACATGGGAGGCCCAGCGCCCAGGCTATCAATACACAGACGCTAACGGCACTCACCGCGTCCGGCCGCGCAAGGGGGGCTTTGCGACAAAGCGCGAGGCGTTGGAGTGGGCCAGCGCGAAAACGAACGTCCCGGAGCATTCGCCCAAGCTGATCGACCTCTGGCAGCTCTACTCCGAAAACGACTTGCCGAAGCTGTCCAAAAACAAGCAGACAGCCTATAAAATCGCCCGTAAGCGCCTTGAGCCGCTCATGCCTATGGAAATACACCTGATCACGCTCAAGGCCCTCCAGGACACGATAAACGCCGCCTGTGAGACTTATTACCCGGCCCATGACTGTAAGACAGTCCTGTCCAAACTGTATCAGAAGGCACTGGCAAGCAATACCTCGTTGGTTACCAAGAACCTCGCAAACTTCCTTGTCCTCCCGGATCTGAAAGAGAAGGAATCCACACCGTTTACTCCTGACGAGTTGGCGGCAATGTGGAAGCTGTTTGACGCAGGTGATCCGTTTGTCGGTTACATCCTTCTGATGTGCTATTCTGGCATGATGCCTGTTGAGCTTCTTAGTTGCAAAAAGTCTATGGTTGATACAGAGAAGTGTGAAATCTTCGGATGCGGAGCAAAAACAAAAAGCCGCAAGAAATCGGCGATTGTGTACCCCGAAATCTTGCGGCCTGTGGTCGAATCCATATTAAGTTCCAAAGGCGAAAAACTGCTGCACATCAACAAAGACAACTTTTACACCGAATACTATGCTTGCCTTGAACGCGCCAAGGTCAGGAAACTACCTCCCTACTCATGCCGCCACACCTACGGCACCGAAGCGGTCAAGCTTGGCGTTCATCCCGCTGTTGTCCAAAAAATGCTCCGTCACAGCAACACAAAGATGCAGGAACGCTATACGCACCTCACAAGTGACGAGGCTCACGAGGCTGCGAACCTCTTTTCCCGTGGCACACAAGTGGCACACGAACAAGGCTCTAATGGTTGATATTACTGGCTTTTTGCCTCCCCTGCTAAGGGAGTAGGGTGTCTAAAAACGCCGCGAGGGTTCAAATCCCTCCTTCTGCGCCAAGTCCCCAAAATCATCCAAAAATGGTGGTTTTGGGGATTTTTTATGCCCAAATAGTTCACAAACGAGAATGTGCATACTCCCCCGACTTCAGCCCAAAGTGGGGCAAAAAAGCAATAAAAATCGTTGCGTGGCACACATGGTGGCACACATAAAAATATCCCCGTGAGAGTGAATCCCACGGGGTTTTCTTAGTGCTTGGCGGCGTAATCTTCGCCCTTGGGCTGCTTTTCCTGCTCCACTTCCGGCAGGCCCGCCACGCTGGTCAGCAGGGAGAGGATGCCAGCGGTGACAGCGACGGAGCCAACATAAATCCAGTTGATTTCGCTGATCGCCGCGCCGACAGTAATCATACTAACAGCCGACTGGGCGACAGTCTTGATTGCGCGAATGCCAGCAGCTACAAGCCACTTCTTCCAATATTCGCTCATGTCGTTTACTCCTTTTCTCTCAGATGCTTAATGTCGTTTTTTATAACTGCAATGTCGGTGCTGATTTCGCCGAAGCGTTTGGCATAGCCGTTGTGTTCGTCCAGCTTCTTCTCAACGGATCTGAGGCGGTCTTCGAGCCTTGCGTCCCGGATAGCTTCCTCAACTTTGCGTTTCTCGTTCTGGGATCTGGAAATCAGCCATTGCCCCACCACCGCGCACAGGCCGGTGATCAGGGCGATAAGAACAGGGTCGCTCATACTCTCACCTCATTCGTTAATGATTCGCACGACTTGGTTGTAAATGCCACGAAGAACGCCGTCACTCTTTGCTCGGTACAGTTTGCCGTGAATCCACCAGTTGCTGTTTGCCTGATCCACAAGTCCAGCATTTGATGTAGACATATAAGTAGTGGAGCATCGAGCATTAACGGTGGGCGTTTTTACGGTCACAGTAGGGGTGTTCGATGTGGAACTGGAAAAAGTAGCCGCTGTCGCTCCGAAATAAAACCCGTAGGAAACAGACCATGTGTAAGTCGCAGTCCCGGTAGTTGTGCCGTAGTATCGAAGGAAGTTGCCAGAATATACACTCGCACAGGCGTTTCCATTAAAGTTGTCTGCTTCGATGTTTGCCCAGCTTGACGGCCTCTTGCAGATTTGCTGGACGATGTAGCACCTGGCAAGAAGCGTGTGAGCTTTCAGCGTTGGTGTTCCTGTGTAAACCGGGTCAACGCCGCATTCCCACACGATGTAGTAATCATACTCGGATAAGTCTGCTACAAAGGTTCCAGCCGTCTTGGTAGCAACAAGAGCCTTTGCCGTGGTAGATGGTGTCCAGCCGTTAAACGCCGTATTGTCCAGCGTGTCCTCGATGGTATATACATTGTCGTTGATACACTCCGCACCGCCGCCCAGCCACGCCATATCGCTGCTCAAGTCGTAAAACTCAGCATTGCCGCCGCCGACCTTGGGAATCACAATGGACGGTACTTCCGTGAATGTGTTCCCGGCAATCTGAATGTCTGCCATGCTTGCCACCTCCCGTCAGGAGATGGTAAGCACCTTGGTCGTGCCGTCCTGCGAAATGGTGGGGACAGTCAGCGCACCGTTGACCTTACCGTTGGGGCCGTAAGCAGTATACCCGGATGCGATATTTGCGGCTGCTGCGGTCGCGTCAGAAGTCTCATAGAAGATAGCATTGCCGCCGCCTGCCGCAAGCGGGATCTGGACGGACGGAACAGCGGTGTACGAGCTGCCGTTAATAATAACATTTTTGGCCATTTTGTTTTTCTCCCTTATGATACTGTCAGATATTGCCCGTTCCAGTCAATTCGCCCATAATTGGACGGAATTGGGTTGACGGTTACAGGCTGGGTCATTCTCTTGTTTTGCGTGTTCAGCGTCTGCGTTTCTGCCGTTGGCGTTACCTCATAGCTGCCGGTGTAGGTTTCTACATCTACATATTCTTTTACAACAGGTGAACTAAGAGCCACGCCCATAGTGGACGGATTGACGGAAACTTCTACTTTCTGTGGCTGAAAAGATGCGGTAAGTTTCACGCCTTATCCACCACCTCAAAAGATGCACGCGGAATAATGTTGCACATAAAGTTCCCGTCCTGATACCAGTCGAGAGAATACGCATAAGTGCCAGAACGGAACAAAGCGCTTTCTTCGGCGGTAAATTCCAGATTGGCCGTGTTTTGCTCAATGTTTGAAAACTCTTTTTCAAGAACAACATAGCTGTTTTGGGGCCGTACAAAAGTGAATTTAAGGGAATCATGAGCGCCAAAACTTGCCCCTGTCACAGTTACGGGCAAAGAAATGCCGTAATCGCCTTTGGCCATTTGCAACTTATCACCATTGACTTTCCACAAGTTGATCTCACCACCTCAATAATTCATCAGCGCGGCCATTGATCTGCCGCCGTACTCGCCATCTTGCATCAGCCCAACTTTTTCCTGAAACGCGATAAGCGCGTTTTCCGTCTCAAGGCCAAACTCGCCGTCCGTTTCGCAGGGGAAGCCCTTAGCGTTGAGAACAGCCTGCATCGCCACGACCTGCGGGCCGTAGTCTCCCCGGCGGAGCAGGCGGAGCGTGACGGGGTATTCCGTCAGGTGATACTTGTAGTGCTTCGCCTCTTTCGGTGCTTCGCCCGATGCCGCGCCGTCCCAGTCTGGCCTGCCGTAACCGTAGATTCTGCCGTCGTTGATGGGGTATGTCCTCTTCTGCACCGCGTCAGAGCTGTTCCCTTCCACGGTAACGACAGAAGAGGCCGTGACTTCCACCACAAGTCCCGTGTGGCTGACTTCCCCCGCCTTGTAGGAGAAGAAAATCTGATCGCCCGTCTGCGGGCCTGTCTTGAAAAACTGCCCCTTGTTGCGGAAGTAGTTGGCTGAATACAGGCACCCAGCTCCAAGCGAATTGTCCGGCTGGCAAAGCAGCTCCTTCGCGCCGACCACGCCGTAGCTCTTCACGAAACACCAGTCCACAAACACGTCGCACCAGGCGTACCCGTTTTTGGCTCCGTTGTAGAAGCCCCGGATGGCATCGATCTCCTCGGCGTATTTTGTGCGATTGTTGCCGGTCTCGTGATAGCCGACCTCGCGCAAAGCAAGGTCAATCACTTTTTGCTTGTCGTACATATGTACCTCCTGCCCCGGTCAAAAGGCCGGGGCTTTGTGAGTTAAGGTGTCCTTTTGATTAGCTCCAATACCCAAGCGCTACGCCTTTACGGTAAAACGCCATCATTTGGCTGTACGCACCAGCTTCGGTCGGATGCGTGTTGTCGTATGTCAAAGACGGGAGCGGTGTTTTCCCGGCCGCAATATAAGCGAGGTCTTCCTCTGTCCACGAAACGTCAGGGTTGTCAGTCTGGCAGTTCGCCGCCATGTCAGAGGGTAGGTCAAGCCAGTGATTCCCGAACGCAGTTGCGGCAAGAGAAGCGACTTCCTGTGTAACCGCCCACCCAGATTCAGTGGAAATCCATGTACCAGACCAAGGGCCAGAGACAATGTAATCTGTTCCACCCGAATTAAGGAAATGATTAACCATCAACTGCATTTGGTTTACAAGCGTAGCGGCTGTTCCATCCCATCCGGAGTTATGCCCGATATTAATAAGCATGACGTTTCCACTCGCATTGAACGCAGCGTCATTATCAGACACGACAGTTGCCCCGCTTGCTACACTTACAGCTGATCCGGCAGCGCTTCTTGTGAAATAATAACTCGCCCCGCTTCTGGAAATCACGCCGTCAACATTGCTGATTTTACATGGGTTGAACGAGCCGCCACAGCTGAATATTGGGGAAGTTGAAAATGTCTGATTGTCAGCAGTTGTAAGTGCAACAAGTACAGCGTCGGTCGTTGCGGGTATTGTGAAGGCATCCGTGTGAATTGCATTGCCGCCTTGTCTTGCGGACGTAGATGTTGTCCACTCTCCTGATACCGCCTCGTTCTTCACAAGGTACTCACTTGTGCCAAGCTTCGTCTGCAACCGTTTAGGCCACTCAATCCACGACCTGTTGGGGGAGGATGTTGAATCGCCCCATACGACAATGGACGGTAAAGACGTACCGCTCAGATCATGGACGGTGACCTTTGTAGAGCTTGCGAACAAGCTTTGGAGGGACGCGTAGGTAGTGCTGCTTGCATCCGCGTAAACGTCTATATTCTGTGTGGGCGAACCAAAAATGTTGTTCATATTATTTGTTGATAGCCCGGGTGCAAGAATTTCGACGTGATTTACATGGGTGTTGCCACTGAAAGCATAGATAAGCTTCGATGCATTTGCTGGGATCGTCACTTTTTCGATCTGCGTCTGCATGAAAGCATATTCAAACGACTGCGCGGACGCGGGCTGCGGCACGCCGAAAATCTTTTTGAGGTTTGTGCAGCCACGGAATGTTCTGCTCAATCCCACGCCAGTCCAAGAGGACAGATCCTGAACGTACTCCAGAGACGTGCAACCCATAAATGCCTGATAGGCATTTGTTACATTCACGAGCGCATCAAGATTATCTACAAATTTAAGCGCGGTGCATCCGTTAAAAGCATTGCCGAGACTCGTAACGGCGGGATTCATGTTGGAAACGCCGACAAGAGACGTGCAGCCGGAAAACAGAGAGGTTGCATCGCACCCGGAAGTGACTCCCGCGCCGCGGTAAATAACACCGTCCTCAAAAGTGACATACTTAATGGTTGTGTTCCCGTAAAAGGTCGTATTGCTTGCTGATGGCGATGAGCCTGTGCAGCAAACCCAAGGGGTCTTTCCATTCAGAGTGGACGGAATCTTGACGTTTTCATAGGCGGCATTGTAACCATACAAGCGGATATAATTCCCATAGTTACTTGTTGATGTAAAATCATCAACTGTGACCGTGTGCATATCTGCTGTCGGAATAGTGGTGTCGACTAAATCTGAATACGATAACTCAGCAACTTCAATCGTTACTGTCGATTCTGTCAAAAGCGGATCGCTATTTATCAGCGTAACATAGTGATATTCTGTATCACTCACATCGCCCGCCGTAATCGTAACACTCTGGTAAGTGTTCCAATTGTTTTCCGTAAAGGTCAATGCCGCCGGAGATACTGTCACGCCATTGCCAAATGCGGAAACGGTCTGATTCTGTGTCGGCTGCGCATGGAGTTTCACTCCAAGAGTACCAGTTCCGCCGCTTGAGATTGTGAGAAAGCTCTCAGAAACATCCACTTGCGGGTATACGGGCGGGAGAAGAAGATTGATCCCTGAGATAAATCCATTGGGGAAAGACAGTTTTCCAGCGCCTCCTGTTTTTTGGCGGATTGCGTTGGCGATGCTGGTCAGGTCAGCGTCAAGCTGGGTGCTGTCTACAAGTTTGTCGAGTGCCATTTCAATAACTACCCCCCGACCAAGCCGTCATAGTGACCGCTGTGATGTTGCCGTCAGAACCGACCACAAGGAACTTGCCAGCGTGTGCAGTACCTTGGTTAGTGTCGAGTTTCGCGTTCAGCGCCGTCTGTGTCGCCGTGCTGATCGGCTTGTTGGCATCGCTGGTGTTGTTGACATTTCCAAGGCCGACATCGGAAGCGTCCAGTACAACAGCACCGGTCTGGCCGTTGACGGAGGTGACCGCGCCGCCGCTGCCACCACCAGAATTGACGCCAAGCGCTCCCTTTAAGGCTGTCTTATTCTTGATTTTCCCATTCAGCTCCATCATTCAGCCTCCGTAATGTTGTAGGCAACATTGAACTCAGACGCGGGGATCACGTTGTAATATGCCGCCCCATTCTGCAAACCGATGTCATACCAGTAAATGCCGAAACCAAGCTCAATGGTGTCAGCGGGATTAATGGCAAAGCAATAATTTCCGTCCCCGTCATCATCATTTGCCGTCATTTCCTTACTGAAAATGTATTCGGTGTCAGCCGGTGTGTTTTTCACGCCGAAGCGGAGCGTTTCCCCTGCGCTCAGCGTGTAAGCGTCGCCGTTCGCGTCCGTGATGGACACAGATAGCGGCAGCGTTGTGCCGCGCACGATGGTAATAGGCTGTTTGTTATTGCACATATCGCACCTTCCTCACAGAGCAATCCAGAATCTGAGCCGCAAGCCGGTGATGGTAATGCCAGATTCGCCGATGATATAGCAGTAATCTTGATTCGGGCCGTAGGGGACTACATTGAATGCCCCACCAGCAGAAGTCCAAGACAGGACGGTAACAAACATGATTCTGCCTCCGCCCGGAATTGTCGGCGGGTCAATGCGGGCATAGCCGCCCGTCAACGTGATCGATTCCCGCGCCGCGCTGTCCTGCACATAACCGAAAGTAAGCTTGTAGTCCGTGACATTGTACGCACACGGCACCTCAATCAGATCGAAATTTGACGGGACGTTAGGGAGTTGGTTAATAGTCATGCTTTGTTTCCTCCTTCAATCGTTTTCATTATGACCTGAGCAAAACTGGATTTGATTTCGCCAAGCTGCATCTCACTGAATTTATCGGCAAGCACATCGTATGTCGCGCTGACGATCTCCACATTTTCAGCGATGATGCCAAGCACCGGGTAAATCACATCTACATAGTCGCCCAGGGAGCATTTCTCCAGCTCTGCGATCTCGGCGTAGTCGGGAGAATTGTAGAGGTCAACAAACTCAACGGTGATGTTGTCATACGCTCTCCAGGTGGAGTTTTTGCTCATCCACTCCAGAGCCGCGGCTTGCAGCTGGGCCGCTGTCGGCTCCGGGTCGGTCGGGTCGGAAACCTGGATCTCGTTTGACAAGTCCAGCGCTGCCGCCCGGCGATCTGACGGTCTGAATTCATACGGCTCATCGACCGTCAGCATCATGTATTCGTTCTGATATCTGTTGTTCGTAGTCCAGAACGCCGAAAGCTTTTCGGCATACGGAGAATACACAGGATCAGCAAAAACATAGTGCCGGGTCTGTGCGCCATCCGGCCCGACAGCCTCACCGTACCAAAACGGGTAAACCACGGAAATCAGATTGCTCCAGTCCCGTTCCCGCTGCACATTCGCCATGTTTTTGCCATAACGGATCTGCAAGCCGGTGCGGCTGCCGCGTTGCTTGTAATACTTGACCGCGAACTTGTCCCACGCGAACTCGCCGGGGAACACCTTAAACATTGCCTCCGTGCCGGTCACAGGATCGTCTGCTCTGTAGCCGTTGAGGAAGCCGTCACGGACACTCAGACGGCCCAGAGCGCGGAAATTAGTGCCAACAGGCTCATAGCCGGAATAGTCCTCAAAGGTGAAGTCCACAGAAGTAAACGCGCAGTATGGGATGCTGGCGAATACCGCCGCAGGCGTTCCACCCTCAAAATAGTTGTACGGGTCAGGCTGCTCAACTTCGGCCAGTTTGTCACCAACGATCAGGTTGGACAGCCGATAGCTGATGTGGTGGGCGTAGAACGTGACCACGCCGTTAATCGGCGCCTCGAAGCGGTAAAGATCAAACGGCTGGAGATCGCCGTTGTGGTCATGCTCGACAGCGATAATGCCGCCATAATTGACCATTTGCAGGAACCACTTGCCCGTCACCGGGTATTCAAACGTGCATTCGTACTCGCCGTTGATCTGCTCGGTTACCTGGCAGGAAAGGCACTCGTCAAGCCTGCCGACGCCTTGTGATGTAAAATTCTTTTCGTAATGGTCGTATAAAATCGGGATCATAACTCATACCACCTCGGTTCTACATGGATCATCATGTCTGTTGCCGTTATTGTGGTGCCGTCCGCAATGCGAGGGTATTCGTAATCTGAAAACGAGACATACAGATTTGCGTTTACCCCAAGCGAGTCATAGCAGTCCATCAGGAGTGAGTCGATGTAGATCGGATAAGTAAGGGCGCTTTGGGCGATTGTAACCGTCTGATCGCCGACGCTGAAGCTTCCAGCGCCCTCCGCGGAAATCAGCGGTGCCGAATAGAAGAAGCCACATTTGTCGAAGGTCATACTGTCGCCCACGCCAAGGGTATAGGTCTCATCATCGTTGGTATAACGCTGCGGGCGGCAGTTGAACGCGATCTCAAACGATCCGGCATCCAGCTTCCGGGTGATCTCAAAATCAGTCGGGCCGGTGAAGCAGGCGCGGCGATAATGGGCCGGGTCATAACTATCGGTCAATTCTGCATAGCCCTTTACGCTCATCAGCCACGCCCTCAACCGCCCGGCCATTTCGCTGAAATCAACCGGGATGCCGTTATCGTTGTAAGGGGAGATGAACGCGGGATAAGTGATAACCTCATTTCTCACCCGCGCCGCGCCGTTTAAAAGCGTGTCCCCATGCTGGCCGGGGATTTCGATGAACTCAAAAGCTTTCTCCGGGATGGTCACGCGACCGCTCCCGGAGATGTAAACGCCATATTCGCGGCTGTCAACGCCGTTGAAGATGAAATAATTACGCATATACTCTCATCCTCCTCTGCTGCGCCGACGTCAGTTTCTGCTCAACCACCTGGGCGATCTGCTCTACGTTCGCGCCCGCAGGGGGATAAACATTGATGGTGGTCGTGTTCCCGCTCGTTCCGACCAGCTCACGCAGTTTGTTGAGGCCAAGGACGATCTCCGCACCGTGGCCGTCACCGAAGCCATAGTTGCCGTTCGGCGTAGCCAACACAGTCGGCTTGGTGAACATGACCGGGTTCGTATAGCCTTGCTTTTCCCACTTTACGGAGAAAGACGGCAGTTTGCCTTTGCCAGCGATCCCCCACGGTGCCTCTCCGCCGGAAAGCGTGACTTTGGGAATCTTCAAGTTGATTTTCGGGACAAACTTAGCCAATTCTTCCTTTATTTTCGTGATCAGACCGTTAGTCCCGGTGAATTTCTCCTTGATGTCGTTCCATGTTGGGATCTTGATATCTGGCAGTTTCAAATCAAATTTGAATATCTCCTTGACAGAAGAAACCAGCCCAGTGACCGTTTCGGAAACAGATGTTTTCAAACTGTTCCATTTCCCAACGACCGAAGACTTGAGCGCGTCAACTTTACTCACTACGGAAGTCTTTAACCCGTCCCATGCGCTTGTTACACCTGCCTTGAGGCTTGTCACAGCGGCGGTCACGCTCGTTTTGAGCGAATTCCATGCCGTTGAAACAGCGGTTTTTAGGCCGTTGACCGTGCCGGTGACAGCCGTCTTAAGGCTGTTCCATGTGGTTTTGACACTATTTGCAAGGCCCGTTGTCCACGCCTTGATCTTGTCCCAGTTCTTGTAAATTACAACGCCCAAAGCGATAGCCGCTGCCGCGACCGCCGCAATAATCAGCGTTGTGGGGGACATTACTGCGCCCACCGCCTTAATAGTGGTCACGATTTTGGGGGCAAGCTTCAGCGCAGCGCCGACACCTTTGGTGAGTTTCCCAACTCCGATGGTCAGCGGAGATATAACAGCAATCGTCCCAGCAATAGCGGTGATCAGTTTGACCTGCTTGGGGCTGAGATTTGCGATCTTATCCGCAAGTTTCCCGGCAGCTTTTGCCGCTTTCTCAAGCGCAGGGCTGAATGTTTTCGCGGCAGTCGAGCCAAGTTTTGCGAAAGCTCCGGCAAAATTGGCCTTGAGAACGTCAATGGTGTCGTTCATCGCGTTCAGATCATCCAGCGTTTCCTGGGAGAGAATCAAGCCAAGGTCTTCGGCCTGCTTCCCGTACTCTTTCAGCGCGGCGCCGCCGTCATCAATAATACCGGCCAGACTGTCCGCCGACTTGCCAAACAGATCCATTGCCACCTGATCGCGCTCGGTTTCATTCTCGATCAGGGACAAAGCCGCAATGCTGTCATAAAACACATCCGTTGCAGACCGCATGGAGCCGTCCGCGTTGGTCACGGAAACGCCCAACTGCTGGAGCGTGGCGTTGGCCGGATCCATCTTGGATTTCAACTTTTTCAGCGCACCTTCGATGTCGCCGAAAGAAACGTCAATCATGTCAGACGCATACTGCATCTTCTGGATTTCAGCCGTGGTCAGCCCGGTCTGATTTGCAAGCGTATTGAGATCATCACTCGCCGTGATTGCGGAATAAGCAGCGCCCGCAAGCCCTGTCACAAGACCGGCCGCCGCGGTAGACAGAGGAGCAAGCTTCTGGCCAACATCTTCAATCTTGCCACCGACCTCCTGCAATTTCTGCCCGGCAACGGCGATCTGCTGTGCGGCAACGGAGCCAAAATTGCGGTATTCATCCTCCAAGCCTTGCAGCTTCTGCTCTGTGTCGATGATCTCACGCTGGAGCGTGTCCCACTCCTCGGAGCCTTTGGCAACGCCAGACTGCGCGGATTTCAGCTCGGCAAGGCGGTCTTTCGTGCCGCCAATTGCCTTTTCCAGATTTTTCTGCTTCTGCGTCAGCAACTCCGTGTTGCCTGGGTCAAGTTTCAGCAGTTTGTTGACATCTTTAAGGTTGGACTGCGTTTTGCGAAGCTGGCCGTCAACACCCTTGAGAGATTTCTGTAGATTTGAGGTATCGCCACCGATCTCGATGGTAATACCGGCGATTCTTCCTGCCATAATTCACCACCTGTTAAAAGCGGTCAAAATCCTCCTGCGTGGCAAGAGGCTTATAGTTGTAGTCATCATTTGCACTCTCGGTCATCATGTCGATAACCATGCCATACTCCAGATCATCCAGATCATCCAAAGAAAGGCCAATCTGAATGACCCGGAGCATGAACAGTGCTGTTGTCATTTCTCGCTCGGTACTTCGCTGTTTTTTTTAGCGTCGATAGTCGAGCCTGCGGCGGCCATGTAAAAGTTCTGAATCGCGGGGAGCGCGTTAATCAGATCACCGCTCGTGAACTGATCGAGCCAATTGCAAAAATCGTCTTCCGTCATGCGGTTAACCGCTTTGCGGTCATTCGTTTCTCCATACTTCGCCATGATAAAAGCCATCTTCATCATGGCAGTTGCCGCAAGGCCATCATCAGATGTCAGGATCTTGATGAAATCCTCATGGAAAACATGGAAGTAACAGACATTGACAGACGCGCAAGCGCAGAAAGTCAGCTCTTTGCCGCCAATAGAAAACTTATTGTAAAGCATAATTGTGCCTCCTTAATCTCCCGTCAGGTGGACGCCGTGGGCAGGGTGACGGTGGTGAACCAGTCGGAGTATGCGGTTTCGCCCTCGTTGACAGAACCCTTGACGATATCCTTCGTCAGCGCGTACACCGTGGTCGCGGTGATGTCAAGGCTCTCGGTCTGCGGGTCAACGGACGCTTCCTTCGTGGACGAAGCCAGATTAGGCCGCTGCGCGGTGCAGTTGTACATCACATGGCGCTTTGCCTTCGCGTCGCCCTCAAACTGGAACAGAAGCGCAAAATGCGTCACAGGCGCACCAGCGTCCTCATAAAGCACATCGTTCCCGCCCTTGACATAGCCAAGGACATCGGTGAGGAAGGATTCGGGAACCTTCGCCAGCTCCAGCGATCCCTCATAGCCGCTGTTGGCAACGCCCATGTAATAGACGATGTTGTCAGCGTAGAACGGCGTGGAGTCGCCGGTGGGGTCAAGAGAAATGCTGACCGCGCCGGGCAGAGCCACAGGGGTTTCATAGGTGGCGGCACCATTGGCGTCAATGGTCGCCACGGCATAATAGCACTTACTCAGACCAAATTTGATCTTGTTGGTATCAGCCATTTTCGTTATCCTCCGTAATAATGACTTCGGTCGTATAGGTGACCATGTTCATCCGCTCGGAATCGATGTACGATTCATCGCGGTCAAAAACAAGACCGCCCTGATTCAGAGCGGCCTCAACAGTATCTTCAAGGGCAAAGTCCTTGTTGTCGGTGTATAGCTCAATGACAAGCGGGCGGATCTTCTGGTAGTTGGTGTTGTCAGCGGCGAAATCGTTGGAAGAAGGGAAGTAGAAGCAGATAAACGGGCAAGGCTGGTCTGTGCCTTCCGGGAACTGGTAGTAAGCATACGGGATGCCGATGCCTTCCACCATTGTGTTAATTTCCTTGTAGGTCATAGCTTGCTTATCACCTCGTTTTCAAACTGCTTCACGATCTCTTCCTCAACCGGGGCAATATGTGCCCGGCCGGGGACGCGCCCGCCGCCGCGCTTTGCGTGGCCATTTTCAAGCAGATGGGGAAGGCCGGGGGTCTTGGCGTTGTAGATAACGCCCTGTGTGGAAACACGCCCTGTCTCAAAGCGGGAAGTCCAGCCGTCAGCATATTTGCCGGAGCCTCCAAACATAGACTTTGATCGGGCCTTTACTTCCTTCGCGCCCTTCTTTGACAGGGCCTTGGTAACTTCGCCCACGCTCTTCTGCACGTTTTCGCCGTACTGGCGGCAGATTTTTGCGACTTCATCCGCGAAGCGGTCAGCACTTACTTTCTTTGCCATTCGTGCCGCCCTTCCTCTCAACATAAAGCTCGATCTCGTCCGTGCGGCTATGATAGGTGCGGTAAACGGAATAAGCCTTGCCGTTGTAGATCACATCGCGTTCGCCGCAATAGTCAGCGAAGAACATCGTGATTCTGAACTCAGGGTTTAAACCGTTCCTGCCGCCGTCAAAGAACTCGGCGCGGGTCACGCTGTCCACCTGACAGAAAACCTCACGGGATGT
>JAEIGA010004524.1_pt1 | contig 21503 bp, 18 predicted proteins | sample 9270691 | NCBI WGS metagenome assembly JAEIGA01 (sample SAMN17057246, study PRJNA624740) | gut metagenome | biome: biome; isolation source: fecal sample | host: Bos grunniens | place: China: Xizang | collected 2019 | reverse complement strand
GAAAAAAGACGAGGACTTTTACGAAAAAGACGAGAAAAAGATGGTGTTATTACAGTTGCATTAGTTGGCTATACAAATGCAGGTAAATCAACACTTATGAATGCTCTTACAGATGCAGGTGTCCTTGCTGAGGACAAGCTTTTTGCTACTCTTGACCCGACCTCACGAAAATTATCACTTCCAAACGGCCAGGATGTAATGCTTATTGACACAGTTGGATTTGTCAGCCGACTTCCACACGATTTGGTCAAGGCGTTCAAATCAACTCTTGAAGAAGCAAGTGAAGCTGATGTTATTCTCAACGTCTGTGATGCATCAGATATTCATTGTAGTGAGCATATTGAAATTACAACCGATATTCTTCGTGATTTAGGCTGTAAGGGTGATAATATAATTACCGTAATGAATAAATGTGATAAGGCTGAAAATATTTTTGACCTTATTTCAATAGGCAAAACCGTTATGATTAGTGCACTCAACGGCACAAATCTTGATTTGCTTTTAAAGGAAATCGAAAAAGTCCTTGAGCTTAAAAGTGTTACACTTAATCTTCTTATTCCATTCTCAAAGGGTGGAGAGGTGAATTTTATCCGTAACAACGGAAAGATTTTAAGTGAAGAATTTACAGCTGACGGTACTGTTTTAAAGGTGATTTTACCTGCAGAATATGCAGATAAATATAAGGATTACATTATGTAATGTAGGTGTTAAATTATGAAATTTGAAATTATTAAAGACCAGTTTGTAAAGGACGGACAACCTATTAAGCTTATTTCAGGTGCTGTTCATTATTTCAGAAATATGCCTGACACATGGTCAGATATTTTTAAAAAATTAAAGGCTATGGGTTGTAACTGTGTGGAAACATACTGTGCTTGGAATATGCACGAGAAAATTCCCGGACAGTTCGATTTTTCAGGAATTCTTGATATTGCTAAATTTATCGAAATGGCTCAGGCTGAAGACCTTATGGTTATTGTAAGACCGGGTCCGTACATTTGCTCTGAATGGGAATTCGGTGGACTTCCTTGGTGGATTCAGGCTGATGAGGATATGGAAATCCGTTGTATGAACCCTAAATACATAGAGCGTTTTGACATGTATCTTGACCGTCTTTGTGATGAAATCAAGCCATATCTCACAACTAACGGTGGCAATATCATTATGGTGCAGTGTGAAAATGAGTACGGCTATTATGGCGATGACAAGGAATACCTCAATTATCTAAAAAAAGGCTTTGAGGACAGAGGCATTGATGTTCCACTTTTCACATCTGACGGTACTTCTATGTCTGACTTACAGGACGGTACAATTGACGGTTGCCTTTCAACACTTAATTTCGGTAGCCGTGTTGAAGAAAATTTCAAGGCTCACGACGAATTATTTCCTGAAATGCCAAAAATGTGTATGGAAATGTGGAATGGTTGGTTTGATGCCTGGGGTGATGAGTATCACCACACAACTTCTGCAGAGGACTACGCAAAGGTTGTTGATGATATGCTTACACGTGGCCACCTTAATATGTATATGTTCATCGGTGGCACTAATTTCGGCTTTACATCAGGTGCAAATCACTACGAGGTGTTCAAGCCTGACGTTACAAGCTATGACTATGACGCTATGCTTACAGAATGTGGTGACGTCACACCTAAATATATGGCAGTACGTGAGGTAATTAAAAAGCATATTGGTACTGAGCTTCCTCCTATTCCTGCCGACAGAGAGAAAAAGGCTTATGGTAAGGTGACTCTTACAGAAAAAACAGGATTCTTTACAGCACTTCCACACCTTGCAACACCTGTTCATTCTGATGTGCCAAAGTGTATGGAAAAATACGGAAACGGTTACGGATATATCGCTTATGTGACAACTCTTAACAGAGATTATGAGGACACTCGTCTTTCATTTGAAAGCCTTGGTGACAGAGCACAGATTTATATAAATGACGAGCTTATTGATATTCTTTATATCAATGACCGACTTGAAACAAAGTTCAGCGGTAAAAAGGGTGATAAGCTTACTGTTCTTTGTGAAAATATGGGTCGTTGCAACTTCGGTGCAAAAATGATGCGTAAAAAGGGTATCGCAGGTCGTTGTCTTTTTGATAATCGTGTGCATTTCAGCTGGGACGTTTACACAATGCCTATGGATAACCTCGGTAATGTTCCGTTTGAAGGCAAGGATTTTAGTGAAAAATCAGCATTTTATCGTGGCTACTTTAATATCGAAAATCCAAAGGATACATTTATTAAACTCCCTGATTTTACAAAGGGATTTGTTACAATCAATGGATTCAATCTCGGTAGATATTGGGAAATAGGCCCTCAGCAGACACTTTATGTCCCTGCATCTGTATTAAAAGACGGTGAAAATGAGATTATCGTGTTTGAGTCTGACGGTCTTCACGGCGACCCTGTGGTTGAATTTGTTGATAAACCGATATTGGGATAAGTGCAAAATGCAAAGCGCAAAGTGCAAAATGAAGGAACTGCGTTGCAATTATAAATATTAACAAAATGTAAATAATTCAAATTTGACCTTGTTTGACCTTGACAAGGTCAATTTTTTTGCTATAATGATAATCAGAAAGGTCAAAGAAAGTCAAAATCAAAAACGAAGGAGTGGGAATATGAATATCAGCAACATAATCGCATCTATGATTCAGGAAATGCTGGAGGATGATGGCTACACAGAAATTCAGCGTAATGAACTGGCGCAAAAAATCGGTTGTGTACCAAGTCAGATAAATTATGTTATTTCATCACGATTCACACCGGAGCACGGCTACATTGTGGAAAGTCGTCGTGGTGGTGGCGGATATATAAAGATTACAAGGGCAACATATGACAGAAATTCTCTTAAAATGCACCTGATTAACTCGATTGGTCAGGCACTTTCGGAAAACATCTGCCGTGCACATCTTAAAAATCTTTATGACAGAGATATTATTGATGAAAAAACGGTGAAAATATTTTTGTCAGCCTTAACGGGAAATGCATATCGTGATATTCCTCGTGAATATGGTGACATTATCCGTGCATCAATTTTTAAACAAATGATTTTAAATATTATATAGGGAGGAAAAAATATGCTTTGTCAGAATTGTGGAAAATATGAGGCTACAACTCATGTGAAAAGAATTATAAACGGTGAAAGTGCAGAGGCTCATCTCTGCTCCGATTGTGCAAAGGCACTTGGCTATAACGATGTTTTCGGTGGCTTTGGTAACACCTTTACAGATTTGCTTGGTTCATTTTTCGGTGAGCCACAGACAGCAACACTCAGCTCCCGTACAATCCGTTGTGAAAAATGTGGCAACACATTTCAGGATATTGTGAATAACGGAAAGCTAGGTTGTGCTGATTGCTACACAACATTTTACGATAAGCTTTTGCCATCGTTACAACGAATTCACGGAAAAACAAGACACGAGGGTAAAAATCCTACAATTATAAAAACAGAAGTGAATACAGTTGTAAACGAGCTTGAGGCTCTTGAAAATGAACTTCAAAATGCCATAAATGAGCAGAATTTTGAAAAGGCAGCAGAGCTTCGTGACAGAATTAATGAAATGAAAGCAGGTGGCAAAAATGAGTAACAGATGGTATTTAGGCGTTGGTGAGCAAAGCGATATTGTTGTAAGTACACGAATCAGACTTGCAAGAAATATCAGTGAATATCCGTTTCCGAACAAATTGAATACTAAAAACAGAATCGAGCTTAATAATATTATTAAGGATGCAATGGAAAAGGATAACAAATATGATTTGCGATTTGTAGAGATGAAAACTCTTGCTCGTTTTGAGGCTGCTTCAATGGCTGAAAGACATATTATAAGTCCTGAATTTGCTTCTGACGACAATGGTCGTGCATTTATGATTTCAAAGGACGAGGATATCTGCGTAATGCTCAACGAAGAGGACCATATAAGATTACAGGTTATGAAATCAGGCTTTGCACTTGATGAAGCGTATCAGGTTGCAGATGAAATTGACGATATAATCGGCAATCGTCTGAATTATGCTTTTGATGAAAGAATCGGTTATCTCACACAATGTCCTACAAATTTAGGTACAGGTATGAGAGCATCTGTAATGCTTCATCTTCCTGCACTTACAATGAACGGTCAGATTCACAAGCTTATTAACACAATTTCAAAGCTTGGTCTTACCTTCCGTGGTGCATTCGGTGAGGGTACAAAGGCAGTAGGTGATATGTATCAGCTTTCAAATCAGATTACTCTTGGTATTTCTGAGGAATTTGCTATCAAGAATTTAAAGGCCATTACATTACAGCTTTGTGCAAGTGAAAGAACAGCACGTGAAGAGCTTTTAAAGTCAATTGATACTGATGATGCAATTTTCCGTGCATACGGTACACTTAAATGGGCAAGACTTCTTTCAACAAAGGAGCTTATGGAAAATCTTTCACTTGTTCGTCTTGGCTCAGTTTCAGGAAAAATTAATGTACCTATTGAAACTGTAAACGAGCTTATAATTTCAATGCAGCCTGCAAGCATTAATTCACGAGCAGGACAAAAGCTTCCAACTCAGGAAAGAGATATGGTGAGAGCAAGTGAAGTGAGAAATAGATTGAATACGTAATGCGTAATTCGTAATTGTATGAGGTGATTTTGATGTACAATTTTACAGGCTTTGGTGAAAAGGCTAATATGGCGCTTAACAACGCTTTAGAGGTTGCAGAGGATTCAGGTCACACATATATCGGCAGTGAACATATTCTTTTAGGTATTCTGCAGGTTGCGGACTCAGTTGCAGGAAAACTCCTTGTTTCAAAGAATATAACATACAATAAAATTTATGATATTGTCTGTCGTACAATCGGTACGGGACTTCCTACGGAATTAAATCCCACAGATTTTACTCCGAGAAGTAAGCACATAATCGAAAATGCGCTTTTGCTTTCAAATTCTATGGGACAGACTCTTGCAGGGACAGAGCATTTGCTTATTTCCCTTTGTCGTGAAGGAAACGGTTACGCTTGTCAGCTTCTTAACAGCGCAGGTGTAAGTCCTCAAAGCCTTCTTCGTGATGTGGCAAGTGTTACAGGCAATAAAAATAATCAGCAAAAATCTTTTAATCAGCAGGGCAAAAAGAATAATTCAAATCTTGAAAAATTCTCACGAGATTTAACAAGCCTTGCAAGGGAAAATAAAATCGACCCTGTAATCGGTCGTGAAAATGAAATTCAAAGGGTAATTCAGATTTTATCAAGACGAAGCAAAAATAATCCATGTCTTATCGGTGAGCCAGGTGTTGGTAAAACTGCAATAGCAGAAGGCCTTGCATTGAAAATTGCAAAGGGTACTGTGCCTGAACTTTTAAAGGATAAAAAAATCTTGTCACTTGATTTGACAGGAATGGTTGCAGGTACAAAATACCGTGGCGATTTTGAAGAAAGAATTAAGGGAATTATCGATGAGGTCAAGGACTCAAAGGATATTATTCTCTTTATTGACGAGGTGCACACGCTTATCGGCACAGGTAGTGCTGAGGGCGCAGTTGATGCTGCAAATATTCTTAAACCGTCACTTGCACGTGGTGAATTGCAGTTAATCGGTGCAACAACAATCGACGAATACCGCAAAAATATTGAAAAAGATGCAGCACTTGAAAGAAGATTTCAGCCTGTTACAGTAGGTGAGCCTTCAACTGACGAGGCTATTGAAATTCTCAAGGGTATTCGTGATAAATATGAGGCTCATCATAAGGTGAAAATCACCGATGAGGCTGTAAAATCAGCAGTAATGCTTTCACACAGATATATCGGTGACAGATTCTTACCTGACAAGGCAATTGACCTTATTGACGAGGCTTGCTCAAAGGTCAGATTAGAATCTCTTACTCCACCTGAGGAAATCAAGGAAATGGAAAACAGACTTTCCTCAATCTGTGGTGAAAAGGAAATGGCTGTAAATCAGCAGGATTTTGAACGTGCAGCACTTCTTCGTGATGAAGAAAAGTCACTTCAGCAGGAATTGAACACTCAAAAAGCAAAGTGGCAGTCATCGTCAGGTGAAAAGAATTTGTCTGTCACAGAAACCGAAATCGCAGAAATTGTGTCAGGGTGGACAGGAGTCCCAATAAGCAGAATGACCGAAGAAGAAAGTGAAAAGCTTCTTAATATGGAATCGGAAATTCACAAGAGAATTGTAGGTCAGGAAAAGGCTGTTTCAGCCGTCAGCCGTGCAATTCGTCGTGGTCGTGCAGGGCTTAAGGACCCAAAACGACCAATGGGCACATTCCTTTTCTGTGGTCCTACAGGTGTGGGTAAAACCGAGCTTACAAAAGCACTCAGTGAAGCAATGTTTGGTGATGAAAACTCAATGATTCGACTCGATATGTCGGAGTTTATGGAAAAGCATACTGTTTCAAAGCTTATTGGCTCACCACCGGGATATGTGGGCTTTGATGAGGGTGGTCAGCTTACTGAAAAGGTTCGCAGAAAGCCATATTCAGTAATCCTTTTTGACGAAATTGAAAAGGCTCATCCTGATGTTTTCAATGCGCTTCTGCAAATCCTTGACGACGGTATTTTAACTGACTCACAGGGCAGGAGAGTGGACTTTAAAAACTGTGTAATCATTATGACCTCAAATGTGGGTGCAAGACTTATCAATGAGGAAAAGACCACATTTGGCTTCACCACAAATGAAAACAGCCACTCTGACGAAAAAATCAAAGAGGCTGTTATGAATGAGCTTAAAAACACCTTCCGTCCTGAATTTTTAAACAGAATTGACGACACAATCGTTTTTACTCGTCTGTCAGAAAATGATATCCGTGAAATTGCAAAACGACTTTTGAAGAATCTTGAAAAAAGAATGAGTGACATTGAAATCACTATGACATTTGACGAGTCAGTTATCGATTTTGTATCAAAAAAGGGCTTTGACAAAATCTATGGTGCAAGACCTTTGAAACGAGCAATTCAGACAAATATTGAAGATGTTCTTTCCGAAAAAATTCTCGACAAATCCATTGAAAAGGGTAAGGGATACGCCTGCTCAATGGAAAATGAAGAACTTATAATAAGCGAAATAAAATAAAAAATAAGTCATTCCGGGTAAATACTCAGAATGACTTTATTTATTGTTCTGTTATGTATTTATTGCTATTGATGCACCTCTGTTATTATTTGTCTGTGCAAGTATGGCATCAATAATCAGTACAACACAGATTACACCAACGGGGTCAACATCGTCTGTAATATCTATTGAATATGCATCACCGAATGTGAACCATTCCTTTGAGATTGTGGCAATAGTGTATTCGTTGCGATAAATTTCATATTCGTGAGCAAGAAAATCACCGTCAACCTGCCAGTCATATCCTGTAACGCTGAATTTCTGCTTAAAAAGTGTGAAATGCTTTACAACCTCGGCAATATCCTTGCCGTTCATTTCTATGAAAAATCGTGGCAAGAAGGATAATACCTTTTGGTGAATATGAGCCAGTTGGTTGTTGTCCCTATCAAAAAGGTTGAGCTTTTTACCGATTGTAAAGAGTTCACCCTCTACAAAATATGCTTCATTTCCGTTTTCATCATAAATCGTGAATTTATCCTTCCACGAAAAGACCTTTTGCTTTATGTATAGCTTCATGGTTGTCACCTTAACATTGTGTGAATTTGTATGTTATATTTCCTTACCGTTTTTATCAAACAATGGTAATCTTTCGAGATAGATAATGTCGTCACGGTTTGCAGCGTTTCCTTCTGCTAAAATGAACATTTTACCACAAACAACTCCACCTGCATCGTTAACAAGCTTTTCAACTGCTTTGAGTGATTCGCCGAGAGAAACAACGTCGTCAACAATAAGGATTTTCTTACCCTTCATAAGCTGGGCATCTGCTGTGTCAAGGTAAAGCTTCTGCTCACCCTCAGTTGTAATTGAATTAACAGTTGACTCAAAAACGCCTGTCATATAAAGCTTTGGCTTTTTACGTGCAACAAAATATTTCTGATTATTCTGAAGTCTTGCCATTTCGTGAGCCAAAGGAATACCCTTAGCTTCTGCTGTGATTATGTAATCATAGTCAGGAGCTTTTTTCAATAACTCCTCTGCACAGGCTGTTGTAAGCTCAGGGTCACCGAAAATGACAAAGCCAGCAATCATAAGCTCATCGTTAAGTGGACACATTGGTAAATTTCTTTCGTGTCCTGCAATATTCATTGTGTAAAACATAATAATTTCTCCTTAAACGTGTTAAAAAACAAAAGAGGACGGAAATCCATCCATCCTCCAACTTTGTTGAATTAGTTAGCCAATGCTCTGCTGAGCCAAACCTCAGCAATATCAAGAGCAGCATAAAGGCCTTTCTTTTCACTTGATTTAACGATTCTCTCACGAGGACTAACATCAGGGTCAGTGTTAAGCAACTGAATTGAAACCTTAGAAGCAACCTCAATATCGTTTACAGGCTTTGTTGCGAGAATCTGCATCATAATAACGTATTTCTCGTTTGGAAAGCCGTAATAAAGAGTGTTACCGTTTCTTACTAATGGTTTGCCCTTAAAAGTGAGGAATTTATTATCCTTTGCCAAAATAAACACCTACTTATTTCTTTGAATTTTTAAGATAATCCTTAACAAGGTCCTGCAAAAGCTCATCTCTGTCAAGACGACGGATAAGGCTTCTTGCGTTGTTGTGAGTAGTGATGTAAGTTGGGTCCTCAGAAAGAATATATCCAACAATCTGATTAATAGGGTTATATCCCTTTTCAACCAAAGCATCATAAACAGCCACAAGCACCTGTCTTGTTGTTTCCTCACGCTCATCCTTTAAGGAAAATTGTATTGTCTTGTTAGGGTCAAGCATTCTGCCACCTCCAAATATCTAATCTATAGTATTATATACTTAATTTAAACAAAAAACAATAGTTATTTTCAAATTTTTAATACGTATCACGTATTTCATTGCATAGCAATTTCATATTTGAATGAATATTTCATAAATTCCGTAAGGAATTTATTTCATTTGTTCTGGGAAACAGTATTTATTGAAGCTATCAATATTCGTCGGATAGTACCACATTGATTAATTAATGGATTAATGACATCCTCACTTGACAGCTCCGATTTCACAATAAGCTCCAACCAATATTCTGCTTCGTTACATTCCTGTAATGAAATTTTAAGTTTTGCGGCAAACTCGGCTTTACTTCTTGCATAATTTGCCTCTCGAATATTCGCCCCAACAGATGTTGCAGACCGTTCTAATTGATTGGTCAGAGAATAATGACCCTTAACATTATGACATAATTTTATGATTTTTACTGCAAAATCGGTAGATAAATCTACAAGCTTATTTTCTTTCAAGGAAATCACCCCATAATTCTGTATCAATGAAATATTGTTGTGCAATATGAAATAATCTATGGATTATGAAATATTTTATCTTGCGATAAAATATGAAATAAGAATCTGCCGAAACAGATTCTTATTCGTTAATTTATGATTTTAATGCAATTCCGTCCTTTGCAAGAGCATCGATAATGCTGTTTGCAACATCCATAACCTCATCTCTTGTGAGAGTCTTTTCAGGATGTGAGAAAGTGATTCTTGTTGTGATTGATTTTCCGTTTTCGTCACGGTAAGTGTCAGTAACCTCAACCTTCTTGATAAGTGGGCAATTTGCGTTTTCAATTGCCTTGCCGATTGGAGCAAATGTTTCACTTACAAATGAAAGGTCAATTTCCATATTAGGGAATTTTGAAGGCTCTTCATAGTGAATCTTAGCATCAGTAAGCTCTGAGAATACAGGTACATCGATTTCAGCAAATACGATTGAAGCCTTCTTATCGATTTTTTTACTTACTGTTGGGTGAACAACACCGATTTTACCAAGGACTACGCCATCACAAGAAATTTCATTAAGATTTCTTGGGTGCTCATAAGAGAGTGTTGCATCTACCGGAGTGAATGTAAGTGCCTTGTGCTTAATGTTGTCAGTGATTACTGAAAGCATTGTTGCAAGTTCAACATAAAGAGCTTCAAGTGACTTTGTCTTGCTGTAAAGTGTAACGCAAAGCTTCTTTCTTTCATCACACATACCGTCATCTTTAAGTCCGTCAACAGTTCTGCCGATTTCAAAGACGCCAAAATCAGGAGCAAAGCTTGTATTTGTCTTTACCTGACAAAGCTGTGTAGGAATAATTGACTTACGGATTGTTTCCATATTAGGATTTGTAGCACCTGAAAGCTTGATGTTGTCTTCAATCTCAATTCCCAATGCCTTGTATTCATCAAAATACTGCCATACGTAAGAGTGAAGCTCGTGAAGTGAGTAACGGTGAACGAGCATATCCTTGATTCTGTCCTCAACTGTCTTTTCTGTCTTTGCACGAACAGGGTAGAGTGGAGCAGAAGCAGTATGAATGTCAAAGTTGTCATAACCGTAAATACGAGTGATTTCCTCAACAATGTCAGCCTTGATTGTAACGTCCTTTGTTGCTCTCCAGCTTGGCACTTCAACTGTGAAGCTGTCACCGTCGTTAGAAGCCTTGAAGCCGAGTGAATTAAGAGTATTTACGATTGTGCCATTTGGAATTTCGATACCTGTGTATTTGTCAATAAATGCCTTATCGAAATCAAGTGTAACTGTAGGATACTTGAATGCGTATTCGTCAGTAAGTGCTGACACTACTTCAGCCTCAGGGTCAATTTCCATAAGAAGGTTAACGAAACGAGCAATTGCAGGAACTGTCATTTCAGGGTCAAGACACTTTTCATAACGGTTTGAAGCGTCAGTACGGTGTGCAAGTCTTACAGTTGATTTACGGATTGATGCAGCATTGAATGTTGCAGATTCAAGTGTAAGAGTTGTTGTATCCTCAACGATTTCAGAATCAAGACCACCCATAATACCTGCAATAGCAACAGGAGTGTTGTCGTTGCAAATCATAAGTGTATTTTCGTCAATGTTTCTGTCGATTCCGTCAAGAGTCTGGAATGTGAATGGAGCGCTGAAACGCTTGATTCTGATTTTCTCAACCTTACGTGAGTCAAAAGCGTGCATTGGCTGACCCATTTCGAGCATAAGGTAGTTTGTAAGGTCAGCAAGAAGATTGATGCCTCTCATACCACAGTAGTAAAGACGGATTCTCATGTTCACTGGGCTTACATTTTTCTTGATGTTAGCAACCTGTAAGCAAGAATATCTCTGACAAAGGTTATCTTCAATTTTAAGGTCAACCTTTGGAAGATTGTCGTATTTTGTAAGGTCAACCTGTGGAAGTGGCTTTAATTCACGACCTGCAAGTGAAGCAAATTCACGAGCAATACCATAGTGACCCCAAAGGTCAGGACGGTTAGTAAGTGATTTGTTATCAACCTCGAAAACGATATCGTCGATTTCATATAAATCCTTAAGGTCAGTACCATTCTTAACCTCATCAAGAATATCCATAATACCTGAGTTGTCGTCAGAAATACCGATTTCCTTTTCAGAACAGCACATACCGTTTGACATAAAGCCTGCAAGTGGTCTTGGTGCGATTTCGATTTCACCTAATTTTGCGCCAACCTTTGCAAAAGCAGTTTTCATACCGACTCTTACATTTGGTGCACCACAAACAACGTCAACTAATTCTGCTTCACCAATATCAACCTTAAGAAGGTGGAGCTTTTCTGACTTTGGATGGTCTTCAATTTCCTTGATTTCAGCAACAACAATACCTGAAAAGTCGCTACCCTTAAAGAAAATGTCGTTTTCAACCTCAGCAGTTGAAAGTGAGAATTTACGGATTAACTCCATTTTGTCAAGACCTGAAAGGTCAACGAAATCACTAATCCAGTTCATTGATAAAAACATAATTTTGCTCCTCCTTCCTTAATTTTCGTCGTCTGTGAACTGTGTAAGCACTTTAAGACTACCACTGTTCAAATCACGAATATCCTTAACACCATATTTCATCATTGCAAGTCTTGTAAGACCAAGACCGAATGCGAAGCCTGTGTATTCCTCAGGGTCAATTCCACCTGCTTTAAGTACCTCAGGGTGAATCATACCGCATGGACAAAGTTCAAGCCAACCACTGTGCTTACATGAAGGACAGCCTTCACCACCACAGATAAGGCAAGAAATATCAAGCTCAAAGCCAGGCTCAACGAATGGGAAGAAACCAGGACGAAGACGAACCTTAATATCCTGTCTGAATACCTCTGAAAGCATTGTTTTCATAAAGTAGATAAGGTTTGAAATTGAAATGTCTTTGTCAACCATAACACCTTCCATCTGGAAGAATGTGTTTTCGTGACAAGCGTCAGTAGCTTCGTTTCTGAAGCAACGACCCGGGAAAATAGCCTTGATTGGCATACCGTCGTTTACAAGTGCATCCTTATACTTCTTGTAAATAGCATTCTGTGCAGCAGATGTGTGAGATTTAAGCAACTGACCGTTATCAAGGTAATATGTGTCCTGCATATCACGAGCAGGGTGGTCTTTTGGAATGTTGAGTGCTTCAAAGCATTCATAGTCAGTAACGATTTCGCTATAATCCTCAATGTTAAAGCCCATTGAACGGAAAACACTTTCACACTGACGCTGTACAAGTGTGATAGGGTGGTATGAACCACGTGTTAAATTTGCAGGAACTGAAATGTCGAAAACAGGTGTGCTTTCGATTTCCTTTTTAAGCTCAAGCTTTTTAAGCTCCTGACTTTTTTCTGCGATTTTCTGTTCAACATAAGCTCTCACTTCGTTGACAACCTGACCCATAACAGGTCTTTCCTCAGCAGATAATGAACCCATCATTTTAAGCATTGATGTAAGCTCACCTTTTTTGCCGAGAATCTGTACTCTGAAATTTTCGAGTTGAGCTTCTTCAGTAAATGTAGCCAACTCTGCATCCGCTTTTTGACGGATAGCTTCAAGTTTTTCTCTCATTGTTTTCTTCCTCACTTTAGTTTTTTAATCGGAAATATAGGGAATAAAAAAGTCCCACACTCCAAAGAGCATGGGACGAATAAAATCCGCGGTACCACCCAAATTTTTGCAAAAAGCAAACACTTTCCGTGTTCAGTAACGAGAACAAGCCGTCTTTACCTACTGTTATTTCAGCAAAGCCACTCCAAAGGGAACTTCAATTAAGCTTTTGACTATTGTGCTTTCAGCCAAGGCACAACTCTCTACAAGTGTACTCACTTAATCTACTTTCTTTTTCACTGTGTTTCAAATATCCAAAGAATTATAGCAAATTAAATTATATAAGTCAAGTGTTATTTGACACTTGAAAAAAGCGATGGTTAATACAAAACGGTCAGAAGAGCACCGTGTGATAATGGCTCTATTGTAAGCTCACACATTTCACCTAATATCTTTGATGCTGTTTTAACTGTTGTACCATTAGGTTCATATGCTTCAATATAAACATAGTCCGGTTTTTTATCTGGATTTTCCTTGTAGTATCGTTCCAATTGTTCAGAATTGAGAACACCTCGATACCAAGCAGAGTATGTTGCCATAGGACGCTCAAGATAAAGATATATCCAGTTGCTGTAGGATACTACTAAAATCTGGTCATCCTCTGAAGTGGAAGCTTTTATAACATCTAAATCATTCAAAATCTTACTGTATCTGTCATATTCTGTCTCTGTCATATAAAGACCTGCGTAAGGACCTTCGCTAGCTTTTACAAAATTTGTATGAAACTGACCGTAGCTATAAAATATACCATAGAATGCAATCTGTAAGCAGAAGCCGACAATGATTAATCTACGACACCAGATAATATTTTTCTTTTTGACCGCTTCTTCAGGGCTTTCTTCTCTCTCAAGATGGATTTCTTTATATAAATCCTTTGCAAAAAATACACCTGCAACGTTATAAATTGCCAACAATACTCCGATTACACCTAAATGAGTGTTAGCGGCAAGATACTGGAAAAATGTAGCAATTAAGCAAGGCACACACATACAATAGAAAATTTTTTTGTTTTTATTATTCGATAAGATGTAGCACAAGGTAGAAATCACGGTAAATGGCAATGAGATAGCACATAAGAAAATTTCTATATTAGCAATAACGCCAACCATAAATATTACTGACCAAGCTAATGCAACACCTAAATAAGCCAGACGGTGTGAATTGCTCTTTCTCTTTTCATCAAATATCAAAGCAATAAATAACAATGGCAATATAAAGGATAAATTGAGATTAGCAGTGTGAAAATAGTCTAATGTTGCTAGAAATTTATCAAAGAGGGAGCTGGATGCAATATCGTATTCACTACTGCCCAAAAGGTTTTCTATATTGTCAAAAATAGAGTTTATTGTTCCTCCTGTCAAAAAGAAGAAGGCAACTGCTATAACTGCAACAATAATAAGTCCGCAGGTAACCCATAAAATAGCTTCTTTTGTGAAAAAACAATTATAATTCTCTATGTGTGAAAAATTATCATATAACTGTTTTTGTTGCTTTTTTTTCTGTTTTTTTGTAAGCTTCTTTTCATTCTTTGAAGTTTTGAATGCCTTGTTTGAAGCGATTTTGTATATTATTTCATATCGTTTTGTCCACAAAGCACAGCCTATGATATAGAGTACATACACTGCACAAAAGAATGGATTACACACACAACAGCAACCGATACATGCACCTGCAACAATATAAAAAGGGATGGACTTCTTCTCATAAATTTTAAGTAAGCAAAGGCATAATGCCATTAATGACATAGCATAAATAGACTGATAATTAATTGCAAGAAATCTGTAAGGTATCTGCACATAAAACATCATTGATGCTAAAATTGCCCAAATTCCATGCTTTTTGAAAAAACGATATATTACAACAGCCATAGTAGTATGCATAGCAAGATATATGCTTCTTATGAAAATGAAAATTTCGTCATAAGATCCCTTAATTGCAGTCCATATACACACAGGTATGAAGTTGAATAATGATGAAAACTGTGTAAGATGCCAATCGTGTTGTACTAAGCTGTCACCGTTCAAAAGACGGAATGGTGTAATGATATAATAGCTTTCATCATCAGAATATGGAACGAGAAAAACAAAAACCAGATGCAACAAGAAAACCATTATTAAGGCAATGGCAAACAAGAGGTCTTTGTTTTTGAATTTTTTTAACATATTTACACCCTCTAAAAACTGTAATATATCGGTTTTTAATTTTATCATAAATTAAAGTTCAAGTCAAATTAACTCTACCTTTTTTGACATTTTTAATAATAATATATTGTCAGATACTTGATATTCATTTGTTTTTTATGATATAATGTAATGAAATTTAACTTGGAGAAGTGTGCAATGAATAAAGTAATGTTGCTTTATCCTCCGGGAAAGGCATATCAACGAAGCGAAGACCGTGCACAATGTAATATTGAAGACTCTGCAGTGGCGTCAACTCACGCTTGTAACGATATTGGTTACGCTGCGGCTGTTTTACTCCAGAAGGGCTATTCTGTTTTTCTTAAGGATTATCAGACAGAACTTGCTACAAAGGAGCAGGTGAAGGCAGATATAGATGAATTTAAGCCTGATTTGATTTTTATCAGCATAACAAATGCAACGATTTATGAGGACCTTGATTTCATAAATTGGATAAAGTCATTTCACAATTGCCTTTTTGTAATTAAGGGTGCGATTTTCTATAACCCTAAAAAATCCCTTCTCGAAACACTTGACCTTAAGAATGTCTCATGTCTTGTTGGTGGTGAAATAGAGTTTATAATGGGACCTCTTACCGATTATCTTTTAAGAGGTGAGGGAAATCCCGACGATATTTCCGGCATAATTTACAATAACGGTACAGAATTTGTTTCAACAAAATTTGATTGCTGGAATAAAAATCTTGATGAGCTTCCTTTCCCTGCAAGACAGTTAATGAATAACGCTCTTTATACACGACCTGATACGGGTGAACCAATGGCTACAATTTCTGTTGGTAAGGGTTGCCCTTCACAGTGTATTTATTGCCTTACTCCGATTATTTCAGGTACAAGAGTGCGACTTCGAAGTGTTGAGAATGTTTTTGCTGAAATTGAAGAATGCTATTATAAATATAATATCCGTAATTTCTTCTTTAAGGCTGATACATTTACTATCGATAATGAATGGGCATCAGCACTTTGCGATAAAATCATAAATTCAGACCTTAGGGGTAAAATTGAATTTACAGCAAATTCAAGAACAAAGCCATTGTCCTTTGAATTGTTGCAGAAAATGAAGCAGGCAGGTTGCTTTATGGTTGCTGTGGGCTTTGAAACAGGCTCTGAAAAAACTATGAAGCTTATTAAAAAGGGTGCAACGCTTGAGGATAGTATCCGTGCTGCTTCTCTTATCAAAAAAGCAGGTATTCCGCTTTTTGGCTTCTTTATGGTTGGTTTTCCTTGGGAAACAAAAGAGGATATTAAGCAGACTGAAAAATTTATTCATAAGCTTAATCCTGATTTTATCGAAATACATATTGCAATGCCTTATTATGGGACAGAGCTTTATCAGTATTGCCTTGACTATAACACATTAAGCGATTTAGCTTGGGGTAACGATTATTATGCTCCAAATACTATCGGTACAACTACTGTCAGCATTGATGAGGTTATAAAAATCAAAAAGCAGATGCAGCTTCGATTCCATTTACGACCAATATATATTTTTAAAACGCTGAAAAAGTGCATAACATCCTTTACTCAATTCAAGAATTATGCACATCATGCAATTAAACTTCTAAAGAAAAATCTTTTCTGAGGTAGAAAATGAAAGTTTTGTTTATAAACCCTTCGGTTGGCTATTATACACGAGCCCTTTCAAACCCCTTGGGACTTCTTTCAATAGCCACCTATGTAAAGCAAAACGGCCACGAGGTAAAGCTTGAGGACCGTTGTGTTAATAAATCAAATATCAATAAATTATTAGATTCCTTTAAGCCTGACATTGTGGGTGTATCCCTTATGTCATCACGTGGACTTGTTGATGCTGAAAAGGTGTCAAAGGCTGCAAGGGCAAAGGGTATTCCCGTTGTCTGGGGTGGTCAGATGCCATCTCTTCAGATGGAGCAGGTGTTAGCCCTTGACATTGTTGATTACATTTCTTACGGTGAAGGTGAAGAAACCTGGCTGGAGATGATGAATGCACTTGAGAGTGGCAGACCATTTTCTGAAATTCAGGGTCTGGCATATAAGGAAAACGGAAAAACAGTAGTTACTCCTTGTCGTAAGTTTGCTGACCTTCGTGATATGCCGGTATCAGACTACACGCTTATTGACCCACCAAAATATATGCAGACATATCTTGGCTGTAAAAAGATGATGTACATATATTCTGCAAAGGGTTGTCCTTGCAGATGCGCCTTTTGTTCTAATCAGAATTTCCACAAAAGCACTTACAGAAAGCGTCCTAATGAATACGTAATGGAAGAAATTCGTTACCTTATTGAAAATCACGGTGCAGATGGTTTCTTCTTTTCGGACGAGCTCTGGGTAGTCAAGAGAGCAGATTTGGTTGATTTCTGCCAGAAGGTGCACGAAAGTGGTTTGAAATTCCAATGGGGTATTGAGCTTCGAATCGGTATGTTTGAGGAAGCTGATTATCAGATGCTCTACGATGCAGGCTGTCGATGGATATTCTTCGGAATCGAAACCGGTTCAAAAGAAATGCAGGATATTGTTCATAAGAACATTGACTATTCAAAAATAGCACCTACATTTGAGGTGCTGAACAGGATTGGTATTACCACCATAGCTTCGTTTATTATCGGATTCCCCGATGAAACAACAAAACAGCTAAAAGATACCGTCCGTTTACTGAATACCATTAAGGCGAATTTGACTCCTGTGTTCCATTTCACTCCAATTCCCGGCACGGAATTGTACGATAAGGTAGTGGCAAACGGAACTTACAAGGCACCAAAAACGCTTAAAGCAATGAGCAAGGTTGTTGCGACCGAGTCTCTGGGCGTTAATCTTTCAGCTGTTCCTAGCGTGGATTTGCGTGTTATCAGAAGCTGGTACTTGTGGAAGAGTTTTTCCAACAAGAGTGCTTTACAGGAACATGGTTCATTTGAATTTGCAAAAGAAACTATTCTTAATGGTCTTCATTCAATTTCACTTAAAGGTCCTGTCAACTTCTTTATTGATGGTTTTAAGGCTTTATATGAATTCCTTTATATTTTCTGGTTTTCACATGCGTATCCTAAAATTATTAAAAAGTATGATTTGGATAAAACATACGATTAATTAAGGATTAGAGGTATATAAAATGAGTAAAAAACTAATTTCAATTGTTGTTCCTAATTATAACGAGGTCGGAACTCTCGATGAGTTATATGAAAGAACAACAAAGGTGATGCAGACTCTTACAAAATATGATTATGAAATCGTATTTTTTGACGACGGTTCAAAAGATGGGTCAAAAGAAAAAATTGAAGAGCTTTGCAAAAAGGACGACCATATCAAGGCTGTTTTTTACTCAAAGAATTTCGGCTATGCAAAGGGCACTTTCTACTGCTTCCAACAGGCAAAGGGTGACTGTGCTGTGATTTTACACGCTGATTTGCAGAACCCACCTGAGGAGATTCCACGACTTGTTGAAAAGTGGGAAACAGGTGCTCAGATTGTGCTCGGTATAAAAAATCAGAGCCGAGAAAACAAGTTTGTTTATTTTATGAGAACATTATTCTATTGGATGATTAATAATGTTTTCGGTGTAAAGATGATTCCACACGCAACGGAGTTTGAATTGTTTGATAAAAGCTTTATTGATGTGCTTAAAAGAATTAACACAAATGAGCCATTTCTTCGTGGACTTATTTATGAGTACGGCACATCTTATGAGCAGGTTTACTACACTCAGGAAAAACGCAAAAAGGGTAAAAGTAAATTTACACTTTCAAAATATTATGACTTTGCAGTTTGTGGTATTGTCAATGCATCAAAGGTGTTGCCAAGACGAGTAATCTGGGTTTCTGTAATCGCAATGGTTTTAACAATTCTTGAACTTTTCTTTTCATGCATACCAAGTGTATGGGGAACATCCTTCCATGGTGCAATCGGTCATATTTTGATAAGATTAATCTTCATTTTTATGGGATTGCTCACATTGATGGTATCATTCTGTGCAGAGCATCTTATTTCAATTCCTCGTAACAACGGTGAAAAACCAATTATTATTGAGGAAAAAAGAATTAATTATTGATGTTCAATAATCAACACAATATGCTTGAATTGTATCATAACTTCATGTAGAATGTAAGTTACAATATTGTCACAGAATTATTACAAGATAAAGAAGAGGTTTTAAATGGTTGGTGTAATTTTGGCAGCAGGTGACGGAAAACGCCTGAAAAACAGTAAGGATGAAGCCTGCTGTAAGCCACTTATAAAAATTAATGATAAAAATTTAATAACCTTTGCTCTTGATAATTTAGTGCAGTTGGATATTACGGAAGCATATATTGTTATTGGAAAAGAAGGGGATTTAATAAAAAATACTCTTGGTGATAAATATGAGAGTATCAATCTCCATTACGTTCGTCAACAGGAGCAAATCGGCTTGATGAATGCTTTTTTACAAGCGTTAAATGTTATGGATTGTAATGAAACGGTTGTGTTGCAGTTATCTGACGAAATTTTTGTCAATTTGAACAGTGAACAAATCAAGTCGATGCTTAAGGATGAAAAAACAGAGTTTTACTGTGGAGTAACTCTTGAAGACAATCCACAGAAAATCAAAAACAACTTTTCTGTTGAAACAGATAAGGACTCTTTCCTCATAAAATGTACAGAAAAGCCACAGGTTGTTACAGATAATATTAAGGGTACAGGCTTCAGCATCTTTAATGATAAAACCATAGGAGTTATAAAGGAAACCTACGAAACTAATCCGGAAAAGCTGTTTGACCTCTGTGACTCATTCAATTATTTAGTTGAATCAGGATATGTTGGTAAAACTTTTATGGTGGCTGACATAGAATTTAATATTAATACACTTTCTGATTTTTCAGAAGCAGAAAAACATTTTGAATAAGATATAATAAAAACGGGCAGATTAAATAATCTGTCCGTTTTATACTTTATTTATTATGTTTTATACGTTGAAACGGAAAAGAACAATGTCTCCGTCCTTCATAACGTATTCCTTACCTTCACTTCGTACAAGACCCTTTTCCTTTGCAGCCTGCATTGTACCGTTTGCCATAAGGTCGTCAAAGTGAATAACCTCTGCACGGATAAAGCCGCGTTCAAAGTCGGTGTGAATTTTACCTGCTGCCTGTGGTGCTTTTGTACCTTTTTTGATAGTCCAAGCACGAACCTCAGGCTGACCTGCAGTAAGGTATGAAATAAGTCCTAACAAATCATAAGAACGCTGAATAAGAAGGTCAAGACCACCCTGCTCAATACCTAAATCAGCAAGGAACATTTCCTTTTCTTCTTTGTCTAATTCTGCAATCTGTGCTTCAAGCTCTGCACAGATAGGAAGAGTTTCAGCACCCTCAGCCTCTGCAAGCTTACAAACAGCGTTGTAACGAGCATTTTCACGGATGTCGTTTGCAAAATCCTCTTCACTCATATTGCAAGCGTAGATAACAGGCTTTGATGAAAGAAGTGCAACTGTAGAAAGGAATTCCTTTTCCTCGTCATCAGCTTCAACAGCTCTTGCGTTAATACCATTTTCAAGCTCGCCACGAAGTCTTTTAAGGAAATCAAGCTCCTTCTGAAGTGACTTGTCACCCTTAAGGTCCTTTTCAACCTTTGTAATTCTTCTGTCAAGAATTTCAACGTCAGAAAGAATAAGCTCAAGATTTATTGTTTCAATGTCACGCTGTGGGTCAATACTACCTTCAACATGGATAATATCGTCGTTGTCAAAGCAACGTACAACGTGGATAATTGCATCAACCTCACGGATGTGTGAAAGGAATTTGTTACCAAGACCTTCACCCTTTGATGCACCCTTTACAAGACCTGCAATATCAACGAATTCGATTGTAGCAGGAGTAATCTTTGCAGGATTATACATTTCTGCAAGCTTGTCGATTCTGTAATCAGGCACTGCAACAACGCCAACGTTTGGCTCAATTGTGCAGAAAGCGTAGTTTGCAGACTGTGCACCTGCATTTGTAATAGCGTTAAAAAGTGTACTTTTACCAACATTAGGTAAACCAACAATACCAAGTTTCATTGTTTATCATCCTTAATATAAATTTCCAAAAATGTATTATACACTATTGCTGAAAATTTTTCAATAGTGTATAATTTAAGTATATTTTAAATCGGCTCCCCTTGTCAGGGTGCGGGTCTCCGGTGGAGACCTCTGCGAAGCAGAAGCACCGACCGAACCGGCAGGTGAGACTTAGCTGTCAATGAAGTTGACTGAGGGGTAGTCAGTTTACGTTTTAACTATCTCTCCCTCCGTCTGCTGCCGCAGACACCTCCCTCGTCAGAGGGAGGCTTATACAGGTTAGGTGATTTTATGGAATTTACAAGAACAGAAAGATTGATTGGAAAAGATAATCTCGAAAAATT
>JAEIGA010004523.1_pt1 | contig 21506 bp, 20 predicted proteins | sample 9270691 | NCBI WGS metagenome assembly JAEIGA01 (sample SAMN17057246, study PRJNA624740) | gut metagenome | biome: biome; isolation source: fecal sample | host: Bos grunniens | place: China: Xizang | collected 2019 | reverse complement strand
ATCTTCAACATCACAATACCTTTGAGATTGCTGAGAGTAACTACATAACCTGTGTCTTACTAATTGGTGTGTTAATGCACGAGAAACACCACTAATTAGAAAGGTTAATGACTGGTGTTCTAAGACTGAATGATGACCAGAGTCTAATACATACTTAATTAACTTAACTCTCTTTTCTTGTTCCAAGAATTTGAACTCTTGTAATTCATAATCTGCTACAAGGATTTCCTTGTACATATCCTCTGGCTTACCTGCATGATAACATGTTCTACAAGCCACATACAGACGATTGATAACATCTTCTGCATTAACAGGTATCATTGTTACTTTCATATAATTCTCCTATCTCCCTTAAGAAGAATTATATCGTTAGAGCTACAAAATGTCAACTGCCTCTATGTATTTAACATAAAGGCAGTTGCGTTATAAAGTAATATAATATACTATTCAGCGTCTTCTGCTAGAGTTTCATCTTCAACAGGTTTACTCAACGAGCCAGTATTGAAAAGAAGGTCAAGGTCTTCTGCTGTGTAACCTAATTTTTTACCAACAGTTTCGATAAGTGGGTTACCACGGTAGTATTCATTAGCATAATCAAATTCAATAAGTGCTTCAGTATCGTGGATAGAAGCTCTGATTTGCTCTGGGGTAATCCCTTTATCTTTATAAAGAGCTAGGAAAACTTCACGCTTAGTTAGTTTTTTCGTAGCCATTTCTTGACGATATAACTCTTGTTGTTCTTTTTCGTAGTTAGGGTTAATGCAAGGCACTCCATCTTCCCCTATGATTTCGTTAGCCTCAAGTGCGTATATTGCTTTATCTGTTTCTTCGATTTTCAAGTTCAAGCAATGGTTGTATTGTACAATGAAATCCATTCTTTGAGCTTGTGTGTAAGGTTTTAGTAATTCGTAACTCATGTAAACTCTCCAATTTTATAATTATTACTCTATAATCGCTACTACATAATATAAAAAGGGGAGCTATAAACAACGATAATTGCTTATAGCTCTATATGAATAAACCTACCTCTAGGGAAGTAGGAGTGCCTTACAAATATTAAGAGTCTAAATTAGCATTAGCAATTTGGTTAGCCAATGTTTCTAGACCTTCTTCAATTTCAGCTTCTAAACCAGCGACTTGTTCTGAAACCTCAACCTTAGTAGCATAATTTTCTTCGATGTATGCTCTGATTTTATCTACATAGGACTTTAGGTTTGTAATTAGTTTGCTTATACGGTTTGCAAGTTGTTCTTTAAGCGTATCCAGCGTTACAGCCATTCAACATTCCTCGATTTTTACTACGATATAATTTAACTACTATATGCTAGCGATATGTATAACTTCGTTACCATTACAGAAAAATAACTTACCAGTTACCTTATTGAATGATAATCTACCTGCACCTATAGTATCAGTAACTTTCGCTCCTGCGATAGCTTCCCACTTACCAGTTTTAGAGTTATATTGCATAACTTTATTGGTAGCTAGGTCATAAATATATCCGTCAGCGTTAGTTATTGATATGTTTTGATAACAAGAGTCTGGTTGAGAGAATGAAGAATATCCCCAAGAAGCAGAACCCTTGAAGTTATTAAGAACAGGGTATGTATCCGACAATGCGTCTAAGTCGATTGTCATTGTAGTATTTGCGTCTAATGTAGTTGAGTTGAATTGTGAACAAGTAGCTGTAAACTTGTTACCGTCACGAGTCATGTGAATTGTAATACCGTTAGGTAATCCTTTCCAGTTTTTACCACTACCTCCAGTAGTAACAGCACTTGATTTATTAGCTAAGATGATTTGGTTATATCCTGTTGTAATAGGGTCGAATACGCAGTGGTCAACTTTACATAGCCAGCGAGCTGTACTACCGTTAGAATAAGGTGTAGCTAAGAATGATAATGTGTGTTCAACACCATTAGCGTCTACTGCGAATGCACCCACTAAACCTATAGTGTCATCGTCGCTGTTAGTAGAATAACAACGAACAGTAACATCGAAGTTTGAATATGTTTTAGGTGATACATAACCAGTATAAGACTCTGAGTTTGCAGACTCTACGATAGTATCTCTGGTAGCGTCGTAAGACCAACTTGCTAAGTCATTAGCGTTAGCGTTTTGTTTACCGTTAAGATGAGAAAAAGGTTTCCATGTTTCAAATACTTCTTTAAACGAAGGAGCTTTGTTAATACAAGTGTTATACTCAGCAGTTGATGTTGTTACCATACCTTCGTTTAATAGAGATTGTGTAAATACGGCAGTACCACTGTGGAAAAGGATTTCGCCCTTTGCACCTGTAAGTGCGTTTTGGTTTAACTTAGCAAACTCAACCTCAGCGTATGCTCTTAAATCACTCAATCCAGTATCAGTATGTGTTCTTAAGTCGCCTAGTTCTGTATCAGTATGTGTTCTAAGGTTTTCTACCTCAGTATCTGTGTGAGCTTTTAAGTTAGTGGCTTTATTATCCACATAAGTTTTTAAGTTACCAATAAGTTTACTTAAATGGGATAATACTTGGTTCGTAAGTGTATTAAGTATGTCTGCCATGGAAATCTCCTGTAATACGCTAAGTTATAATTTAATCCTCATACCAACCCAATTTAGCAGTAACTTCATACAATCCATCAAACATAAACGAAGGATAATTATTACAGCCAATTTTATAATAGCCATCACGCATAGCCATTATAGTATATCTACCAAATTTCATACCTCTTTTAAGGGTACCTGCTTTATGCCCTATTAAGAATGTTCTAGCATTTTCTTTATCTAGGACGACATGGGGAGCTCCACAAAGAGTTTCATCTGTTAAGATATTTCCAGTTTCTGGAACTACATGTAGGAACGCAAGATTTCCAGAGGGGTCGAGTTTATTTCTAAGTAGAGTTTTAAACTCCGTACTGTTATTGTATTCACAGGGGTAATTGAAGAATGCTATATCTACGACATCACATATAGTATTAGACTTGATGAACTTATCTACATCATCTGAAAATTCATCTGCGTTATGACTAACAGTATCTACAGTGTTTTTGTACTTATCCAGTATTTCTTGAGCATTGATAACCTTATGGTTGTGTAACTTTAGTAACTCATTATATACGGCTACTAATTTAGAGTTAGCCTTGTTCATATCTGCTCTGGAAGCTAAGGTTTCTAGCTTGTAAGAGAATACATTAAATAGTTCTTCTTTAGTGAATGTATGTGATTGAGCATGACCTTTAACGAACTGAGGTACTTTAATGATGTTACTAGCTTTAAGACCACTCTGAACGATTAAAGCTCTTATAAACGGACTATGACTAGCACCAATAGCGTCTGCTGATACCAGAAGAACTTTTAAATCCCTGATGTATCTACATAGGCATGTACCTTTTACATAGAATAACTGATTATCACTATATGTTCCGTCTAACCAGTTGCTTAATTTGTCTTGTTTGTTATTAAAGAAATTCTTGACAGATGTGTAGAATGACATATTGTTTCCCCTCGTTTAGCCTATAATTTAGATTTTCTGGTAGAAATTCAAGTATTAGGGAGTACTCAAATGTCCGTACCAAGTATGATTAAATCTATAACAACTACCATATTAAACCTGCTAAAGACTAGAGCAAACGGAGATTTATCTAACCTAACAGACTTAGGTGAACAAAAATTAAGATTATCAAGTAGTGTTTCTGGGTTTTATGTCGGTGATATTGGTATTGCTATTGGTGGTATAGATGAGTCAAAAGGTGCTCGTAAGTATTTAAACGGGCAGAAGTTTTCTTTAAATGAATATCCCGATTTTAAAAATTGGTTGGAAGAGCGTAAAAAGGCTTGCCCTAGTGCCTTTGTTAATTCTGAGGCAGAATGGAATGAGATACAGGCTAAATCAGACCATGCACAATGTGGTAAATTTTATTATAACGCCGAAGCTAATGTTGTTAAATTACCTCGTATAGTTATTATTCAAGGTACAACTAACATGTCAACTGTTGGTGCTATAAGAAACGCAGGTCTTCCGAACATAAAAGCGACAGGTTTTCAATGGAAAACAGGGGCTACTTGGGACAGTTATGTTACAGGGGCTATGTACTTAGATAGAAGTGTTGAAAATCACCCAGACTCGAATGACGACATGAGAAACGGTCCTAAACCAATTTTTGACGCTTCTAGATACTGCTCTATCTACGGAAGATATGATACAGATACTAAAATAGGGACAGTTCAACCAGAGTCAATTCAATATCCTTATTTCATACAGGTAAAAGTTAGTGCAGACGCTGTTACGCATACTGTTAATGACCTAGATATAGACTTAAATAATCCGTTTTCTTTATTTGATATTCGCTGGTCAGACCATAGGATTGATAATCTTTCTTGGTTAGTTTCTAATGGTCAATATAACGAAGGTAATGCTTATCCGACAGCATATAAATTTCTCCAAGACCAATATAATAATGGTTCAGACCAAGTAGATACTATAACTTATGTATCTAGAACAAATGTAAAAGAAAAGGTTACTAAGTCTATAAGCTACAGAGTTGCCTCTAATGGTATGAAAATTACAAGAGATTTAGAAACCTATAAACAATTATTATTAGATACTGGTACTGCTTGGTATTATGTATTAGACCCTACATTTCCAGGCTTTTATCTACCTTTAACTGACGGCAGTATACAAGGTGGTACAAACGAAAGTTTAGGTAAATTCACTCCACAAGGTCTACCTAATATTACAGGTACTGTAGGTCAAGGTTATAATAACACAGGTATAAATGGTGGTTGGCATAATAACGGAAACACAGGTAAAAGTAATGGTGGTGCATTATACCTAACGGGTACAACTTATGGTAGTTCATGTACATGGAATAGTTATAGCGACGCAGGTTTAATGGCTATTGACGCTTCTCGTAGTAATGCTACATACGGTAATAACGCAACACAAGTACAACCTAACGGTGTAAGGGGTTTACTATATTTCTATATTGGCGAGTGCGTGAGGGGTGCAAATATAATCGACCTTGAAGGTATGAAGGCACAAATCCTTAATGAGGTTGAATTAACAGTACAGAACTATGATAAGCATAGAGTAATTGAAAGCTATAAAAACGGAGAGTCATGGTATCGTGAATATGCTGATGGTTGGTGCGAACAAGGAGGGCATGTAGTACCAGACTCTGTAGCTAAATTACCAGTGTCATTGTTAAGACCTTTTATAGATACTTCATATACAGTCGTATTTGGTAATGAATATACTACAACAGCTACTGCCACATCTTGTGTGGAAACTGCAACAAAAGCTGTTGATAGCTTTGTGGTTATAGACTCAACAGTTAAGACATTTGGTACTTACTGGGTAGCTTACGGCTTTGTTAAGTAGTCTTTAGATTATCTAATGTAATCATTTTAGGGGAGTACATTAGATGTCCGTAGTAAATACTATTAAAACTTTAACAACCACTATATTAAATCTAATAAAGACTAGAGCTAATGGCGATTTATCTAACCTAACAGAAATGGGAGAGTCTAAATTAAGACTTTCTAGAAGTGTGGCAGGATACTATGTTGGAGATATAGGTATTGCTATTGGTGGTATAGACGAAACAGAGAATACTAGGAGATACCTAAACGGTCAAACAGTTTCTCTTGCTCAGTTCCCAGATTTTAGAGAATGGTTAAAAAAGCGTAAAAAAGCTAGCCCTAGTGCTTTCGTTAGTTCACTAACTGAGTGGAACACATTACGAGATAAATCTCACTTTAAACAATGTGGTAAATTCTATTATGATGAGGCAGGTGATACTGTAAAATTACCATACATTGTTAATGTTCAAGGTACTTCAGATATGTCAGCTCTTGGTAACCTAATATTATCTGGTCTACCAAATATCACAGGTAGGGTTGGTGCTTTAGGTGAAGAAAACACAAACTACGCAACAGGTGCTTTTTATCAAGGTGGCGATTTACTTACAGGTCATGGTGGGGGTAAGGACTACCCAGTATATTTAGACGCTTCTCGTTCAAGTGCTGTGTACGGGCGTTCTGCAACAGTTCAACCAGAAACAGTAACTTTCCCTTATTTTATACAAGTTTCAGTAGGTGCAGAACCTATAACAAGCGTTACAAATGAACTAGAGCTAAACAATCCATTTTCATTATTTGATATTCGTTGGTCAGACCATAGGATTGATAATCTTTCTTGGTTAGTATCAAACGGTCAGTTTAATGAGAGTAGTGCATTCCCTTCAGCATATAATTACTTAGTAACTCAATATAACAACGGTACAGACAAAATAGACACAATAACCTATGTATCAAGAACTGATGTTACAAAAACAGAAACTAGGTCTATTAGTTATCGTTTATGTAAAAATGGAATGAAAATTACTAAAGACAAAGATACATACGACCAGTTATTATTAGATACTGGTACAGCTTGGTATTATGTTTTAGGAACAACAGAGTCTGGGTTCTATTTACCTCAAACTGATGGTTGTTTACAAGGTGGTACAAATGATAACGCAGGTGCATTTACACCTCAAGGAATACCTAACATTACAGGGTATTTTGACGGTCATGGTGCTACAGGTTCAGCATATAAAACAGGTTGCTTTGCTCAAGGTAATACTGTTTCGGGTTCTAAGGGTTCTGGTAACGGCTTCTTAATCGACTTCGACGCTTCTAGGTGTAATGCAGTCTATGGAAACAACACAACAGATGTTCAACCTAATGGTGTACGAGGTTTCTTGTATTTCTATGTTGGGGAGTGCATACAGGGTGTAAACTTAGTTAATTTTGAAGCTATAAAAGCTCAATTAACTAATGAGCTTACATTAACTATGGAAAACCTAAACAAGCATAGAGTAATTGAAAGCTATCATAACGGAGAGTCTTGGTATCGTGAATATGCAGATGGTTGGTGTGAACAAGGTGGTAGAGCTGATATTACTACAGGTGGTGGTGCCCATGCAACTATCACATTTTTAAAACCTTTCAAAACAATAGAATATACACCTACGATGTCTGTAACAGATATGTCAGCAGGCTATACAGATGGTGGTGCTATTGTAGGTACTGGTGCTGAGGTAGCTCTCGTAAGGTTATCTAATAGTCAACTAGGTTTACAATCACAGGGTGGTTATAGTGGTAAAGCACAAAGGTTCTTCTGGCGAGCTTGTGGTTATATCAGATAACTTAGGAGTTTAAATGTCAATCTCAGATAAACTAATATTAGTAGGAAATAACCTCATAAATAAATTAAAAACCAGAGCTAACTGCGACCTTTCTAATTTATCTGACGCAGGTAGATTACTTATTGAGAATAACTCTGGTGGTGGAGGCTTAGAGATTGGCGATATCGGTATAGCACCTTTTGGTGTTAATGAAGCTAAAAACAGAAGAAGATACCTTAACGGACAAGTTATATCTCAAATTGAGTTCCCCACATTCACACATAGGCTTAAAGAGGCAGTAACTAAATATCCTACCTTAGCATGTTCAGAAGCAGATTGGCAAGCTATTATGTCAGCTTCTGATGTAAAACAATGTGGTAAATTTGTTATTGACGATACTGCGAAGACTATAAGACTACCTAAGATTATAATGCCTATACAAGGCTTGGTTGATTTAGGTTCTCTCGCTAATATAGTTCAGTCTGGCTTACCTAATATTACAGCTCAAATGTCTAATGAGAGTGGAACTCTAAATGACTCTATGGCTTCTGGTTCAAACAAATGGGAGAACTTTTGGTGGAGTGCCTCTGCGTGGAATGGTATCTACGGTCGTTCTCATACAGTTCAACCAGAGCATGTTCAATATCCATACTTCATTCAAGTATCAAATGGAACAATACTTGAAGAAACAGATGTAGTGTATGTAGATGACCTAATAAATGAGCTAAGAGCAGTTAAAGAGAACTCTACAATCGTTGAAATCTATTCTAATGGTAGCTCGTGGTGTAAAACCTATGCTAATGGTTGGTGCGAGCAGGGTGGTAAAGTAACTACACAAACAAACTACATAACTACTGTAACATTATTAAAACCTTATGTTGATACAAACTATACAATAATGTCAAATACAGAAGGTCCAAATATGGGAGGTTCTGGTAACTGTGGTTATGGAGGTATTGTTAATAATACTAAGACTGTATCAACTTTTGGTATACAAACCTGTAATGGTCATTTCACATCATACTACTGGCAGACAGCAGGGTTTATAGATACTACGGCTTAGTAGTTAAATTATAGTGCATGAGCATTCAAGACAAATTTCAACAGTTATCAACAACTATACTCAATGCGATTAAAACTAGAGCTAATCGTGATTTATCCAATCTTTCAGCTATTGGTAATACTAAGTTAGAGGCAGTTATTTCAGCTTCTGGTGGTGGCTTAGAGATTGGGGATATTGGTATAGCACCTATGGGTGTTGATGAGTCTAAAAATAAGAGAAGATACCTAAACGGACAAGTTATATCTCAAGAACAATTTGGTGTATTTACTATTAAATTGAAATCAGCAATTAGTAAATACCCATCATTAGCATGCTCTGAAGATGATTGGCAGAATATAGCTTTATCATCTGAATTAGGACAATGTGGTAAATTTGTTGTCGATGATACTGCAAAGACTATAAGACTACCTAAAATATTAGGTTCTGTTAAGGGCTTGGTTGATTTGACTTCTCTTGCTAACATACAGGTTTCTGGGTTACCTAATATTACTGGTACAACAAGAGGAACAGATGACAATACAGGAGAATGGGCAGGAGCATTCTATCAAATAAGCTATACAAGCAGTACATCTGGGGGTGCTCAAGGAAGTTGGGCAGGTTTTGACGCTTCTAGGTGTAGTGCTGTTTATGGTCGTTCACATACAGTTCAACCAGAACAAATACAATATCCGTATTTTATTCAAGTATCTACTGGAAATGAAATAGAGGCTGATGTAACAACACAAGTTCAAGTGAATACACCTTATTCACTATTTGATTATAAATACTCTGACCATACAATCGAAAATGCTTCGTGGGTTCTTTCAAATGGTCAATGGTGTAGTGGTGTAACATATAAATCAGCTTATGATAAGTTGGTAGACATTAAAAACGGAAATACTCCGTCTAATGGTCTTTCAGTAAAACTTCATACTGAAACCTACACAGATACAGATTATGTAATAAACAAGACAGATAATACATTTAGATTGCCATATACAACAGGTTATAAGTTCATTGTAGATAGCTGGCAAAGTGGTACAAGTTATTATCGTATTTATAATGACGGTTGGATTGAACAAGGTGGTCGTTCTATATGTACTACTACTTCTAGTGGTACTGCTGATAGTATCTTAGTTACTTACCATAAACCAATGGTTGATACTAATTATAACTTAATGATAGCAACATCTGATATTCAAGCAGGTTACCCTAATATGTCTAACGGACACGCCAACGAACACGCTTGGGGCGACTTAACAACAACCTCTTTCAAATGGGGTTTAGACGGAGCATACGGAAGCAATCAACAGGCATGTAACTGGGTTGTTACTGGTTATGTAAACTCAACTTACACTACGCCTAAGCTATACTTTTACTTAGGGGAAACAGTACAAAACGCAAACCTAATCAGTGTAGGTAATGTGTTTAATACTATATCAGATTTAAAAGGTAAGACATTAGTTGAAACCTATAAAAACGGCACTTCTGGGTACAGACTTTATGCAGACGGGTTCTGTGTTCAATGGGGAGAACTCGGTTGGACTTCTGGTTCTTGGGCTGTAGGAACTAAGACTCTTTTAAAACCATATTTGGATACATCTTATATATTACTTCCATTAGGTAACTGGTCTAACTCTGAAAGTAGCTCGTGTACAGTTCAAGCAAAAACTACAAATTCTTTTGAAGTTCGGTATGCTATAAATAACACATCACAACTCGGTTCTTGGATTACTTTGGGCTACGCTACAAGACCTGTATATAGCAGTGGGTCTAATGAGGGAGTTCTTGGCGATTTAGGCGACCTTTTTGGCTAGTTGACACATAGTAGCACCTAGTATATAATAGTACCATGGAAAAGGATACTATACAGTTAAACAGAGCTAAGGATACAATCAAATCATACTGCGTAGAGGAGTTACAATCTTTAGAATATTATGAAGCTCTCGCCAAAGAAATTTCTAGTGGCTTACTTGAAATTACTCATTTACCGTGTTGGCTAAGCGACTCTTTAATTGGCTGTTCTACAAACTTACCACTCTTACCATATTTGGATATGAACTATGTGGTAAAAACAATGTCTGGCTCTAAAACATCTAAGCACGAAATCTTAGACAAGCAGTATAAGTATATCCTAGCAGTAAGTTCTAATATCATAAGACTGTTAATGCACATAGAAACAATAGGTCATGGGGAATATAATATCCCAGACTTTGGTGTAGCTCTTAAACTTCTATGTTATCAGTGTAATGTTAATAACAAAGCAGAATGTTTAGAGTTCTACCGTAGAATAAATAAGATGTTAGAGATGTCTGATGAAAAATATCAGAAAAGTACGAACCCTTTAGAGTTCGCTTATTTCAGTGCATTGGCAATGATTAAAGACTTTATAGAGCAGACGGAGAGAACTAAAATCAAAATCAATTTACAGTTCCCTTCGTTTATTCTGGGAAGTAAATTAGCCTCAACCTATAATGTGGGAGAGCACAAAGGTAGGTTACTTAGACAACCTATTTACATAGACTTCTCGCCAAAGAATTACGCATTAGCCTCAGTGTATGAAGCGTGGTTTTTAAAAAGCCGAAGAGATAAGGTCAATAACGATGTCTATAGTATTCAGCTCTCAAATGTCAATATACCTAACACTCAAAGAGCATTATATAGCAGAATTATGTACCTACTGTTCCAGAGATGTAAATATCTTTCAGACTCTCCGTATGAATTTAGGGATAAGGTTCTTAAATCATGTGGAAGTTACGCAGAATTAAAAGGTGCTATAGATGAATATGTGTATGAAGAGCATAAAGAGGCATTATATAACTCAATAGCAATAGATGAGAAAGTAGTAACTGATAGTTTAGTAGGTTCGTCTGACTCTAGATTAACAAGTATAAAGAGAGTAAAACTAAATCTAACTGATTATCAGTATCCACATGGTTATGCTTATTCGGAGGTACTTATAGACTTTGACAAACTACTTGCTAAGTACCCAAACCCAAGTGATAGACTACTTTCAGAGCTTTATACTATGGCTCAAACAATAAATCTATCTAGGTATAAGAACCTAGGTGTACCAGAGAATAATGAACTTTTATTATACCACTTAGTAGAATTTCAATATGTACCAGAGAAATATGCAGAGAGATTAAGCAACATAATAGATAAGTGCAATTACGCCTTAGAACCAAGTTCGGCGTTACCAATGAAAGGGATAGTAAGATTAGGGAGTTAAGAGTATGACAAAGTATTTTATAAAAAAGGAACACCACAATAAAGTAAGAGAGTTAGCTAAGGAATATAATGTACCAGATAAAGACGGTAAAGTAGACATATTAGACCTATTAAAGTTTATCTCAGAAAGTAAAATTAGTCAGTTTGTATCAGCAGAAATAAACATGAGGTGGGCTACTAGCGAGAACGGAGTTTATGATGACCCAGACGAATTAACTGGTTGGAGCAGTGGTCGTTTTCGTACTGTCAGAGAAGACTTAAATAATTATAATACTATGCACAAAGCATATATGACTAAGAAAAACACTCATTACTATATTGGCGACTATAAAATGGTTGTGGCGAATGTAATAAACATTCTCGACATTAAGACAATAACCTTCACTAAATCGCCAATTTTAGGAGAGTCTGAAAACTTTGATGTTCCTTATACTCATTTTTGCACGGAAGTTTCATTAGACCACACAGTAACTTTAGAGGCTCGCACATTTATTCAACGAAGAACATTCGCTAGAGAGGAAAGAGCAAGTCTTAAGTTCATTTCTCTAAAGGGAAATCTAACTCTACTAGGTAAGATATTTCCTAAGTTTCCTAAGACATTCAAAATAGACGGAATGCTTTTAGTAGGTGCTGAGCTTATGACTTTTCAAAATTACCTAAGAGTATTAGATAATCTTAATACAATGAACAAACCATCTATTTCAGATAGTAATGAGATACCATTTCCAGATGTAACTGGAAACACTTTACATGTAGGAGATATGGTCGCATTTGTACCGTCAACAAGTTCTCCAATACATATAGGTTTGGTTGCAGGTTGCACGCCTCAAAGAATTAGGGTACAATCATCTTTTACACAGGATAAGTTTACAGTACAAAGCTCACAAATAGCGAGGATAGTTTAATGATAATACCAATTTCAGATATACATATAGATATTCCTAATACTTCAGTTAGAGTAGACGGAAAGAAACCTACAGGTCATGTAGCTACGGAAGATGAAATCCGTAAACTCCTACCTTATGATACTACTGAAAGACATATATTTTGCTTCTGTGGTGATATTGGGGAGCGTTTATTAGGCGTATATTACATAATGAAAGTTCTTGAGATATTCCCAAACTCAGAAGCTGTCTATGTTCCAGGCAATCATGAATTTTACGGCTATAACATAGACTATGCTTACGCCGATTTCAACTTTGTAAATGAAACTGCTGAAAGGTTACATGTTCTTACAGGCATGAGCTACGACCATTGTGAAATCGACGGAATAGTTTTTGTAGGTGGTACATTGTGGACTGACTTTAATAAAGGTAATCAAGAGATAATGAACCTAGCTTGTACAACTATGAATGACTACATAGCAATCAAATCAACCTCTAAGAATAAACCAATCAGTCCAGAGCGTATATTTAATGACCACCATGTTCAAAGAAAAAACATATTTAGGACTCTAAATAAAGTACTAAAAGGGGATAAACCAGTAATCGTTGTAACCCACCATAGACCGATACTTCCAGAATGTATCTATTCACCGACAGAATACTTCTATAGCGTGGACTTAAAGGCAGAACTAGAAGAATTACCAAGACTTCCACATTACTGGCTTTGTGGTCATCACCACAGGTCAATCTATAAAGAACTAAATCTATCTAATGGTACAATGACTGTTATTGAAAATTCTGTAGGATACCCTAGTGAAAGAACTAAGACAGGGTTTTCAAATATGTGTACAATAGATAAAGAGTTCCTATTTGAGGGATAAGTATATATTTTAGTGAAGGGAGAGCTCGAAATGTCAAAACAGATAATTAGAACATACGAAAAAGAACATGTAGAACATATAACAGTTGTAGATAGATACGAATTTGCTAATGGTATTGAAATACCAAAAGGCGTATCTCTTGAGGAATACTTAACAGATGACATGCTAATGGGCATGGCTACAAAGATAGAAAAAGGTATCAGAAACACAGACCTATTCCTTACTTTAAGAGAAGACGGAAATAGCCGTAACAAATCAACTACGAATGAGCATGTTCTAGAGATTTTTGCTGAAATAGACGCAACTAATGAAGAACATAGATGTTGCTGTAACTGCAATAGTGCAGAAGATAACTATGAAGATGATATGTTCGGTGGTTCTTGCGATTATTCAATGAATATTTGCGAAGAAAACCATGCCCACTTCCTAGATGATTGTGAACCTAATTGCTACGAAGACGATGTGAACTAATCACTTTATAAAAAGTGAAAAAGCAACAACTTTATAAAGTATGTAAAGACAGGCATATAGCCTGTCTTTTTATTATGTGTTGACTTTTTGGACTTAATAAGATATGATTATGTTCATCAAAGGAACATCTAATGAGTGAAATTGTAAAAAATTATGCAAAAAAGATAGAAGATGTGTGTTCTAATACAATAGCTCTATTTAATACATATAATAGAGTGTTGTATGAGTACTCTAAGATTATAGTGCTTTATGCTCTTTATTGCATAACTTTTAGTTGTTTAGCTTATGGAGTGTGCAGTAGGCGTGTATTTTTTGGCACAGTAGTTGTCATGACCATTCACTCATTATTTAGAATAACTAATATGGGTAGGAGCTTAAATATCCTAAAGCTAATAGTAGACGATGTATCTGTACCTTTAAAAGAGATACAAAAGGTTACACCTCTTATGCACGACAAAAAGGTTATGAGTCCTTCGTTTAACCATACCCATGATTTATTACTAACCTTGCTTGTACTAGCAGGGACAACATTAGAAGCTAATACTCAAATGGAAAGGATACTACGAGAACTCATAAATGAGAGAAAGATGTGTCATGTGTACTTTGGTGCTTTAGCCCTATTGTTACTAGGTTACATAGTTTTAAAGATATTCGTAAAAGGAGGCTCATAAATGGAACAACTAAAGAAATCAAATAGGTTAATGAGGTCTACTCTTATTAACATAATGAAATCATTACTAGACTATGAAATGGCTAGTCTTGAACTAGAAACTACAGAGGTTCAACCTGTAGAAACAGTTAAGATTGTCAATGAACCAAAAGTAGAAGAACTTGTTTCTATTGATAGTAACGGAGAAATCAAAGCTCTAAAAGAAGAGATTTCAGTTCTTCAATCAGACCTATCAGCAGTTCAAAATGAACTACAGAAACGATTAGCAGAGCTAGAAAGCTATAGAAACTCACAAACTCAAAGTAAAATCAAACAAGCAAAAGCAATCAAAGAGATTACTAAGAAGAAAGACAAAGTTAATGTTCTAGACATCTATAATATGCTGTTTGCTGATGATGAGTTAGCCATGTTCAAATCATTTGAACCATTAAAATTAGACCTAGAGGTTATGGATAGCGAAGAAAACTCTGTATCAATCAAAGGGGAACTACCTGTAGAGCAAGAAGAAGTAGAAGAAACATCAAAAGGTGGTACAATGTTCCCAATTTTCAAAGAGTTAAAGCTAGACTTAAATGAGAATGTCTATGAAGATAACTCTGTAACACTGTCTGTAAAAGACCCAGAGTACAAACATATAACAATCCATAAGGGGCTAAGCAAATAATGACTGTAGTATCTAAAGACGAAATAAAAGAACTATCAAAGAACATGGCAGATTTATTCTCTTATCATGTTTCTGTGTTACCTACAGATACTGACCAGTTTAGAGTTCAAGTAACTATAAGACCTATGTTCCCAAAAGAGTTTTTAGACTTATACGGGGAAGAGTCTATTAGGTTAAGAGAAAATCGTATTTCTGGGATAGTTGAGTCTTTACGCTTCTTAGTTAAAAGAGGCTACGGATTTGAATTAGTCTACAATGATGTATGTCATGAACTCAATGATAATGATAATTTCAACTACATCTCTGTAGAAGATGAGAATATAGAAATCATTATATCTAGTTCAACCTTTAATGAGTTCTGTGCTAAGCTCAAAGATATTAAAGAGCGTATAATAATTAAGAATAATATCCAATCAACAGGGAGTTATGATATAACACTCTATCCAAGTGCAGAATATCTAAATGATGAAATCCAATTCTGCTTTGATAGTGGAATAACCTTTGAAGTCATACAACGAGCATTAGATGATTTCTTAGGTTGTTCAGCAGACTCCCCTGCACAGGAGATGTATTATCACATCTTACCTTTGACAAGCGATATTAAGTTTGTTCCAAACGGTGACCTAAAATTCTATGAAAAGTTAGTAGATAAATCAAATAACATAGCTAGAAACCTATTTATAAGTGAGAAATCTCCTTATTTGAAATCTCCTTTAAATGAACTCTTTACAGACTATATAAAGGAGTACAAAAGATATAAACAAAGAGGTGGCATGCGAGGTATTAGAACGACTGAATGCAAGACACCTAATTACGATAAAATGAGTAGCATGTGGTAATAAGATAATAGAAAGGAAGTATCGAAATGATTGACTTATTTAATGAGCAACGAACAAACAAGACAGCTAATTTGTTCATGTACCTAACAAGTAAACAATGTCCTGCGTGGGCTAAAGACTCTATGAGAGATGTCTTAATGGTAGTTATGATTATGCTTAGAGGCGAGGCTTCAAGAGCATTCTTAAAGAAAATGTGGATAGGTAAGACTCCTCTTACACAAAGATTACAGGGTTTGCTAAACGAGGGTGTTATTAAACAAGTAAATGAGAAGTGGTCAAAAGACAACGCATACTATGTAGATGAAAGTTTGTTGGAAAACGGACTATTCAATCTAACATTCCCTAGAGAAAATCTATATATCTTTGCGAATGCTGTAATGAACTTACCAAAGTACCTAGAGGGAATTAGGTCTTATAATGAAATAGCTCTTATTCTAGAGTCTGCATTAAAGGTTAAAAGAGATACAGGCTTAGTTACTTTGAACAAGGAAACAATCCAATCATTCGGTTGTTTAAAGGGTGGTAACTTGTCAGCATTAACTATCAGAAATGCTTTAGTTAAGAAAGGTATTTTAAGATGTGTTGTTAAGGCTTCACAAAACAGAAAACCTCAATTTGCACTGAACAAGAAAGCATATTTATTAGGAGCTAAGTAATGTTATACAGAAGTTTTAGTACTCTTATAGACAAGTTAGAGGCATGCCATAAAGTATTAGATGAATATGAGCCATACCTAAACCTCAACATATTCAAATGTCATGTAGAAACAATCACTTTACTTCTATATGAAATCTATACAGAAGCAGGTGTAACGATACTTGATAACTGGTTTGCAGGTAATAGAGAACCAATCACTTTTACCAGTAACAACGGAGTCGTAAGAACATTGAGTATTAGGTCTAAAAGAGAACTGTGGTCTACATTAGAGCTAATTAGACACAAATAATTCTTTCAAGGGGTTGACACCTTGTAAAATATCTGATATGATATCTACATAATCAGTCGAAAGACAAACTAGAACATTGAAAAACTTATATTATAACAGGCAAGGGGTATGTCCGTTATGTGAGATACTTCGATGAAATTACTTAAATTAAGCTACTTATGTATCGACCGTGGGGTAACACCTACAACAGGATACATTCATGCCTAATAGCTTTCCCTTTGTGCAAGGCTATTAGGAGCAAGTCTGGACGGTTGGACTTGTAAAATAAACTGCCGAACGCTTACATGAGTCAACAACTACCTCTTGCTGTTTAAAAAGTTTATGGGATATGTCCGAGATAAGGGTTACTTCGCAATGGGTGCCGTGTGTTGTAGGTTCAACTCCTACCCTCCCGAATATTTACGAAGACTGACGGTGACGAGTCTGTCGAGCTTCCAATTCAGCAGACACACTATCAGAAAGGCTTTTCGAGGGGAAATGACTTGGTAATAGTTATCTTCACGCAGTTATAGTTATTACCTTGCTTGAGAAGCCATATCGGGAGGTAGCTCAACTGGTAGAGCGACGATATAGAAACCCTGTCTAAATCTACTATCCCAATCTATAATAGTTAAAGGTTACTGATTATTCGGTAACCTTTAGCATTTAAAGGAGGAAATCGTGTCAAAATTCAACACCGTTAAAGAGGGAACAAAGACAAAAAATTTAGCAGGAGGAGTAGGTTACACAGAGAAAGCTGAGTTAGAATTAGCTTCTTTGCTTATGACTACACTCCTTACAGATAAGTTTTATGAAAAGGAAGGCGACATCTTAAAAAGGCTTGATAGATTGTCTAAGCAATTCCTTACAACAAAAGAGGGTATTGAGTTCTTAGCTAAAGCAAGTTACTACACTCGTGATAAGTTTAAGCTAAGAAGTATATCTCATTACTGTTCTGCATTGTTGGGAAAAGCAATCGTTGCAGACCTAGTACCTCTTGATTTAAAACCACTTTTGAAAAGATACTTTGAAAAGGTGGTAATGAGAGGCGATGATGTAACAGAAATCATTTCTGCTTATTCTTCCATTAACGGAGCTTATAGAAACTCAAAAGGCAGAGTTCAATTACCTAGAGTTATGAAGATTGGCTTGTCTAATGCTGTTGGAAATTTCGATGAATACACAGTTGCTAAGTACAAACAATCATCAAAACAAACTAACCTAATTGACGCATGTCGCATGATACACGCAAAGCATACTGCCAAGAATGACGAAGCTCTTAATAAGCTAATGGAAAGAGGAACAGTTGCTAATGTTAATACATGGCAATCAATCCAATCAAAAGCAGGAAAAGCCGAAAACACAGAGCAAGCAAAGGTGGACGGTTGGAGAGAATTTTTAGATAAGGACAGAGTTGAATACTTTGCTTTATTGAGAAATCTAAGGAACATAACTAACACACAAGCAGATGAACTCATAACCAAAGCCTGCCAAATACTCTGTGATAAAGACCATATCAAAAGGTCTAGGGTGTTGCCGTTCCGTTTCTTTACAGCATATAAGCTATTTGAAAGAATGAATAATAGTGAAATCAAAGCTAAACATCAAAAGCAAGTTCTTTCAGCTATATCAACAGCGATGTCAATCTCTATTGATAATGCACCAGAGTTCTCTGGCTCAACAGCATTATTAGTAGATGTATCTGGCTCTATGAATACACCAGTATCTAAGGGTACTACGGTAGCTGACATAGCCTCTGTGTTTGCTAGTGCATTGTATAAGAAGAACCCAGACACTGATATTATCTTATTTAATGCCGACGCTCAAGCTATAATACCTAACCCAGACGATAGCTTAGTAACTATTGCTAAAACCATAGGTAACTATGTAGGTGGTGGTACAGATATTAGTTCAGCTTTTGAGGCTCTAAATAGAAAGTATGATAGAATTATATTACTTTCTGATATGCAAAGTTGGTTGGATAGTGGTTTAAGCTACGGCAGACCAAACACTCTTAAGACTACATACTCAAGATACAAACAAAAATACAAAGCGAAAGATACAAAGTTATTCTCGTTTGACTTAGAGGGCTATGGAACTTTGGCATTCCCACAAGACAATGTGTATTGTCTAGCAGGATTTTCAGACTATGTGTTTGACCTAATGGCAAACCTAGAGGTTGACAAGAATTACTTAGTAAATGACATAAAACGAGTACAATTATAGTTAATTCTAAATATATGTACGATTTTGGGAGAGCTGAAATGCTCTCCCCTCCTCTATTTAGGGGATTGTAAAGAAATGTAACAAAAATAAAACAATACTCTTGAAATGTTATTTATAACATGATATAATAATAGAGTAAGTAAACAGACTAATAAGGAACTAACAAGTGGCAGAATTATTCAAAGAAACAGAAAATAATACCGTCAAAAGTAATCTAGAACAGATGAAAGAGATGTATGACAGTATTATTATGACTGACTCTGTAGACTCTGATTACCTTGAAACTCTAGGGTTTTATGCTTTAGTAAGTAACGAAGTTCAAGGTGGCGATGAAGAGTCATTAACTCTTGCTCAAAAGAGAGAAATAAACAGCAATACCACTAAAGATATTGTGGCAGAAATAAACGCAGTAGAAACAGAAGTTTCAGCAGAATTAACTGACGGCGAAAGAGCTAAACTAGCTTTTAAACTTATCGGATTAACCGACATATTCACATCATTAACTTCTACTGACTTAGAATTACTAAACAGTATCTACTTAAAATCACACAACCTATTAGCTGTATCTCACTCAATAGACCACATTGACTGGGCATGTGAATTAGAGGGAATTGACGGCGAAATAATTTGTACAATGATATTCAATGAACGAATTACTAGAGATAACGATACTTACAACCAGTTCCAAGAACTCGTAAGCAACATAAAATCATCAGAAGATACTGAGCATGCCATAGAGTTCGTAAGAAACCATGTCAATGTAATATCAATTATGTTCATCAAAGACGGTAAACTGTATTCCCCTCTATTAAAGGGTAAACCTAGTATAATTGACTTTGAAGTAGAAACAGTATAGAATATTAAGTGAAAGGAAATATAGAATTTATGTCATTAACAAGATACACAAGAGAAGAACTAATAGAAATCCTAAACGAATTAGGTACAACTGAATTAGCAACAGCTACATCTAGATATGAATGTGCTACTATCGCTGAAACTGGAAAGTCATTATTCCACTTAAACCTAGCTGAAAGATTATCAAATGGTAGGGTTTACAGAACAAGAATTAAAGACTTTAGAGATAAGTCAGAAGATGTTACTATCGGTGAAGAAAACAGAAGTATCTACAAGAAAGCACAAGACTTACTAGAAAAACTAGCTTGTGATGATGAGCTTTCTGATATGGCATATCAAAAAGAGTTATACAAGAAAGACAAAAACATCTATACTTCTCGCTCTTACTTAGAGTTTCCTCTTGATAAAAGACTTAATTCTTTATATGACGACTTATCAGCAGTATTCTTATACTATGATAACATCTCTACATTGAAGAACAACAAAAAGGCTTTAGTTGCCTCTTACTCTAATGATAAAGAGGCTCTAGAAAGATTTGCTAGACTTCACATTGAAAGTAGAGAAGAACAAAAAGAGTTTCTTTCATTAAACAGTACTTCTAAACAGGTTGACTGGGTAGATAAGAAGTTTGGGGAAGACACTATTACAACCTATGAGAATATTGAAGACGATAAAGAAAGATTAGAGTTCGTTAGAAACAACATCGAATTTACTCATTGTATGTTAGGTGGCTTAAACAATCCTACATGGGGTATCGGTGTATACGGCGACTTAGACCCTAAGTTCTCTGGATTTAATGAAAATCAACAAGTATTACCTCACGAATACTGTGATTTCTCTAAGATTAGATTGTCTGATACAGCTAAGATTAAGAACAATGACTTATTACAAGTTATGCAGTCAAAAATAGATATCGACAAAGAGAACCTAGAAGTAATAGACGAAAAATATGTTCGTGGCGACATCTACAAAATCTTAAAAACAAACGAAACAATGCAAATCTCTAATGGTAGAACTTCATTCAACTACTATATCAGATATGTATGTCCGTCTACTGGTCGTGTATACTTCAACCCAATCGTTGAGGGTTCATTACAACAAAGTCGTTTCTACAAATCTGGCGATGTTAAGTCTTACATTCATTCATGGTGGCACATTAACAACGCAGGCGATGACCCTACAGTAGAATTAGATGTAATCCGTTGTTAATATTACTTAACAATATGGTTGACACTTAGTATAAAATATGATATAATATTAACAGCAAACAATAAGAATAGCAAAAATACAATAGGAGGCACACAATTTATGGCAACAAAAGTACACAGAAAAACAGCAGGAGTTACTGGTTCAGAAGTAATCGCTCAATTCAGAACTTCTTTAGAAGAACGCAGTTCTCAATACGAACAAACTGAAATTGAGGCATTAGCTGATTTCTACGCAAAGAACTTAACAGATAATTTCATCGTATCAGATGTGGAAGATATTAAAAGACCTATTAAACAAGGCGACATCTACTTATATCACGAAACATCTCAATTCTATCAAGATGTTATTGATACAGTAACAAACTTAAAACCTACTGATAATATGAACTTACAAGACGGCGAGGCTATGACTGGCGACCACCGTATTCATACTATCGCTGATACTAATATGTCTAT
>JAEIGA010004522.1_pt1 | contig 21507 bp, 29 predicted proteins | sample 9270691 | NCBI WGS metagenome assembly JAEIGA01 (sample SAMN17057246, study PRJNA624740) | gut metagenome | biome: biome; isolation source: fecal sample | host: Bos grunniens | place: China: Xizang | collected 2019 | reverse complement strand
TCGACACGACGAATGTGGGACACCCATGGAGAACACCTGTCGCGATTCTACAGGAAGAAGAGAGTGTTGTGGAGCAACGGATACTTTTGCTCCACGGTAGGAGAGATGAGTGAAGAGACAATAAAGAAATATATTCAAAATAAAGGCTGATTCATCCACGGAGATGAATACTCCGTGGCTTTCTCAACCGTTTTTAAAAAAATATGTGTCGCGATATATAACTTCTTTATCTGGTACACTAACTGAAACACCATTCCTGTAGTTAAATGTTACCACATCGTTGATTTCTGTTCCAATCATATATTGATAACCGTTCAACCCAAAGCCGTCGTTTTCCAATTCTGTTTGTAAATTTTGAACTGATTTCTGGAAGGATTCATAAGTTGGTATATATTGAGTTTCTTTGCATGACACAAAAATAACAAGTAAAAATACGAATAACAGAATTTTTCTCATGATTATAATTGGTATTTTTTGCGAATGTTTACTAACAAATCGTTAATTTTTTCTCTATCAACCGTTTCAGGAAGTGTGGACGTTTTCATAGCTTCCTCCATTTCATTGAATTCCTTTTCTACCATTTCCATCACAACTTCGTATTCGTACTCGGCGTTTCGTATTGATTTCAGGAAATCCGCATCAATTCCACGCCTGTCCACGTTAAACGAACCGTCTTTAGCAACTTCCAATCCCATACGGAGCAAACGAAAACAATGACTAACATTTTTCCTGTCGTAATTGTGCCCAAGATTTGACTCGTATCGTTGTGGGTTACGCTTCTTAACCCAATCAGTGTACTCTTTGTATTTCTTGCAATGGGCGCCGTAACCGTTTATGTTGAAGCACAGCATGCATATCGGAGCCTCGTCTTTTTTCACTGAAGAACAGCGTACTTCATCGGAACGCCCGTCCTCAGCAACGATTCCACGATAAAACTGTCGCTCAATGTGCTCATCGTACCAATCATCAATCCACAGCAGTGAAGTTCTGTTTTCAATATTTTGAGTCTGATATATGAAATTGGCTAAATTATATAATTTGTCAGACTTGTCATCTAACGCATTTATTATATTACCAACAGTTATACCTTTATCCAAAAAATGTGCACCCCAATCATAAAACACCGAAAAACATGACGGCATGTTGTTAAGTGATACGAGTCCGCAGTATTTCTGTTCAAGCCCACGATGACTCAGCCACTCTCTCATGTTAGCACTTCCCTGTTTGTATGTCGTGTAACAGAAGTCCAAAGCCCAAAGACGTTTGTTTATTGGGTTCATAATCAAACGATTTTGCCCGTGGCATTTGCGAATCTGGCTCAGTGCATAACCGGAAAAATTACCAAAACATTCTTTGGTTATAAATTCTGATTTATGCTTCTTAATTTCCGTCATTATTGGGTGCTCGTATATAACGTATTCGTCTGGTACGAAAAGTGCTTCCAAAACTGTGGGGTTACTCTTACACAACAGATTCATAAACTTGTGTAAAGAATACCATACCGTATCACCTTTTGCATCTTCAATCTGTTCCTGAAAATCCAATCCTAAACCGAGAATTTGCTCAATAGGCTCCAAAAAAACACCACCTGTGTCTCTATCACTAGATTCGACATTGGTACCGTACGCAACACTTCCACGTACATATTCATATAGCAGGAGATTTTTATCTCGAATGTCTTGGAATGTGAGTTTTCTCATTTTTTTCCGATTTGAACGTTAAACTTTTCAGCGAGTCTGGCGATGTCGTCGTTTGTGATTTGTTTGGATTTTTCATACGCTTCGATTTCCTCGGCGTACAGTAACTTAATGCGCTCTTCCCGTTCTTTTTTACAAAACGGGCATTCTCTAGTACTATAAGTGTAACGATGGATTGGGCAAATGTTTTTCATGACGCTCTACAGATTTTTGATGCTACTAATATAGAAAATTGGATGACACCATGCAATGTTTTTCTCAATTTTCTTTCGCAAGTTGGAATTTTTCCTTGATTAGTCGTTGATTAAGTTTCCTGATAATGTAATCCACGTGGCACGATTCGGATAATTTGCAATAACATCCAAGGTATATTTTGTCGAATTTCTTGAAAGCCTCATAGATTTCGTCGAATGCTTTTGCAAACGTATCGTCCTCCACAACCATCTTGTCGAAGTAGTCCCCGTACATTTTGATGGCTGTCTCCCTGTCTTTCACCACCCGTTTCGCCAGCGTTTTCTTGTCCTTTATGTGTGTAAACGGGTTTGACATTATATGTGGACGAGAGCAGTCGAAAACATTCTCACCATGCATGTCGTCCGTCGTTTTACAATATCTGATTGCCTGTGCCATTATCTTTCAAATTGGAACGTATTCATAATCACGCCGTTTGGGGCGCGGAGAACCACTTTATCTTGGTATTGGGTATCAATATCAATATCAATTTCAGTAGTTACATCAGTTTTTAAATCGCACTGATGACACAACAAATATCTGCCATCTCTGTCCAAAATTTCATATGATATTATCAGGTTTTCTTTTCTGAACTTTCCATGCCCTTCAAACGCATAGTAGTCGAGAAACAATCCTTTTTGAAACTGTGCATGGAATTTATTCATTTTGCGTTCATAGAGTTTGAAACTAATGAAAATTGCTATCACAGCAACAACTAAAAATATCAACGCATATATCTCTACTGTCATAATCAAATACTATTCCGTTTCGTTTTTAACTTTTGCCCACGCTTCATCGAATTCTTCATCCGTCATTTCAGACAAAACCTCTTCCAATAATTCATCAAGTTGTTTCATTTTTGGTTATTTCTTTTGTGCTATATTGCCATCCAAACCAAATGTATTCAGGAAGTTCCTTTGCCACACCGTCCGAAACGAGCCTGTTAGCCGGAAGCCTGAAATCAATTGCCTCGTCATACGCAAAAGTCTTGTTATACGAAGCGTGGTTTTTCCTATGCCACTCTCTAAGTTTCAACATGTCAATAATATATACGTTACTTACATCAAACACCCCAGAGTTTTCTCCCGTTTCCTTTGAACAGATGTAGAATACATAGTGTGCCCTTGTAGCATACGTTCCAGGACTCCTATGCGACACAACCTCAAAAACGACGTTTCCCGTTGGATGTAACCCACATGTTCGCGTATCCGTCTTCACCTCAATTGTCATGATATCGTCCGATTTCAGTATGGCGTCCAAGTCCTCGGAGAACTGTGCCCCGCCATTTAGGAAATTTCGCACCAAATCTGCCGCCTGAGGCGTTTTTCCGAGTACGAAGTCAATATCCATTAACTGGAACAGCCGGACGTCTGATACGTCAAATATAGAGGTTTTGGGGTATTTAGACTCAAGGTAGGAAAAACAGAAATTCTCTCCCATCTTTCCTTCCATGTTGTCATATTCAAAGTTACCTTTTTCAAAACGCATTAGAGCTCTCCTTTGACACGCTTATTGACACGTTCGTCGTTCGCTTTCGACTCGAACTTAAGCTTCAGGTTCTTCAATATTGATAACGACTGTTCATTGAAGTATGTGTTCAATTCGTCCACCAGTTGATTAAAGAGAATTGTTTTGCCGACTAACTCGTTGTCGCCGTCCTTAAGAACTTGTAGTTCGCCAGCACCGTCTTCGAAATTGTCAACCTCAGCCGTATACGTTGCGTTTTCCTTGTAGGCTTCCGTGTATTTGGCGAGCCTTTTCTCACACATTTCCACATACTCGGGGTTTTTCTCGAAACCGATATAGTCGCGCTTGTTCAGGATGCACATCTTAGCCGTCGTGCCACTCCCCATAAACGGATCGAGCACCAAATCACCCTCTCTTGTCCAGCTCAGGATGTGATCTTCTGCCAGCTTCTCCGGAAACACTGCGGGATGTCCAGTTTTGTCGTTGAACGATACGCTGTACTTCCAGATGTTGTTACGAAGGCTGAACTCCTGAATCGGTTTGATATTGGACGTCTTGACAAGGTTTCCGTCCTGGTCATACTGTGAGTGTTGTCCCCAGTTTGTCCACCCAGCCCACTTATTCCGTTTGTCGGCAATGAGCGTTATGTCGTTGCGGATTTTTCCCTTAACAAACACGAACATATACTCGAAAATCTGACTGTACCGCTTCGAAGTGCGTCTGGCTGGGAATGAGGAACTGTTCTTCTCGTAAATCATCGTGTCGTGGAGTTTGAAACCACATTCCATGAAATACAGGGCTTGACGGAAGGAACTACCTGATTCGGAGCCGTTTTTGGTTTCATCACCGACAACCCAGACAACGATTCCTCCGGGTTTGGTTACACGATAAAGTTCCTGTGCAATCGGTTTGAACACCTCGAAATTCCAAGTGTCTTCGTTTACAACGCCACCATAAGAGCGAATGTTACAATCATAGGGTGGAGAGCACACGGTTAAGTCAACAACATTGTCCTTCATCTGTTTCATGCCGTCAAGGCAGTCACAACAGTAAATCTTATTTTTTAATACCATGATTTGAATTTTTTCTAACAACTGAAACGTACTTCAAAAAATAATAAGCCGACTATTTATAATCGAAAATTTTTCGAAAAAATGTCAAAAAAGTGTTATAACAACCATATAGACGGTGTCGACGAGCTCAGGGAAGCCATCCGAAAGATTGTTTCCGAGCGCGTATATAGCAAACTGAACGAGAGCATGTTCGAAGCAGACGATTCCAAATCTGATGATTCAAAAAGTAAAAGCCAAAACAACGACTTCGGAGACGTCAAGAAATCGGACGCCGCAAACAAGAGGAAACAAGTCACCCAATTACTTCGTGATCCGAAAATCAATATGGCTGAACTGGGTAGGGACTTGTATCCCGAAATGAGTGACGACGCTTCTCGTAGCCTTATCAGCAAAAAATCGAGGGGTGTGCGTGAACTTACGCCAGACGAAATTATTACCCTCTATCAAAAACTGAAGGGTACGAAAGTTAGCTCGTAGCAACAAAAAACGTCTAGAAAACGAAAGCCTGATGATTAAGTTCGTCAGGCTTTTCTGTTGTTATGCTTCGACATTGTCCTCTTTTGGGTAGAACGCCGTTATTCGAGCACCGCAGTTCGGACAAAAACAGTCTTGGACTAACGTGTCGTCTTCCTCTGATAATTCCTCTCCAGTCCATTCGCTACGCATGAAATCGCAGCTCCAAGCAAGCCATCCACCACAAAACGGACATTTTCCGAAGCCTTGATTTCCAATGGTTTGTGGCTCTGGCTTCTCCTCCAGAATAGTAACCTCGTACTCCATTCCACAGTGTGGACATAGCTTCTCTTGAGATTCAATGGATTGCTTCATTTCTTCCGAGATTTATTTCGGTTTTTTCTTTATACCAAATGCCTTCACTGGGATTACACCAATACGTCACCCCTTCCTGAATGCCTTCGGTGCAGAACTGGTGGAGGATATCCTCAATGTGTTGGAAGTTCTCGACAATATAGGAATCCAGTTCGTTGAGGTGAGCCAATGTCTCGTCGTCGAATTTAGGCCCGTCTGCATCCTCCATCGTTCCGGGGATAACCTTGTCCATATAACCCAATATGAGAGCCATGTCCTCGTAGAGGAATGTGCCGCCGAACAAGTCATACGTGTCGATAGCAAACAACTCGTCGTTGAACTGTCTCGTGCGGAAATTTTTGATGAGCTTTAAGTGCTCGTCATTGAATTTTAGTTTCAACCTTGCCATGTTTTCTGATTTTTTTAATGTATTTTCTGATTAATTTTTCTACGTCGTTCTCAGTCACGAATTTTCCCAATTTCCCCATACGACACGCAATCTCGGTTGGGGTTTGTTGGCGACATCCGATACCAAAATATTGACACACGGTTTCACGCTCGTTCTCCGAGAGATAGGACAAAGCTTCGTCAGCTATTGCTTTTACGGACAAAGCTTCTATGTGTTCCGTGACATTCGAGTCCGTATCACCTGTCGTATTTTTGGTATAATAGAACCTGTCAAACCAGTTACTGTCCGTGATGTCAGTGTCTTCCTCGTTGAAACCCGAATCTATTGATGAGATTGTTATGCCGTACAAGTCCTCCTTGTTTGCGAAAAAGTTCCCTTCGGATTCCATGAACGATTGCAATTCGTCTTCTGTTGGAAAGTATCCGTTTTGGGCGAAGAACCTGTTTTTCGCTGAATCAGAGTAGGCGTATACACGCACGGCGTTTTTTGGGGTTATAATGCGCTTCGTCACACATATATAGTATGACATCGCTTGACGTATCTTATGCACAGCGTATGTGAGAAACTGGTTGCCACGTTTAATATCAAACGCGTCGATTGCTTTGATTAAGCCACAGTTTCCCTCGTCAATCAAATCGTTGAAATCCTCACCGTTTGACATGTGTCTCGCCATGGAGAATATGAACGGTTGGTTAGCCAAGACAATTTTTTCCTTTATTTTATCACGTCTTGCTTTATCTTTGCATTCATGATATTCCCGCATAAGTTCTGTCTGCTGCTGTTGGGTCAGCGGCTCGATTGTCCTCATGTCCTTAAGGTATCTGTTCGTTATGTCCGGGTTTCCCATGACAACATAACGCATAGTCTTACAGTTTATATATGCCATTATTTCTTTTTTGTTTTTAGTATGACGATAGACCTATTGCCCTCGTCTTTCGGCAACGCTTCCGGCACGGCGAATTCTTCAACCATACCCAAAAAAACGTACAGCGACTTCTTGAGTTCCTCCATTCTAAGCACTTCCCTTCCCTTCAAGAAAAGAGTCAGCTTAACTTTGTCGCCGTTTTCCACGAACTCCTTAACTTTCTTTGCTTTGGTTTGCATATCGTGTTCGGATATGTTCGCCGTGATGGAAATTTCCTTGAGCTTGCTCGTCACTTTGTGCTTGTTTTTCTCCGTTTTCTTCAATTCGTAAAGGTACTTGGAGTAGTCACAAAGTTTTACTACAGGTGGGTTTGCGTTAGGACTCACTTCAACCAAGTCTAGTTCCATACGTTCTGCAATCTTTCGAGCATCGTGAATATTCATCACTTTCACGAAGTCCTCGTCACTCTGTTCGTTCGCTTCCTTTTTGTAGACGACGCGCACGGTTTGTACACCGTTTATTGCACCGTTCACTCTAGGTTCATTGATTTGTTTATGGTTTGATTTATCTTTTTTCGCCATCTGCCGGAATTAAGTATAATTGCCTGAGTATTTCTTGCCTTTTTTTATTGTCAGTGACACCAATTTCCGTCAACTGTTTCTTCTTGAGCTTACGTTCCTCCACGCCATTCATCTGTTTGTAGTCGTAAACATCGACGTCCATCCCTTCAAACACTTTCTCCATCATTTTGATTATCCGTTTCTTGCTTCCTTCACCGTCAAACGACGTGCTACCCATAATGGTGGTTAATATACACTTGTCCTTGAATTCAACCGCAGCCGTCGTAAGACACTGTTTCAGAGCGTCGTAGTCCAGACTTTTGAATTTTTTTTTCGGATAGCCGCAAATATAAAGAAGGGATATGATTGGATTTCCTTCTCGTTTCAGCGTGAGCCTCGTCCCAAGATTCCTCAAATCCCCATACGGCTGCTTGTGGTTCGCCTCCAGTATGTAAGGGTATTTGTTTGCCATTTTCCCTTGGAAGCCGTTGACAAGTAAGTCGTATACGGAAGTACCCACGAGAACGACATCGTATTTGTCAGTTTCGAAAATTGGTTCTTGGTTTTCAATTATCCTCATCTATACCTAATTTTGACAGAATAGCCTCGTAAAACCAAAGGTTCGTCTTACTCACGACGCCTCTAACCTCTCCCATGGTGAACCACCTGTACCTGTCCATTTCCGGGAAATTCTCACCGTTTACTAGGTTGGAATGACACTCTTCTTCATTGATATCCTCAACCTCAAGGGCATACGCCGTGACTAACTTGTCGTTCCTCTGTTTGATGGTTCCGACAAGCCACATTCTCTCACGTGCGTCACCGTCCAGCTTCAACCCGGATTCTTCTTGGAACTCCCTAATCGCGGTATCGAAAGAATCTTCGCCGTTTTCCATGGTTCCCTTGAGCAAAGCCCAATAGTTTTTCCTTGCATTCATTGGTCCTCCGGGGTGTCCCAAAAAGAACGTGATTTCCCCTTCAACGAACTTGTATGGTATTATACCTGCTGAATGATGCATTATTTCAATGATTTTTTAAGTTCTTCAATCTTTTTCAATTCCAATTTGGATATCGACTTCGGAAAACGCTGTTTGATTCTGATGAGCAAATTTCCTCGGCTTCCGTCTTGTCGTCTCATACCCATCCCTCTTAAACTGATGATTTTACCCGACTCGGTTCCGGGCTCCAATTTGAAGTTGTACTTCTTTCCGTCAACCGTCTCAATCGTCTGTTGGCATCCAGTTATACAGTCGAGTATCGGAACTTCAACCTGCGTCTGTAAATCGTACTGGTTGACAATCTGGAACTTCGAATCCGACACAACATCGAACACCACAATGAGTTGCCCGCGTATGTTTGTGTGATATTTGGTACAGTTGCCCTTACCGTCAATCGGCATGTAGGCACCGTCGCAAACGCCCGGCGGAATCTCCAAGTCAATCTCGTCATACTGGACTTCTAATCCTGTTCCGTTGCACTTTCCGCACGGATTAGTAACCGACTGTCCTGTTCCACCACAATACGGACAAACCGTCTGGGACATATACGTTGTATAACCCCTCCTTTCACTCCTTGTGAACATTCCAGTACCCTGACAGTGAGGACAAGTTTCCATTTTTCCTCCCTCAAGGTGTCCCGAACCATGGCACGCCGAACATGCACCCATGTACTTGTACTTTATGTGCTTGGTGGCACCAGCGTATATTTCGGATACTGTCACACGAAGATGAATCTGAAGCGGTTCAACATTGACACTACGGGTTGAAGAGCGTCTGGAACCTCCACCGAAACCGAAGCCGCCGAAACCAAATCCACCAGAGTTCATGAATCTACTCATGATTTCGTCTATGTCCGCAAAACCCGAACCTTGGAAGCCTTCGAATGGATTGCCGTCTACAGTTCCGTACATGTCGTACTTCTGTCTCTTGTCCTTGTCGGATAACACGGCGTATGCTTCGGCAATTTCCTTGAATTTCTCCTCAGCAGCTTTTCGCTCCTCTTCTGGTTTATTAACATAGCGATCAGGATGGTACTGCTTGGCTAATTTCCGATAGACTGACTTTAGTTCTTCTTCGGTTACGTTTTTGTCAACGCCTAAAATATTATAGTAATTTTTCTGTGCCATTTTATTTCTTATTTTTCCACACATAACGTATTAATCCACAGTCCCATATTTTACAATAGCCCAATTTTTTTACCATTTCGTTTTCAGTCAGGGATTTATCAAACCCATATTTTTTACACAATTTATCTTTTCGAAAATTAGATTTATGAATTCTTCTTAATTCACCGTTTGAAAGCGGCACATAATGATAATCTGGTGGTAAAATCTTATCAAGAGTAAATCCTATTTTAGTATAAAAATTGTCGTTTTCATCAACTAACCATCTTCTGTCAGCAAAACTTTTAATTTCTAATGGATTGTATTTTTTAACAAAATATGAAAACAATTTTCCGCCAACACCAGGACAAATATAATTAATATCTGTAGCAAAACGATTCAAGTCCCATGTGTCTGTTTGTCGTTGTTTTTTGAAAGTCATAACTCCAACAAGTTTATTATCATGAAACGCACCGAGATATAAAGTGGAAGCAACTTTACCTTGTATGTGATTTTTCTCCAAAAAATCAGAAGCTTTATTATATTCAATTTCTCTTATTAAACAATTTCTTCCATATATTTTTGATTTATATTTTTCTTTTTTCAAAGCATGCAAAATTTTTGACATGACAATGTCTTTTTTATTATCATATTCATCTTCAAAAATATGTATTAAACTAACACCTTTTTTTTTGGCTAAAACTGTTTTTTGCAAATGATAGTTTTTGTCTTCATGAAACAATTCTGTATGCCAATATATTCCATCAAATTCTACACCTATTTTTTTATCCATAAAAAGCATGTCTATTTCATAGGGTGCAATTAAATTTCTATCACCAATTTTAATGTTTTTAACAAAATGTTTTAACGTTTCACGTATTTCAATCTCTTTATATGAACAATATTTTGCACATTCCGGACAGCGACATCCGCTTAAATGTGAAAACGCCTCTTGTTGAAATTCGCCATGTTCTGGACATATAATTGTCACTTTATCTTTCAATTTACTAAAATGTACGTTGCTATAATCATATTTGTTATGATGTGTTTCATTTGCACGTTTTATAAAATCATCTAAAGTAACTTTATGTTGCTTTGCACGTTTTTCGACTGAACATTGCGCACACCCGTTCCCACTTAAATGGTTTGCTGGCGCTTGCAAAAATTCACCATGCTTTGGGCAAACGATTTTTACTGGCGTTGTGCTATTAACATATTCAACCTGTGAATAATCATATTTATCACCATGTATTTTTTTGCTTTTTTTGATAAAAATTGCTGTATCATTACGTCGATTTAAACATTTTGGGCATCCTAATGCTTTTAAATGATAGGAAGGTAATTGCAAAAACGAGCCATGAATTGGACATATAATTTCAATTTTAGTAGTATTGTTTATATAGACTGTTTTTGAATAATCGAATTTATCCCCATGTATTTGTTTTGCCTGTTCAATAAACTCCTCAGTTGTTGGGCTATATAAATGAGCACATTTTTTACACTTTTTACCTTGTAAATGATTCGATGGTGATTGCCAAAACTCGCCATGGATTGGACATATTATACATACTCTTTGATGCCAATTTTTATAAATAACTTTGTCATAATTATAAAAATCTCCGTGGATTTTTCTAGCTTCTTTAATAAAGTCTTCGGTTGTATAAATATGTAATTTGCCGTTTTTTAACCTTGCGCAGGTAGGACATCCGTTTCCACGTAAATGATGATCAGGTTTTTGCCAAAATTCACCATGTTCATGACATATGATACACACTTCTTTATCATACCCAACGTATTCAACTTTGGAATAATCGTATTTTTCACCATGTACTTGTTTAGCCTCTTCTATGAATTCTTCTGTTGTTTTACGCTTTGTCATTGATTTTATTGGGTACGGCGTTTATTCCGTACCCGTTAATAAATATTTAGTAGACTTGATTGTCTACTGCGGATTCATCAAATGGAGACGCGTCCGCCGTCTGAGCGTCGTTTGATTGCTGGGCGTTTTTGAACATATCTTGGAACTGCTGTGCATCGAATTGCTGTCCGTTCGCACCCTGAGGATTAGCCTTCGCGTAGATTTTGGCGGAAATTTCCCACCACTTCTTCTGGACTTCATCTGATAGCTCGTCCAACTTGGTGTAGTCGTTGTCCTCCTTCATCTTCTTGAACTCCTCAATCTTGGCGTTGAAGAAATCCTTGTCCTCCTGGGTGAGCTCCTCCTTGTCCTTGTACTCGTCAAGCTGGCGCTCGGCGGTGTAAATCATGCTCTCGCACTTGTTCACCTTCTCGATACGCTCCTTCTCCTTGGCGTCCTCGGCTTCATGTTCCTCGGCGTCCTTCTTGATTCTCTCGACTTCCTCGTCCGTCAAACCGCTCTTGTTCTCTATGGTGATATGCTGCTCCTTCCCGGTGCCCTTATCCACGGCGGTTACGGTTAGGATGCCGTTTGCGTCAACATCGAACGTCACTTCAATCATTGGAATACCTCTCTTAGCTGCCGGAATTCCATCTAGATTAAACGTACCAACCATTTTGTTATCTTTTGCCATGGGGCGCAAACCGTTCAAGACGTTGATTGTCACAGCTGGTTGGTTATCCACTGCTGTTGAGAAAATCTGACTTCTCTTACACGGAATAGTTGTGTTTGCTTCAATAATAGTTGTTGCAACACCACCTTCAGTTTCAATAGAATAGTTCATAGGGACGCAGTCGAGTAAGATCATGTCTGAATCACCACCAGCCAAAATGTTGGCTTGAATTGCAGCACCTTCTGCCACAGCCAAATCCATATTGGATGACTTAATCAACGGAACACCGAATTCTTTTTCCAAACGCTCCTGAATCAAAGGAATACGACAAGATCCACCAACGAGGAGAATCCCGTCTAACTTCGGTTGCCCTGCGGCTTCCATGGCGTTTTTAGCGCACTTGATAAGTTTATCCACAATAGGTGTGATAAGTTGCTCGAACTTGGCTCTCGTAACCGTTTTCACCAGATGAATTGGCTTGTTGTCTGCACCAATAGTTATATACGGAATGTTTACTTCCGTCTGTGTTGAACTAGACAAATCAATCTTTGCTTTCTCAGCGTCAGCAACGATACGCGCCATCGCTTGTACGTCGTTTGTCAAGTCAACGCCAGTTTCGTTTTTGAATTCGGACACAAGCCAATTTGTGAGCGCGATATCTAAATCGTGTCCACCATTGAAAACATCTCCATTGGTGGCAAGAATTTCAACCACATTGTTCTCAATGTCAGCAATACTAAAATCCAGGGTGGATCCGCCATAATCAGCCACCATATATTTACCACCTTTCTCCATATCAATATTTGAAGAGAGAATTGCGGCTGTCGGTTCATTAATGATACGCATCACTTCCAAACCTGCTAATTCACCAGCTTTCTTTGTAGCCTCACGAGCAGCGTTCGAGAAAAATGCAGGTACTGTGATAACAGCGTGTGTAACTTCCTTACCGAGATAATTTTCAGCGCTCTTTTTCAATGAATGAATAATCATTGAAGAAATTTCTTCAGGTGAATATTTCCTACCCTCGATTTTTACACGAGGTTGTCCATTGACGTTCACGACATCATATTGTACGTGTTTCCTAGCCTCTTCCGTTTCATCGTAAGTACATCCCATGAAACGCTTGATAATATTCACAGTTTCTTTAGGATTGGCTACCATCTGCCTTTTTGCGGCTGCGCCAACTTTTCGTTCACCGTTTTTGAACGAAACGACTGAAGGTGTCATGTTAGAACCTTCTTCATTGAAAATAACAACAGGTTTACCATGTTCATACACAGCACATTCCGATGCAGTACTACCAACATCCAAACCTATAGCAACAATTTCTTTTGTCATGATTAATAAAGATTTATTTTTATTTGTTATTTAATTTCAAAAATTTGCACACCCATTTAATCAAACGTCGTGCCATCCCTAAACTCCTGCCAAAATGTCAGCTTCTTATTAGAAAACAAGTTGAAATCCTACAGATGTGTGCCAAAACGTCTTAGAATTTCTTTAAACAATCCCTGTAATACGTTTCGTCAGGATACGTCCTACAATCCTCAGGCACCTCGTTGTAGAGCTCTTCCATCTTTTCTTTGGACATGTTGGAGTGCTCAGATAGATAAAGTGCGGCTTTCTTAAGTAGATTCTTCCACGGTTCGGTTTCAAGGATACGCTTGACTTCCGAGAGACACGAATCAATTATTTGTGTGATTTCTTTGTTGACAGCTTGTTGTGTGTCGAAGTTAATTTTGTTTCCGCCTGCCGTTCTGTTCTCTGTTGTGAGGTACGTCGTCACATACGGTTTGCTACCCATGCCATAGTCCCTAATCATTTGGGAAGCATACGTCGTGGCTTTCAACAAGTCGTTTTGTGCTCCGGCTCCGCGTTTCTTTTGCCCGAACACCAGTTCCTCTGCAACGTAGCCACCAAGAGCAATTTTGATGTTGGTAATGATTTCCTCCTTTGTCCACATTTCGTTATCGTCGTCGTCAAACAATAAGAACCCGTTAGTTTCCTTTGAGACGGAGTTCGAGCACAGCTTTTCAGGAACCTTACCCATTAGGTTGGCGTATACGACGAAGTGTCCTGATTCGTGTACTGCCACACGGGTTTGTTGTTCTGGTTCCTCTGTTTTCCTGTGTTTCTCGAGCCTGAGCTCCTGCGGAATTTCGTATTCCGCGACGTTTTTGTCTGACAGGCAAACGTTTGCGATTATCTTGTTGTCCTTGAACGACAATTTGAATGTGTCTGCGTTTGTTATATCGTCGGCTGAAACCTTGTCCACAATAATTGGGAATTTGGTTTTGACAATTTCATGGATGCTTGAAATAATGGGGCGTGTGCCTTGTGTTGGAAAAACGGCATCCTTATATATAATGTCCTTGACGGTGTCGTCACAAACGATGTCAACACCCCAGCGTTCCTTGACTTTATTGGTGTAATTATCAAGGAATAAGTCGATAAGACGTTTGAACGATTCGGAGCTGAACGACGGGTAAATCATGAACAGGTTGCCGAATCTGGCTATCTGCTCGTTTCTGAAGCGTCTCTTTAGTGCTTCCTTCATGTCCACGATTGTGAGTTTCTTTGTCATCTTGTGGAACTGATCAGGAAGCATGTCGGGATCCATGTCGAACGACATTGTATATGCCTCGTCTAGGTTCATGAGAACGAAGATAATACTGTCGTTGAATTTAAGGTCATAGCCTTTTGACACAACCTTCAACATATCATTGAGGAAGTCCATTAATTCGTCAAAGCTCATCTTCGTAACCCTGTGGTAGAAGTCAATCATGTCGACTTCCGGGTGGAACCTTGAATAATGATTGTACATTGTTGTGATGTACTGTTCCTTCAAAAACGTCCTTCCTGGCGTACGCACTTCCGGGGTTATTGGCGATTCATCATCGTCATACCCATAGTCACCGTCACTCTCGTCACCACAAATGTCGTCTTCACCTGTTTCTGGCATGTATGGGTGTGTTGGATACGTTATTCGTTGCCCTTGAACAACAGAGCCGTTTATTCTTTTAAGCCCGCTATCACTAATGACTATACCGTTTTCGTCGGTTGCAACAGTAAAATTGAAGTACCCACTGAAACGCTCAATATCATATCTAGGGAACCCCATTAGGCACTCTTCTGCGTTAATCCAGATACCGTTCCTTAGCTCGATTTTTGCATACTCTGACATTCTGACAGCATACGACAGGATATTCTTTATGGTGTGTATTTCGTAGAATTGTGCACCCTTGTGAATCAATCCGGAGTCCATCAACTCCCAAAACGGTTTCAATCCCGAACGGTTGTCCTTTTCTCCACCGCTGTTATCCAACGTGGCAGCGTATTGGAATTCGTCGTATACGAACAGACGGTTGCTTTTCTCATTTGAGAGTTGTTCGTCGATTGCATCTTCTACTTCCCACGGTTTCATGTCGTTGATTTCAGCGAAATTGAAGTACACCATGTCGTTTTCGATATCCAACAACTGAACCATACGTTTTACCAATGAAGTCTTACCAGTGCCCGTCAATCCAACCAATGAGATAACCAAGGGTTTTTCTTGTAACTCCGGGTAGAGATACCACGGGCGCATGTTGAAGAGCGTCTGTTCAATTACTTCGTCGATGCCAACAAATTCACGCTTCAATATTTGCTCGGCGTTTTTGAGTAGTTCTTTCTTTCTTTTTATATCTTCGTTTTCTAATTCAAGCTTTGCCATTATTTGTTTTTTCCAAATTCTAAATCAGCTAATTTTCTACGTATTTCAATTTTTTCTTTGTATTTCTCGCACTGTTTGCAATCATCCAGACCATCAACACAACAGCCACGGCAAATCTCGTTTAGCCAAATGTGCAGATTCAGAATCTGTTCATCAACTGTTATGTTTGTAGTCAAATTGTTTTTGTTATTCTCACACCAATCCACGAAACGCTCCAACGACTCAAAACGATAAACATACCAACCGTTTACCTCTTCTGTTTCTTGGTTGTACGGGGCATCTATGAGAATTTTGAACCCGTCGAACACACCTTCCATGTTTTTCGGATAGTCCTCTATGAAATAATCACAGTTAATTCCAGCCTTTGTGTCAACAAAACGAATCTCGTCATAAGGAATACCCCATTTGTCAAGCCACTTCAACGCAAGAATCTTGTTGTGTGTACTCGGTTGGATTGTCGCAACAATAACCTTTCCAAGCTGAATCAGATGCCGCATCGCTTCAACCGCACCTTCCATCGGCGGGCTCAACAAGAAAACATAGTCAGCGTGCTTCTCGAAGAAGTATTGGTACGAGGAACCGTATGTGGCGTGTGCTTTTGGAAACGAAGTCTCAACGTCGTAATCCTTGACGTCTTCAGGCTTGATGTTTTCACCGAACTCGTTGTTATATAGTTTAATCATTTGAGAGAATATATCCCTCAAAACACCGTCCAAGTCAACGACGAAAGTCTTTTGTTTGTTATTCATAGTTCAATAAATTCTTTCCAAATATTAGCTTCTTTAGCATATTTCTCGGATGTGTGGCAATATGCATCTTTACACACCTAATATAGTATCAACAGACATTTTTTTAAACTTAAGGCTCATTTTTTCACAAACCTTTGTTTACTGTTATTTTTTGCATTGTCCTTGCTTTTGATGTCGCAAATATATTGAAAATATTTGCTTTTTCAACATATTTATAGAGAAAATTTTGTAAAAAATGTTTAATGACGTTTGTGATTTGATTTTCAGACTTTACCTGTATGCCGATATGACGAAAATGATACATTATAGTACCGAGAAGATGCATGCACATACGCTCTGTGATACCGTGCGTGACTCTATTTTGGAGTTTACGGACAGTCTTGCTGAACAATATTTCGGCTACCACGGAAAACCAGCGTTTTCTGACATGACGTTAGAACACGAAATACAATATACTGATGATTTGGGCAAACTGTGTAAAACGGTTGCTGACATGACAGACTCTTTGAGAAAGAAGTTGGAAAACGAACCCAAGCTCCAGAACCTCGTGTCATTGATTGACGATTTCAAGGGTGAAATGGAAAAGAACATATTCCTCGCCACGTTTGATAAGGTGTCAAATTACAAAGGTGAATAATGGGTTGCAATTGTAAACGTTCAGTCACACAACCATCAAGACGTCCAAAAATTAAAAAACCTAAGGACGGAGAAAAGCCAAAACTTTCGGAACAATATACTGATAATAACAATACAATATATAATTTCTATGAGTTGTAGTTGTAGAAAATCAACCGTCGCAAAGACGTCTAGCACACCAAAAAAGACTGGTAGCACGGTTAATAGAACAGGAACCGCTTCAAGAACGACACGGCGTATTATCCGTAGGGCAACACGATAAAATAACTATTTTGTTATTCTCCATATTTCTCGATTGATAATCAGTCGTTTCAACCAGACGCCAATTGCATCAAACAATGATTTACATTCAAAATGACATGTAAAACTGTTATGGCGTTTTTTCCAAACGTCCAAAATTTCAACGTAGAAATCGCAATGGCTGAGGATATTTCTCAATCCGCAGCCTTTTTGCTGTAATACTCCTCAGCCTCTTTCGACGCTTTGAGAAGCTCGTCACGAACTTTCTGCATCATTTCCTCACTGAATGTGGGGGCTGTGTCGAAAACGTCCGTGACGAGGGTTTCCAGCGTTTTGTCTTCAGTCATCGGACTTTTTCTTTTTGGCTTTCGCCTTCTTTTCCTCTTCCTGACGCTCCTTAATCTGCTGGAGTGCTAGTTGTACAGCTTCTGCCGCGTCCACCAAGTCCGAACCGTATTGTTGGTATCCACCAAGGGAGATTCCGAGTTCGGGTTGGTTTACGTTCAACTTGTCCTTTTCATCATCGTAGCTCACGCCATACAGAGCGTTTGCAATGAGCATCTCACGCTGTTTCGGTTCGAGCATCTCGTAAATTTCCTCGTTTACGTAGACAATAATATTGTCCGGCTTCTGGTTGAAGTATTCGGTTGTCGGGCTGACTTTCGCAACCTTAATGAGTTGCTTCTGTCCTGTGACGTGCAATGCAGAGAACTGCACATACAATGTAAGTCCCATCTTATCGATGACACTTTGAACGGCGTTGGTTACGTCGTCGCTTGCTTTGTAAATCTTTGACATGTTTATGATATTTTTGGTTTCTTCAAACTGAAACGTACTTCAAAAAACAATACGAATGCGATTTTTTGTCAACTTTTTTCTAATTTTTCGGAATGACGTAGAAATCTTTGCAAAGTTCGGCAATGTGTTCCTCAGTCCAGCATGGCGGAATTGTCTCGTCGATTGATGAAATGTACCAATCCACGAGAGATCCTTCGTCCATAGCTCTGGACAAAATTTGACGTTTTCCTTCCTCAATACCTTCTCTTACTGCTTTATCCATGGTATTAACTTTTTTGCTTCTATTAATAAATCGTAAATTTTTTCAAGGTTTTCTACTTGGTATTCTTCAAGTTTTTCATTTGAGATTTTGTTTTTACAAATGCCAAGTTTCGTTAACACGTCAGCCGATAATTCAATCACGGTTTCTATTAATACAGTGTCGATTCTTTTTTCATCTATATTGTTGTACTTCATATAATTAATTAATAAATCGTTTGTAAATCAGCATCGTCTTTAAAACTATGATATTCGTTTGCACAAAGAAAATAACAGTCATACGCAAACGTACTCCCTAACTCGATGTGACAGTTATGTTCGGAGAGTAGTTCTCTAATTTTGTTTCTAACTTTCCAAAGTTCGTTACGTCTTTCAGTTGTCATTTGCTTTTAAGTTTTTCCAATAATTCGTTCAGTGAAGGTTTGTTTTCTTGTGTCGTTTTTCTCGAAACGCTCCGTATAACGGGTGTGGTTATTTCCACTTTCGTACCCGTTGTTTTGAGCCGGAAACGCGCTAAATCCGGGGAAGCGTTGTCTTTCACTGGCTCGCGTCCGTATATTTTGCACACACGTTTCTCAATGAACGTTATATCGTCGACAATTGCATCGTCAGTCATGCTTGAACCCGCTGGTGGTACTTCGTGTTCATCCACAAACCCAAGACGTTGTTTCGCTCTAGTGTATGCGACGTATATAAGGTTTTCTTCTTGTATTTGCTCCCACTCACGTTTGACGCGTTTGGGTGGCATAGTACTATGGCAAATGATGTAAACGTTGTCAGCTTCCAGCCCTTTTGCTTTGTGAATTGTTGAGAGGCAGATTCCGTCGGAGTCTTCGCTGAATATGTCGTCAATCATTTGAAGTAACTCCGTGGTGTTGTTCGTCACGGACGCTAGCGTGTTTAGAGCGTTTATTGAGTCGTACAACGCCAAAACGGGTAGTGTCAATGCGGCGTCGAACAAGTCAAGGTTACGTTCCTTCATTTGCCTGTCGCGTTCGGCAAACATTTTGTTATAGAGTCTTGGAAATAACCCGTCATGCTGTAAATCCCTTGCAAAGTCTTCCGTGAATTCAACACTCTCAATCAGGGATTTGAGATTCTCACCTATGTCTTTTCCTTTAATGTGACAATTCACGCCTTTTTTGAGTAATTTGACGTATAGTTTGAAAAGCGGGGCTTTCGAACGTGATAGTACCATATCACCGTCTTTGAACTCTGATGTATGGCAGTCATAGAGAATCTCACCGTTTCCGGCGTCATCACGTGGGACTATATCAGGTGCGAACCGTTTTGCCAAGTCGACTATCACTCTGTCACATCTATATGAAATTGGGAGCTCGAATGTGTGGGTGTTAGGGTAGTTCATGGCGTATTGCGCCGCATCCCCAGACGCTCCGGCAAACAGATTAATCATTTGTTTGTCGTCCATGGCAGCCACGAAACGCGTTCCTCTCTTGAAACACCTCAAAAACAAGTCGACGTATGCTTTTGAATAGTCCTGGAACTCGTCGTTGAAAATCCAGTCGTATTGGTTTCCAATCGGTTTCATTGAGAGTTCGTAAGGGAGCCACACCATGTCACCATAGTCAATTGTTTCGGTGTTCTCCTTTCCCCACTTCAAAAGTTTTTCAACCACTTTACATTCGTCCGCAATGCACGAAACGTCATATTTTCCTGCAATCTCCCGGATTTCACGCTCCGTCTGGCAAAGGTAGCTCCTAGAAAACGAGACTAGCTCCGTCACATTTGCGATGTACGCGTCGATGTCTTCCCGTTTGAACGAGTCACAGTCGATTTCCGAGAGCTCACAAATGTGGTTTTTGAGGTAGTTTCGGTACTTGTACTCGTCCACCTTTGGGGTGGCTGGTAAATTTGCCGCTACAATCGCATAACCTAGGCTGTGAACCGTTTTTACAGTGCAGTTGGTGTAACCCTCCAGTTTCTTGGAAAGTTCCTCTACGACGCTCTTATTAAACGCTATGAAGAGGCAGCGTTCCGTCCTCGGGATTAGCTTCATGGCTGCCACCATCGTTGTGGTTTTCGCGGAGCCAGCCCTTGCACGGACGACGGCGTTTCCTGTACCGTGTTGGACAAAGTCGAAAATTTTTTGCTGATAGACAGAGGGGGTAAAGCCAAAATCGGGTGGTTGGTTATTCATCGTCTTTCAACAGTTTCAGCCATTCTTGTTTTCGTGTCTCGCCTAAACCTTCGGTATCCCCCATTTCATGAAGCAATTCTTCGAATTCTTCGATTGTGTTATTGTTCGGGCAAAAATATTCTTTGACGTCTTCAAAAGGTTTGAGATAGTGTTTCAGGACATCATTTGCTTCTTCGATTGCCCGTTCAACACAATAGTCGATGTAGTCTTGCTCCGTCATGTTCCAGTGTGTCACAGTATCTACGACGGTTGAAAAACGACACAATAAACCGTTTGGTTGTTTTGCTATGAATGCACCCATTGTTATTCTTCAAATTTGTTCAATTCATCATACATTTCAGCCAAGAATCGGTAGTCAGGAAGTTCGGTATCCATGACTTCCAACAATGTTTCGATTTGGTATTTTGCAGCACCAATACAATCCACACCGTTATCAAAAATTTCCTCAATTTTCTCGAGCAAATCCCATGTTATCTGAGCACAGTCAGAAGCAACAACTGGCGCATTGCAATATTTTCTAACGAATTCCTTTTTTGTCATTATCTTTCTTCTTTCTTTTTCCAATCATCAATCTCGATATCTATCCACCGTTTGCACGCTCCAAGTGTGTAGTCATGTCCAAACCCACACCCGTGTTCATCAACACATTCCCAGCAGACTCTGTGTTCCGGTTTGTAGTATCCGACGCAGTTTATTTCGTAGCCACGGTAGAGGTAGTGCCCTCGACTAATCCGTTTCGCCTTGTGTTTCACCATGTTCTCGAATCTTTTCTCCGAACGACAATGGTAATTCTCCTGCATGGATTGCTATACCGTCTTCAATTCCGTTTTCACCATGTATGAAAAGCCACGCAATCATGCCAGCGTTCATCATGTTAACACCAACACTGGAACCATATAGAAAATCCGAAGGCGTTTCAACACAACCTTTCACGTAGTTTCCAGGAGAAGTCAACTACCGCTGAACTAAAGATTCAGCGGCTTGCGAGGCTCGGAAACCTTACGTTTCGGAGGCTTACAACGCTTTCGGGCGGTTGACAACGCCCTGCCCGTCAGGAACTTAAGTCCACCATCTTTCGGTAGACGGTTCGAGACGGGATGTTTGCCACGCTTGGCTATGTTGTACGACGCGTTCCAGTCCGCATCGAGCACGACTCCGTCAGAACAAATGTACCTGCAACCCCTTCGGGTTCCGTTCCGTTTGCCTGTGCGGCTG
>JAEIGA010004521.1_pt1 | contig 21507 bp, 14 predicted proteins | sample 9270691 | NCBI WGS metagenome assembly JAEIGA01 (sample SAMN17057246, study PRJNA624740) | gut metagenome | biome: biome; isolation source: fecal sample | host: Bos grunniens | place: China: Xizang | collected 2019 | reverse complement strand
TGCTTTGCGAGCTGCTTTCACAAATGGGAATGTCAAAAGCGTAATATCGCCTTCAAATTCGCTACGTGTTTTTTGTAGTTGCACTGCACTTTCTTCTACTTCAAGTCCATAAAGCGACTTCACCGCAGCAACTACAGCTTGTGATAATTTACTTTCAATCATAATTTTATACTGTTTTAATATATTATTATCTTAAATTCTCAATTCCCATAATTACTATCGCCGAAACCATCGAAATCACCACCCACAATATCACACCCAACAAAATCGGACGCGCACCCACCTGTTTCAAACTTGCCCACGACAGTCCCGAACCTATCAAAAACAAGGTATAAATCATCCCATATCGTGCAATACCAACCGTCTTCTCATACAACTCAGCCCCTTGTGGTACGTATGTTGCAATCACCATTGCAATCACATAAAGGAATATAAACCAAGGTATTGCAATTTTACCCTTGCTACCTTCTTCTTTGTTGTGTTTGTTGTAAATAACTGATATAAGCAATGTTAATGGAATAATCCACAGCGCACGAATCAATTTCGTAGTAGTAGCAATCTGCAATGACAATTCACTTCTCTCTGCCGCTGCGCCTACCACCGATGATGTATCGTGTATCGCAATGGCGCACCAATATCCAAATTCCGTATCGCTCATCCCCATCCAATTCCCAAGCATCGGAAATACAAACAATGCAATGGCATTCAACGCAAAAATAGTTCCCAATGCCACTGTCATATCATTGTCTTTTGCTTTAATCACAGGCGCAATTGCTGCAATCGCACTACCGCCGCATATTGCCGTACCGCCCGACACCAATGTGCGTGTACCTATGTTAACTTTCAATAACTTACCAATCCACAATCCCAATCCCATTGTCAATGCAATCGAGAATATAGTAAATACAAAACCTGTTTTGCCAGCCTCCATTGCCTCGGTCAAATTCATCCCAAAACCCAATCCCACAACCGATGCTTGCAACAATATTTTAGTAAATATTTTGTTGTGTTGGATAAACGGATTACCTACTGTCATCGCCACAATCAACCCCGACAACAACGCCGTCGCAGGTGTCAAAAATGGCACTAAAAACAATAAAATAATAAAAAAAGTCTCACGACTCTTTTGTGTCAATTTGAGCATAAATAGATTTTGTTTTAAAAAATGTGAAATAAAATGCAAAGTTAATAAAAAATGCACAATGCACAATGCACAATGCACAATTTTTTTGTCAAAAAAAAGTTGATTAGTGTCAGATTTATGAATTATTTTTATTAACTTTGCGAGAATGAAAATTTAATAAAATATGAAACTACAACAACAAGTAAATATCAAGAATAAGAGGGCAAGTTTCGATTACGAATTAGTAGAGCGTTTTACCGCTGGTATTGTGCTCTATGGTACTGAAATTAAGTCAATTCGTGAAGGCAAAGCAAGTCTTGTTGATACCTATTGCCAATTTTCTGCTGGAGAACTTTGGGTACGTAACATGCAGATTTCTGCTTATCGTCTTGGTTATTATTATAACCATGATGTTAAGCGCGAACGCAAACTTTTGCTCAATAAGCGTGAACTGCGGAAACTTGAAAAGGCTACAAAAGAGACGGGTTATACTATCGTACCTACTAAACTTTTTACTAACGAAAAAGGACTTGCTAAACTTGAAATAGCTCTTGCTCGAGGTAAAAAAGCTTATGACAAGCGTGAAACTCTTAAAGAAAAAGAAGATCGTCGCGACATGGAGCGTTTCATGAAAATATAATTATGAAAACTTGGGATTTTGTGTTTAATGTCTTAGAAATATTTCATTGACTCTTAAAACAAAAAAATAATGAAATATTATTTATATATATTATTGATCTTTTTATTTCCATTTTCTCTTTTAGCTCAAACTGCTGTTGGTTTTGTAATAGGGGAAGACGGCGAACCTATACCATACGCTTCTGTTTATGTGAAAAATGATCCTATAGGAGGAACTATGACCGATTTAGATGGGCGATATGAATTGGAATTAGATACTATGTTTAAAAATAGTGAAGACGTGGTGTTTTCTTTTATTGGTTATCGTACAGAAATGTTTCCTATTAGGACAATAATTTCAGATTCTGTTTTTTATGTAACTCTTGTTGAGCAACCTATTATGCTCGAAGGTACTGTTGTAAAAGCCAAAATTTCAAAAAGAGAGAGCAGAAAACTTAAAAAAGAAGCATTAGAGAGGTTTGTAGCGCAAATGCGTGAAGATTTTTCAAAACGCATTGTTGAATATCCTGTTTTTTCTATGTATAATGGTTCGCAGGATTCACGGCAACTTATTCATCACGAGGTAGTAGGTTCTATTTTTGAATATCCTATTGAAAATAAACGAGGTGGTGATTCTGTGGCTCTTGTTGTGAAGTCTGTAAAAGAATTTATTACCGATGAGGCCAAAGTTGCCTATAATAAATTTAATGAAATAACAGATGAGCGTCTTAATAGTAAGAAAAATAAGAAAAATAAGAAAAATAAAGCTAAACTATCTTATACTAAGCGTAATTTAGATGAGCAATCGCTTCGTATGCATCGTTTTCTTTGGGGTGGACCAACAGCTTCTTTGATTGATTTGCTAAATGTTAAGAAACCTGCTAAATGGGATTATACTATGATTGGTGATGATGCAGTACTCATATATACAGAAAAAGAAAATTATTTGGGTATTGTTAAGGGAGAATTACAACTTCATTTTTATATAGACCCTATTACATTTCAAATTAATAAAATAGCACAAAGTCTTTCTGGTGAATTACATATTCCGTTTGGGTATAAACTAAAAGAAGATGAGCTTGAATTTATTAATGCACTTCAATTTGGCCATGACACTCTTGATCGTTATCGTGTGCGTCATGTTTATGTTGATGTTCTTCGCAACGTATTTTTACGTCGTACACAAGAGAGTGATGTTGTTGTTAAAGAAAAAAATCTTGAGGTGCGAGGTCATATAATTGATACAAAAAAGCGAAAATTAAGTTATAGTGCTGAAGCTAAAGCCATTGTTTCAGGTAAACCCACAATAAAAAAGAAATAAAAATGAAAAAGTATTTATTTACATTGTTTTTTGCTACTCTATGTTTATTTGTATTAAAAGCAGAGAATACATTATTTGTTGATTTTTTTTCTCAAGCCGAGTCAGAGTATGTTCTTTCTGTTATTGGGCGTATAGAAGTTAAGGATGAAGTTTTTCGTCTTATTTCTGTTGATGGAGAAGAACTAGCTTCTTGTGATTTATATGAGGTTAGAAAATTAACTTTTGGCGAACGTCCTGAGACATCTGTTGAGTATTTAAATCAAACAAATCAAATTTTGTTTTTTCCAAATCCAACACAAGATATCCTATTTATAAATGGATTAAAACCTAATGAAGTAACCCGTATTTATACTTTAGATGGACATTTAGTTTCTGTCAATTTAGCGGATGATGGGGGAGAATTGCAATTATCAGTTACTCAATTCCCACGAGGTACATATTTACTTCAAGTAGGGGTTCAAGTAGTAAAATTTATTAAACAATAATTCGGTATGAAAAAAATTTCGTTCTTTTTATTTGTTATTTTTTTCTTTTTTTCAAATGTTTGTGCTCAAATGTATGTTTGGCAAGATTCTATATTAGTAGGCGATTATGATATTGGAGAAGTTGATAGTGTTAAATTTTATAAGCCCAAATCATCTGTTGATACAATTCGTCAAGAGCCAACGATAGGAGGAATAAATGCCCAATTCTCTGTATCAGAAAGTGCTACTGTGTTTTTTTCGCAAGGGAACCTTCGTTATAACCCATCTACTCAAGAGTGGGCTTTTGCTTCGTCTCAAATAAGTAGAGTAGGGGATGGTAATACGTCAATTGCGGAAGATTATGCTGGTTGGATCGATCTTTTTGGCTGGGGAACAAGTGGTTATAATGGTGTTATGCCATATCTTTCAGCTCAAGATTACACTAAATACGCAAATATTCAAGATATAGCTGAGACAAATTACGATTGGGGTGTTTATAACAAAATATCTAATGGGGGGAATGAGGTTGGCTTGTGGCGTACACTAACTGCTGATGAATGGATGTATCTCTTTTTCTCTCGGCCTAATGCTGATTCTCTTTTTGCCTTTGCTATAGTTAATAATGTGAAGGGTCTTATTATTTTGCCTGATAATTGGCAAAGTCCTGAAGATATTGATTTTAGACCAAGTACGACACGTGGCTTGTGGTCTGAAGGTAAATATTTTTGGAATATGGCAAGCGATAATTATGAGCATAATACATTTGATAAAAATCAATGGACAAAAATGGAAACCGCTGGAGCTATTTTCCTTCCTGCAGCAGGTTATCGCAAAGGTCTTGAAATTGAAGAGTTCAATGAGTATGGTGCATATTGGACATCTTCCGGGAGAGATGATGATTTTGCCTATCGTTGTATTTTCTATTCTTCAATGTTAAGCCCTGGTGGTAGTAATATTACATATTATTATGGTTATTCTGTGCGTTTAGTGCAAGATGCCGTTAAAACTATGCAGTCTGAAGGCGAAATGCAGGTTTTTAGAACAAATTCAGAAATAGACAGATATTTTGTTAATCAAGTTGATAGCATAACTTATAGAAAATAAATTTTATTTTTTGTACAATTATGATAACATTTATTCTTTCAATAATCATTCTTGTTTTAGGATATCTAATTTATGGAAAGGTTGTAGCTCGAATTTTCGGTGAAGACCACACTCGACCAACACCGGCTATTGTTAATCCTGATGGTGTTGACTATGTCGCAATGCCTTGGTGGAAAATATTTCTCATTCAATTCCTCAATATTGCAGGTCTTGGACCTATTTTTGGCGCAATTATGGGTATAATGTTCGGTCCATCTGCTTTTCTTTGGATTGTTTTTGGTTCTATTTTCGGTGGGGCAGTCCATGACTATCTGTCAGGTATGTTATCTATGCGTCGTAATGGAGCATCTCTTCCTGAACTTGTTGGAGAACAATTGGGTGCAGGAGTGAAACAATTTATGCGCGCTTTCTCGCTTATTCTTATGGTGCTTGTAGGGGCTGTTTTTATTAGTGGTCCTGCTGGACTTCTTGCTGGAATGGTGGATGCTATCAATGTTACATGGTGGATTGTAATTATTTTTCTTTATTACATGCTTGCCACTCTTCTTCCTATCGATAAACTTATTGGCAAGATATATCCACTTTTTGGCTTTGCTCTGCTTTTTATGGCGCTAGGGATTTTGGTTTCTCTATTTATAAATAATGCACCAATTCCTGAAATAACATCAGGTCTCGCATCTCAACATCCTCAAGGCTATTCTATTTTTCCAATGATGTTTGTCTCTATTGCTTGTGGTGCAGTCTCTGGTTTCCATGCTACTCAGTCTCCTATGATGGCGCGTTGTATGACAAACGAATGCTATGGTCGTCCTTGTTTCTATGGTGCTATGATTGCCGAGGGTGTTGTTGCTCTTATTTGGGCTGCAGCAGCTTCTTCTTTCTTTGGTTCTGTCGGTGGATTGCAAGAGTATGTGGCTTCTCTCCCTGCTACTGCCAACAAAGCAGCTGAAGTCGTTAATCTCATCTCTAATAGTTGGTTAGGTTCTGTTGGTGGCATTTTGGCTGTACTTGGTGTTGTGGCTGCTCCTATCACATCTGGCGACACGGCTCTCCGTTCTGCTCGTCTTATTGCTGCTGATTTCCTTCATATCGACCAAAAACCTATCGCAAAACGTCTTATTGTAGCTGTTCCTTTATTTGTTGGAACTTTTATTCTTTTGCAAATCAATTTTGATATCATTTGGCGCTATTTTGCATGGAGCAATCAAGCTTTATCTGTCTTTACATTCTGGGCTTTAACGGTTTATCTCTATAAGGAAAAACGTAACTATTGGATTACTCTTCTTCCTGCATTATTTATGACTGCCGTTTGCTCCGTTTATATTATGATAGCACCCGAAGGTTTTGATCTTCCATTGTACATAGGTTACATTGTCGCTGCAATAGTTTGTATCTCGTTTTTGATTTTATTTATTCGTTTTACAAGAAATACGAAGTAATGTGTTTTATAGCTATTATAGTTGCTATAGTCGCTATAGTTTCTATAATTCTCAACTCTCAATTCTCAATTATCAGCTCATAAAATGACCATCTACGAAATTGCCGAAGAATTCATTCAGTTGACCAACTGTTCTGTCTTTTTAACAGGTAAAGCTGGAACAGGAAAGACAACTATGCTTCGTCAAATTCGTGAAGTGGCATTCAAACAAACGGCAGTAGTAGCCCCTACTGGTGTGGCGGCAATTAATGCTGGTGGCACTACTATTCACTCTTTCTTTCAACTTCCATTCTCTCCTTTTATTCCTACTGTTGAAGCAAAAAAATCTTTTATAGCAAAGCAACAGGTTAATAATGTGCGTCGTAAAATTTACCGCGAACTCGAACTTCTTATTATAGATGAGGTTTCTATGGTGCGTGCCGACGTACTTGATGCTATTGATACCGTGTTGCGCCATTATCGTTTTCGCCCAAACGAACCTTTTGGAGGCGTACAAGTCGTTTTTATTGGTGATATGTATCAGTTGCCTCCTGTTTGCGTAGGGGAAGAATGGGAGCTGTTGCGTCGTTATTATGTTACACCTTACTTTTTTCATTCTCAGGTTATTCAGCAACAACCGCCGATTTATATTGAACTTGATAAAATATTTCGTCAAAGCAATCAGCAGTTTATAAATATTTTAAATGAAGTGCGTAACAATCAACTTACGTCTGATACATTGCGTCTTTTAAATCTTTGCTATAAACCTGATTTTCATAATGTTGATGAATATATAACTCTTACAACTCACAATGCCTCAGCTGATGCAATAAACAATGATGAGTTATCAAGAATAGATGCTCCATATTATAAATTTGTAGCGCATATTGACCGTGATTTCCCAGAACGAAATTTTCCTACTGAAGTAGAACTTAGTCTTAAACTTGGAGCAAAAGTTATGTTTATTGCTAACGATATGGCTCAACCTCGTCGTTATTATAATGGTAAAATTGGAGAAATTACAGAAATTAATAATGATGAAATTTGGGTTACTTGCTATGGCGAGGATGAGGCTATTAAAGTATCACTTGAAGTATGGGAAAATAAATCTTATACCATTGATCCTAAAACGAATCAGATAGAAGAGAAACTTTTAGGTACTTTTACACAATATCCATTGCGATTGGCTTGGGCTATCACAATTCACAAAAGTCAGGGTTTGACTTTTGATAGAGTAGTGATTGATGCTGCAGCGGCTTTTGCTTCAGGGCAAGTATATGTTGCTCTTTCTCGTTGTCGTTCGCTTGATGGAATTGTGCTTACTTCGCAAATCAATCCATATTCTCTTGCTGTTGATCCTCAGATAGTTCGTTATAGTGAACAACGTCTGCCTGTAGTTGAATTGGAGCGCCAAGTTGAACTTCAAAAATCTCGCTATAGCGTACAATTACTTGCTAAACTTTTTAGTCTTGAAGATTTAATGTCGCATACATTTGATTTTGTTAATTATATCAAGACTGTTTTAGCTGATTTCAATGAAGATACTGCCCCTTATCTAGATGAATTTTTTTCTCGTGTTAATGAATTATATGGCGTAGCTCAACGTTTTTTAGCGCAGTTATATTCGTTTAATCCAAAAATTGATATTGTGCGTATTGCTGAGCGTGTTAAGGCAGCTTCAGGATATTTTGTGCCACAACTTGATGATTTATTGGTGTTTATTGAGTCTTCTCCTGCAATTACTGAAAGTAAAGTTGAGGCTCAAGACTATGTTGAGCGCTTGCAAGCTGTGTTTGAAATAGCCTCACAACTTCGTTATGTAATAGCAGGTATTGCTGATGATATTTCGGTGGTCAATTATTTCGATGTAAAACAATCATATAAAGTGCCACCATTTAAGGTTAAGGCATACGTTGTTGAACGTGAGGTGAAAATGCTTAAGACAGACCATCCAAAGCTTTACAAAATGCTTGCTTCTTGGCGTAATGACTACTGTAAAGAGCAGAATATTCCTGTATTTACAATGTTTAGTAATGCGACATTAGTTGAAGTATCGAATAGGTTACCAGTTGAAATTGAGCAACTTGCTAAAATTAAAGGTTTTGGTAAAATCAAAATTCAACGTTATGGTAAGGAGTGTATTGATATTGTTCGCATTTATTGTCGCGAAAATGGCATTGATACCTCAGCTCAGTCGGATATTGTTTTCGAGGCAGAATCTGAATATGGTGATGAAAAGCCTAAGCGTCGTAAACGCAAAGAGATGGAAAAAGTCGAAAAAATACCATCTGAAGAAATAACTTATTCTCTTCTCATTCAAGATAAGAATCCGCAAGAGATTGCCGATGAACGTGGTCTAGTTTTAAGTACGATTTATACTCATATAGCAAAACTCATACACGCAAAAAAAATCGACATACAACAATATGTTGATGCCGATTTATTGAGTAGGGTTATGTCTATTCTTTGCGAAACCCCTGAAATATCTAATTCAGAATTATTTGAATCTCTTGGCGGTTATGTAACTTATGATGATTTAAAACTTATTCGTGCTCATCAGCTTTCGAGCAATAATAAATAGTTCTGTTATAGACTGTTGCCTGTTTCTTGTTGTCTATTTTTCATCTCTTCATTATAACAATGACGACAAATAGGTTCATATTTGTCAGTTTCACCTAATAATACTTGTGATTCTCCTGCTACTAAACGATGTGAAACGTATGCTGGTGCGCCACAACGCACGCATACCGCATGTACTTTTTGTATATCATCGGCAATAGCCATTAGTGCAGGCATAGGACCAAATGGAGTGCAACGGAAGTCCATATCTAAGCCAGCAATAATCACGCGATAACCATTTTCTGATAATTGGCGACATACATCAACAATGCCATTATCAAAGAATTGTGCCTCATCAATACCAATAACATCTACATCTCCAGCCATCAACAATATATTTTGTGATGATTCCACAGGGGTTGACTGTATAGCATTGTGGTCATGACTGACAACTTCCGTCTCAGAATAGCGTGTATCTATACACGGTTTAAATATTTCAACTTTTTGTTTTGCAAATTTTGCACGTTTTAATCGGCGGAGTAATTCTTCTGTCTTTCCTGAGAACATAGATCCGCAGATCACCTCAATACTTCCTCGGTGATGACAACTGCAATTAGCTGATTCAAAAAAATACATGTTATTGTGTTAAATTAGTGTGATCTAAAAATAGAAAAAGCGCATAAATTTATGTGCTTTTAAGACTTTGGTATTTCGTAAAAAATTTGTACCTTTGTCAATGCAAAGTTACAAAATAATTTTTAATAAAAATAAAACTTTTTACACAAAAATGAACAAAGATGTTTTAGTTGCTCTTATAGCAAAGGATGTCAATGAATTACAAGTTTTGACAGAAGGTCTTGAACAAATGGACGCTATTCCTGCTCCATATCTTCGTTTAGCTTTAGGTAAATCTAAAGCTCTTACTGCTAATCTTGAAAATCTTATTAACTATCTTAACAATAAAGAAATAGAAGATAAGTTAGAAGCACAACGTCAAACTGAATTAGAGGCAAAGCAAGCAGAAGAAACTGCTCGTCAAGCAGAATTAGCCCGTATAGCTGAAGAGCAAGAGGCATTGTTTAGAGCAGAAGAGCTTGAGCGTCAACGTCGTGAAGAAGAGCGTCTAAAAGCCGAAGCCGAAATAGCTCGTCAAGTTGCTGCTATAGAAGCTGCTCGTCAAGCAGAAATCGAGGAAAAGCGTCGTAGAGAAGAGGAAGAGGCTCGTCGTCAAGAAGAAGAATCTATAGCTTCTATAGACCCTATAGACCCTATAGATGCTGTAGGCACTATAGATACGCAAGTAACAACTCTTGCAGATTCTATTGAGACATCAGAATCTTTGGCTGATAAACTTGCTAAAAATGCAGATGATACACTTGCTTCGGTTATCAATAATAAAAAAATAATAGATTTAAAATCATCTATAACTCTTGGTGATCGTTTTCGTTTTCAGCGAGAATTATTTGGTGGTAATGGTGAAAAAATGAACAAAGCAATATCAGATTTTAATTCTTTTGAAACCATGCTCGAAGCTCAAGATTATATAGCTAAAAACTTTGTTCATTGGGCATTAGATAATGATACCGTTTCTGACTTTATACAACTTCTTCAACGTCGTTATTTATAATTGATAGTTGTAGGCTTTATAGAGTTTATAGGCTTATATAGATTTTATAGAGGTCTATAGGATTTTATAAAAAAATGTGAATTATGAATTGTGTATTATATTTAGTTCCAACACCTGTTGGTAATTTTGAAGATATAACATATCGTGCTTTGCGCATCCTTAAAGAGGTGAATCTTGTGCTTGCCGAAGATACTCGTACTACGGGTATCTTATTTAAACACTTTGATATTCATACTCCTATGGCATCTCATCACAAATTCAATGAGCATAAAACCATAACGCAGTTTGCCGACCGCATTCTTGCAGGCGAATCTATTGCTCTTGTTAGCGATGCCGGCACTCCTGCCATTTCCGATCCAGGTTTTATGCTTGTGCGAGAGTGTATTTCCAAAGGGATTAGGGTAGAGTGTTTACCTGGATCTACGGCCTTTGTGCCAGCTTTAGTTGATTCTGGACTCCCAACTGACCGTTTTTGTTTTGAAGGATTTCTTCCTCAGAAAAAAGGAAGGCAAACTAAGATCAAATCACTTGTCAATGAGGAACGTACAATGATATTCTATGAATCACCTTATCGTTTGCTTAAAACACTTCAACAATTTGCTGAAGCCTTTGGTGCAGAACGGCAAGCATCAGTATCACGTGAAATATCAAAAATGTTCGAAGATACCCAACGTGGCACATTGCAGCAACTTGTAGAACATTTTACCGCAACACCTCCTAAAGGTGAAATCGTAATTGTAGTAGCAGGGGCAGAGGAAAAACAGACAAAAGCAGAAGATGTTGACGATGATGATGAAATTGACCTTGCGCAAATTCGCAAATCCAAAAAGCATAGGTTATAGCAACTATAGTGACTATAGCGACTATAGTGACTATAGTTTTTATAACTTTTATTGTTTCTATAACAACTTTCCTCATTCCTCATTATGTATAAGCATATTTTAATAGACCTTGATGATACTATTTGGGATTTTAGGCGAAATTCCAAAATCGCAATGCAAGAAATCTTTTACGATTATGAATTGAATCAATTTTACAATTCTTTTGAGTCGTTTTACGATGTATATATGATTAAAAATCATCAACTTTGGGATCAATATGCTAAAGGAGAAATAACCAAAGACTTTCTTTCTCTTGAGCGATTTCTTTATCCTTTGCGTATTGCGGGGAACGAAAATGTCGAATTAGCGAAAAAATTAGGCGAAGATTTCCTCTATCGCACCACCATGCAGACTAATTTAATTGATGGAGCAATCGAAACTCTCGAATATCTCAAAGACAAAGGCTATACACTCTCAATTATTTCAAACGGATTTGTCGAAGTACAATACACAAAACTTCGTTGTTCAGGACTTTTACCCTATTTTGCCAATGTATTTTTATCTGAAGAAATCGGCTATCAAAAACCCGATACACGATTCTTTCAAACTGTTTTAGATAGATTAAATGCGACCCCTGCTGAATGCCTTGTTATAGGCGATAATTTTCAAACCGATGTTCAAGGTGCTCAAAATGCAAATATACGTGCATTATTTTATAAAGACAGCACTAATAAGCCTATAGACATTGAGTTTGCGGGACAAATAATTGAGAATTTAATCGAAATTAAAGCAATTTTATGAGATTTTTGTCTCTAAATAATCTCTATTTTTACTTATTTTATCTCACTTTTTTTACTTTTTTGTATCTAAAAACATGTTTTACAACATAAAATAATGTTTAAGTAATTTTATGGAAAATGAAATATATTTTTATTATTATTGACAATAAGTCTGTTTAAAATATTGATATTCAGTTAGGGTTTTTGTTTTATACTTATTTACAGTGTGGAAGTAAAAAACTCTATTTTTATTCTAAAAAAAGGGAATAAAAACTTGAGGGTTAAAAAAGGTTGTTTTTTTGTTTGCACATTTGCAGATAAATATGTAATTTTGCTAACTGAATTTGTGTGCAGTAATGCGCACTTGTTTTCGTTGTGTAAATAGATATCGAAAACTAATTACTAACATTATTTATAACTAAAAAAATCATTTATGAGAAAGTTAATTCTTTTGTTCTCGGCATTGGTACTATGTATTGGTGTCGTATTTGGACAGGGAAAAACTGTTTCAGGTCGCGTTATCGATGAAAATAACGAACCTGCAATCGGTGCCTCTATCCAGGTGAAAGGAGCGGAAACTGTTGGTACTATTTCCGACTTTGATGGTAATTTTACTATCACTCTTCCTACTGGTACAACTCATCTTATTGTTTCTTATGTGGGTTATACTACAGTTGAGCAAGAAGCTAAAGATGGTATGGTTGTTCGTCTTACAACAGATGCAGAAGTTCTTGATGAAGTCATGGTAGTGGCTTATGGTACTTCAACTAAAAAAGCTTTTGCTGGTTCTGCTACAGTGGTAAAATCAGAGACTCTTGAAAAGAAAAACCCAACTGACGTTTCAAAAGCCCTTGCTGGTGAGGTTGCAGGTGTACAAGTAGTTTCTACTTCAGGTCAACCTGGTACTTCAGCTTCAATTCAAATTCGTGGTGTCGGTTCTTTGGGCGCAGGTTCATCTCCTCTTTATGTTGTTGATGGTGTGCCTTTTGAAGGTGATATTGCAGGTATTGACCCAGGTGATATCGCATCAACTACTATTTTGAAAGATGCTACAGCTACGTCTCTTTATGGTTCTCGTGGTGCAAATGGTGTAATCTTGATTACTACTAAGAAAGGTACTTCTGGTGAATCTGGTAAAATTGAAGTTGACCTTAAATATGGTGCTAATATGCGTCTTATTCCATTGTATAATTCTATTACCTCTCCAGAACAATATATGGAGCTTTCTTATGAAAGTATTTATAACCAAATGTTGTTTGATGGTACAGCTGATGGAGATGGTATGATAGGTAGTGTTCATGCAGGGGAAAAAGCTGCAGAGCGTTTGTTTAGTGACACTTATGGTATTAATGAGTATTACAACCGTTGGGGTAAAAATGCAAAAGATATCATTGATTGTAACAAATGGTTGGATAATGGTCAAATAAATCCTAATTTTGGTAAATTTAGATCAGGTGTTGCTCAACTTCCAGGTTATGAAACTGATCCAGGTTGGCAAAAATCACTTTTCCGTACAGGTCAAAAATATGAAGCAACAGTGAAAATTTCTGGTGGTTCAGAAAAGACTACTTACTATACTTCTTTTGGTTATTTGAAAGATCAAGGTTATTATATTGGTTCGGATTATAGCCGCGCTACAGCTCGTGTTAATGTTTCTCACGAAGCTAAAAAATGGTTGAAAGGTAGTATGAATATGAACTATTCTTATTCTGTCTTTGATAACCCAGGTCAAGAAGGTGGAGGTGCAATGAATAATGGTTTCTTGTATGTAAATCAATGTCCTTCTATTTATCCAGTTTATCAATATCAAAAAGTGACAGATGCAGAAGGTAATGTTACACATGTAGTTCCAGTTGTTGACCCTCGTTTTGATAATCAATATATGTATGACTCTGGTGATGGTATTCGTACTTATGGTATGGGTATTACTCCTGCAGGTGCATTGAAGTATGACAAACAACGTTCTTATCAACATCAATTTATTGGTAATGCAATGTTGGAGGCTACACTTTATAAAGGTCTTAAATTAATTGCAAATGTTGGTGCTACATACGTAGGTGGTACAGGTGCTTCTTTGACAAATAACTATTATGGCGATGCTATGGGGGTTGGTCGTATCTATAAACAATCGACTCACTATTTGATGTTTACAGCTCTTCAACAATTGGCTTATAATAATGATTTTGGTGGAGATCATGATTTCAATGCTTTCGTTGCACATGAAACACAATATGTAAATTCAACAAATGTTTATGGTAACAAATCATATATTGTTCGTCCTGATGGTCTTGAGTTGGGTAATGCTGTTGTGATGGATGGAACAGGTTCTTCTACTTCAACTTCTACAATGGAATCTTATTTTGGTGAAGTTCGTTATCGTTATAAAGAACGTTATGGTATCCATGGTACAGTTCGTGCCGACGGTTCTTCTAAATTTGCAAGAGGTCATCGTTGGGGTACTTTTGGTGGTGTAGGTCTTACTTGGACTCTTTCAAATGAAAGCTTTATGCAAGGAGTGAACCTTCTTCGTGATTTCAAGGTGAAAGCATCTTGGGGCGTTCTTGGTAACCAAAATATTGGTTCTTATGGCTATACAAACCTTTATAGTATCATCAATGTTGAGGATAAACCAGGTATTGTTCAATCTTCGGTAGGTGTTCCTTCTCTTACTTGGGAAAGCTCTAATATGGTGAATGCTGGTATTGAATTTAGCCTTGGCAAATATTTGACAGTTGAAGCTGAATATTTCTACAAATATACATCTGATATGTTGTGGAGTCTTGCTCTTGCTCCTTCTATTGGTTTTGGTTCTATCTCAACTAATGATGGTATTATGTCTAACCAAGGTGCAGAGTTCCAACTTTATGTTCACGCAGTTAATACAAATGCAGTTAAATTGGATATCCGTTTGAATGGTACACACTATGTGAACAAAATGGAGAAAATGCCAGTGGATGCATTGGGTAATGAAATGGCTATGAATGGTTCAATGGCTTTAGGCCACTCTTATTTTGATCATTATATGTCAGAATATGTAGGTGTAGACAAAAATGGTTTGGCTAATTACACTATGTATTATGATCCAGAATTGTATGCTACTGCAGAGGCTGCTCTTGAAAATATTTCACTTTCATCTATCCCTTCAGTACACAAGTATATCTTGGAAAACAAAAAAGATCACCCTAAATACAATGAGTATTTGAAAACATCTAATGCTGATTTGATTCTTGATAAAACTCATACTTCGGAATATTCTTATGCATCTAACTTCTATCTTGGAAAATCTTATATTCCTAAATTGTATGGTGGTTTTGGTATTGATTTAACAGTATATGGAGTTGATCTTTCAGCTAACTTCCAATATCAATTAGGTGGTTATGGTTATGATAATGTTTATGCTTCTTTGATGCATAGTGATCAAGCAGGTTCTCGTAACTGGCACCAAGATATGTATTCAAATCGTTGGACAGAAGCTATTGGCGCAACAATGCAAGAAGGTGAACTCCGCACAGATATCTCGCCTCGTCTTTCAAATGGTACTGACCAATATGCGAATGCGTCATCTACTCGATTCCTTACTTCTTCAAACTATTTGTCATTGTCAAATGTTACTATAGGATATTCTTTCCCTAAAAAATGGATGGAAAAAGCAAAATTAAATTCTTTGCGTTTATCTGTTGCCGCTGATAATCTATTCTGTTTGTCAGTTCGTAGAGGTTTCATTCCAATGGCTTCTATGTATGGTACTTCAGATGCTTCTCAATATACTCCGCTTTCTTCTATCATCGGTACAATTAAAATATCATTCTAATTTTATTTATTAAAAATTGAGCAAAATGAAAACTGTTAAAATATTATTTTTTGGTTTAGCGTTGGTGCTTGGTCTCTCAAGTTGTACCGAGAAGTTCTTGGAACATGAGTTGACTGGTGCTTCCATTACCCAAGAAGAATTAGATCAGCTTGGGAATACCAACTATGATCGCGTTCGTGGTCTTTACTCTATAATGTTCGCTTATGGAGGCGACCACCAATCTTTCGGTCAAAAATCTTTTGATATCTCTACTGATATCTTAGCTGCAGATATTGCTTTAACTAACCCTGGTTATGGTTATTGGTCTTCTGAAGCCAATGGTACTTGTTCTACTATTTCTGCTGGTTTGACAAGTTATATTTGGAGTCATCATTTCTTGATTATTGCTAATGCTAACAAGTTGTTGAATTCTCTTGAAAAAACAGGTAGAGAAAATTGGACAGAACAAGATTATCTTGCATATGCAGAGGCTACAGCTATGCGTGCATATAGTTATTTTAATTTGGCTCATTTCTTCTCTCCTGCGCCAACTAACAACCAACAACATTCTCGTTATGAGGCAATGGGTGATTTTAATACAACAGATCGTTACCCTGTTTGTCCTTTGTATTTTGGTACAGATGAAGAGTATGATCCTAGAACAACACTTTTGATCCCTAAAATGTTATCTCCAGTTTGTGACATCTATACTGAAGTAATTGTTAAATTAGGTGATGCAATTGCTGCTTTCCAAGAATTGGAATCTATGGGTGTAGTTCGTTCATCAAAATTATCTATCAATGAAGATGTTGCTAAGGTTATGTTGGCTTATGCAACAATTCAATATGGTCGTTACACAGATAGTCCTGAACTTTATCAAATGGCATATGATAATGCTCTTGATGTAGTAAATAATTCTGAATTCGAAATCATTCCGATGGATTATAGATATACAGAGTATTTCAGGGTTGCTGATACTACTGGAGGTTTTACAGTTAAATCACTTCTTGATTCTGTGAAAATTGGTAAATATCGTGATCGTTTAGATACTTTGGAAATTGGTGATAATTATGATAGCATGTTAGCTATTGTCGATACATTCCGTACTGAAAGTTGGGGTATTTTGAATAATGGTTTTAATAGTGTTAATGATAAATCTTGGATGTGGGGTTTAGATGTAACTCGTGAAAACACAACACAATTGGCATCGTTCTGGGGTCAAATGGATATTCATACTTATTCATACGCTTCTGCTGGTGGTATTTTGGGTATTGACCAAAAATTGTATACAGAAATACCTGCAACAGACGTACGTAGAAAATGGTTTAATCCAAGTATACGTTATGCTCCAGAAAATAAATTCTTCGACCCAGATAAATATAATCCATATATAATGGGCTCTATGGATGGAGTTGACCGTAATTGGTTGAATGACATCGTTTATATGCGTGTTGAAGAGGCTTATTTGCTTGCAGCTGAAGCAGCTTATCGTTTGGGTAACGAGACAGAAGCTCGTGAAATACTTGCTAAATTGCTTGATGAACGTGATCCAGAAGTTGCTACTCAACTTCGTACTGGTGCAGCTGATATTAACAATCAACTTTACTATAACTGGCGTGTAGAGCTTTGGGGTGAAGGTCGTGCATTGATGACATTCAAACGTTTTGAAGGTGACAAAAATCGTGGTAATAACCACTATATTAAGCAAGGAGCCGATTGGTCTTATACAATGACTGAAATGACATTCGATACTCCTTATGCTGAGTATTCTTACAACCAATCTTTGCAACCAGATCAAGAAGAAACAGAAGAATAATAAATTTTATTATTAATATTCTAAATTTTTAAAATCATGAAAAAAGTATTTTTTTATTTAATGCTTGTTTTTGCTGTTCTTTTTACAGCTTGTGAGCCTACTACAGATCCAAACAACAACGAACCTGGTACTGGAAATGGAAATGGTACTGGAAATGGTAATGGTAATGGTATTGATTCAGCTACTGTTATGACCCTTAATCCTGCTGAATTGACTATGGTTGCAGGTACACAACAACGTATTCGTCCTGTTTTGAATCCAGCTCCAACAGTTGATTATAGTATTGAATGGACTTCAAGTAATCCAGAAGTTGCATCAGTAGAGGGTGGTTTAGTTACTGCAGTTGCTGATGGTGAAGCTACTATCACAGCTAAAGTTGAAGGTACAGAGATCCAAGCTACAGCTTCTATCGTTGTTTCTAACGCTTATGATGCCGTAGAGTTTTATGATGCATCTTTGTGGAATATACATGAAGATGAAAATGGCAATGTTTATGAATATCCATTTAAAGGCTATTATCTTGATGAAGCAACAGGTGATACAATTTGGGTAAATGACGTTAACGAAGATGGTAAAGCTGATATGGTTCGTGAACTCTATCTTTATGTTTTCGGAAAAGGTATTTATACTGATGATTATGGTTTGGCAGGCGAAAGTGATTACCTTATTTGTGTAAACTCAGCAGCTGTTTATGATGGTCAATATTATTATTGTATCGGTGGTTATAAGTTCTCTGATGATGAAACTATCTATACAAGAGAGCATGAAGGTCGTCGTTATATGAGAAATGGTTATGCTACATATACTAATTTTAAAGCTGAGTCATATTGTAAATATTATGAAAATGTAGTTGCTGCAGCAAACAATGGTATGGAGTGGCCAGCAACTCAAGAAGAGTATGATCAATTTATGGCTGAATATGGATATTGGTTGGGTGATCGCGATTCATATTTGTATTATTTTGTTAATGATGATGAAGAACCTTATATGTCATTTGCAGGTCTTGTAACAGGTGGAGAGGGTTTTGTTTGGGATATTGCTAATGAAAGTACAGGTGCAACTTATTTGTCGTATATGAATCTTGAGTTGTCATTCCTTGATAATACAGCTATGGGTCTTGCTACAGAACTTGATGAAGAAACTGGTAACTTGAACTTCAAAGTTCCTTTCGAAATGGCTCCATATTATGAACGTACAATTCAATTTGGTACTAGACCAGAAAGTGCTCCTGCTCAAAATGGTATGATGCCAGTTCTTAAAGGACGTGTTTCTGAAAAACAAATGTTAGCTAATCGTGCAATGAATATTGCAATTAAATGTGTGATGAAATAATATCATCTATTTATAAAAGGATAAAGGTATGCCAAAATTGGCATACCTTTATTTTTTTTGTACATTTAACGTATTTTTTTGCATAAAATTAAATTATTTCTTGTGTATTATGATAATTTTAATTATCTTTGCACTATTATTTTGTGCTATTATTAAAATTTCAATCTTATATCTATTAATTATGAAAAAATTATTTTTTAGTTTCTTCTTTTTTATTTTTTCTATTACGATTGTAAAAGCAGTTCCTGCTTATCCTGGATTGTTAACAAAGGCACAATCAGATGGTTCAGTAGTATCTTATTATCTTTATGGTGATGAGAACTTTGGTTTTTCTTCTTCTGAAGATGGTTATTTGATTGCGCTTAATGATGCTGGAATTTTTGAATATGCCGAATTGAATGATCAGTATGAAATTGTTCCTGTAGGGATAAAAGTTTCTAATTTAGATCAAAGAACTGTTCGTGAAAATAGATATTTAAAAAATGCGTTGAAAATTTCTGATTTGAGTTTTCAATTGGGGCAACTTGAAAAAATCGCTCGTGAAAATGCACAACAAAGAGTGCGTGTAGGGCAAGGAGCGCCAGTTAAGCGTTATCCTTTGAAGGGGGAACCTACTAGTTTGGTTATTTTGGTTAATTTTCAAGATGTTGCATTTACATCTGCAACACCGCAAGTTGATTTTACTGCATTGTTGAATCAAGAAGGTTATTCTGCAAATGATGCAACAGGTTCTGCTAGAGATTTCTTCAGAGCTTCATCAAATAATATTTTTAATCCTAGATTTGTCGTTGTAGGTCCTTACACTTTGCCTAAAGAGATGGCTTATTATGGTAAAGACTATGGAGAAGGTTCTCTTCGTAATGAAAATTTTGCATCGCAGATGATTATAGATGCTTGTAAAGCCGCTGATGTTGAAGTTGATTTTTCTGAATATGATACTGATGATGATGGTTATGTTGATAATGTTTTTGTTTATTATGCAGGCTATAATCAAGCAGAAGGTGCAGACGAAAATACAGTTTGGCCTCATCGTTCAGAGATTTATACAAAACAAAATTTTGATGGTGTCCTATTGAGAGACTATGCTTGTACTTCTGAGTTGAAAGGAAGTGGAAAAAATGGAGCAATTATGTGTGGTATTGGTACATTCTGTCATGAATTTGGCCACGTGCTTGGTTTGCCAGACCTTTATGTTACTGATTATGGCCATAATAATCCTACACTTGGTTCTTGGGATGCGATGGATAATGGTCCATATAATAATGGGGGTAAGACACCACCATCATATTCTTCATATGAGCGCTTCTTCTTGGGTTGGTTAACTCCGACTATTCTTGAAGCAGGTAAAGTTGAGATAGGGCCGCTTTTGACTTCTAATTCTGCGTATATTTTGGCGAAAGAGACTCCTAATTTAGATGGAGCTAATCCAAATCCTAATGAGTTTTTTATGATTGAGAATCGTCAAAAAATAGGATGGGATTCTGTAGGTCTACCTGGAGAAGGTTTGTTGATAACTCATGTTGATTACAATAAATCTGCATGGGAAAATAATACTCCAAATAATGATCCTAATGATATGGGTGTGCAAATTGTTTGTGCGTCTTCTGATACTCGTAGTCCAGCATATAATACTTTCCCAGGATTAGATAATATAACAACTTGTTATTTTGAAATGAAGGATGGTTATAAATTTCCAGAGCCATTAACTTCCATTTTTAAAATAGGTAATGGTAACATATCATTTATTTATGGGGAGACAGATACAACTCCTTATGTGAAAAAGGATCTAAATATTGATTATTTCGAAACAGAATATAAGTCGCCTATATCTCGTCAAGTTAAGTTTACAGGACATCATATTGCAGGAAAAGAGATTGAGTTTGTTTTCAAGTCTGGAACTAATTTCAAAATAAAATCTTTAGATAAAGAGACTTATAGTAGAGGGGCTAAAATTGCTGTGAGTGAAGATTCTACATTTGAATGTACATTAGAAATTTTATTTGATCCAAGAAAAATCACAGAGAAAGATGAATTGATAGAGGATTTGTTGCAAGTAAAGGCTGATAATTATACTAATTATTATACAGTTACAGGTAAATCAAATAAGCCTCTTAATGTAAAAAAACCAGAGGTTCTTTCTCCTACAGAAGTAGGCAAAGATGCATTTACTGCAAATTGGGTAGAGCAAGATAAGGCTACTTGCTATTATGTTTCTGTTTATTCTATTGCAGATGCTAATTCTTCAGATCTAGAAAAGTTTGATACTTTTAGTGAAGATAATATGCCAGAAGGATGGACTTCTACTTTCTATGAAGCTAGTACTTTATATAAATCGTCAGCACCGCTTTCTGTGATATTTAAAAATGCAGTTGATACGTTATGGACAAAAGAGTATTTCTTAGATGTTGATAAAATAACTATGTGGGTTCATTCACAAAATACTATTGGAACTTTGTATGTTGATGGTTTTGTAAATGGATCTTGGGTTAATGTTTTGAAGAAAAACATTGATACATCTGTTCGTAAAACTGAAGTTTCTGCTGAATTGGGAAATAATAAGTGCCGTAAATTTAAGATTTACTATATTAAATCTAAAGATGCAGCAGGAGGATTATGTCTTGATGATTTTGAAGCTATATCTTATACTTCACCTAATTTTATTTTTGAGGAATATGAAGTATATAATTCAGGTTTCCGTGTTACAAATCTTAAAAATGATAGATATTATTACTATCG
>JAEIGA010004520.1_pt1 | contig 21507 bp, 22 predicted proteins | sample 9270691 | NCBI WGS metagenome assembly JAEIGA01 (sample SAMN17057246, study PRJNA624740) | gut metagenome | biome: biome; isolation source: fecal sample | host: Bos grunniens | place: China: Xizang | collected 2019 | reverse complement strand
TCCTTTTGCCATAATCACGCAAAGATAATAAATAAGACGACACCTTCTGCCAAACAGGACAAAAAGAAGCACAAAAAAGCGGCACCCTCAGGTGCCGCCATGTTTACTTTCAATCCGATATAACGCTGATCTTATTCAGCTCTTTTCTCCTTTGACTTAACTAATTTCTCCTTAAGAATGTCAGCGCAGTCAACAACTGCGTCCTCGAAGGTCTTTGCATTCTTCTCAACCACGATTGTGTTGCCAGGAATACTTACCTGAACCTTCACATTCTTGTTGTCGTGATCTGGAAGCAATGAAAGCGCCACATCCACTCCAGTTACTGCATCATAGAACTTCTCAAGCCTTGAAAATTTCTTTTCTACAAAGTCCAACAGTTTCTGATCTGCATTGAACTTGATGCTCTGAATTCTAATCTCCATATTTACCTCCGTTTTTTGCCCTTGGGTGGGCGGATTTATAAATAGATTTAAGTTTGGCGACTGAGTTGTGAGTGTAGACCTGAGTTGTAGCTAAAGAAGAGTGTCCGAGAAGTTCCTTGATGGAATTAAGATCTGCCCCTTTGTCCAAGAGTCCTGTCGCCAATGAATGACGCAGCACATGTGGCGATTTCCTTCCTGTAATTCCCTCCTCTGCCGACAATTCCTTCTTCACTGCCCTGTCGATAAAGACCGGATAAAGCCTTTTTCCGGAATATGTGACCAGCAGTGGCTCTTTCAAAGATCTTTTACTCTCAACGAGTGCCTCAACTGCTTTCAAATATAATAAAATTTCTTCAAATAACGCATCTACAATGGGAATTTCTCGCATTTTTTCTCCTTTTCCGAGTACTTTAACAACTTTACGACCAAAATCCACATTGGAAATGTTCAATGACATCAATTCTGCACGTCTGAGTCCTAAACCGTAAAGCATGGATATGATCAGTCTTCGCAGACGCTTGTCATACTTTTCCTTCCCATCCTCTGTATCCTTGCACAGCAGAAATGCGTCAAGAGCCTTCTCATTCACATCATACTTCGTTCTCTGGAAATAAGCATCCATTGCCTCCTGTCTGAAGACCGAAGGCAATCTTTTGGGAACTTTAGGACGTGTAACGGAGGGAACAGGATTAGACTTCAGCTCACCCTGCATCACCAGATAACGGCAGAAGCCGCTGAGAACAGAAAGATGAAGATTGACAGTTACAGGAGAAAGCTTTGCTTCATCCAAAAGCTTCACTTCATAGTCACGGATACGGACACTCTTAAGGTTATCCTTGATCATCTGATCGGATACGGCTACATTTTCCTGTGAATCGCAGACTATCCTGTACACAAAATCAGCAAGGACAGAAGTATAAAGTTCAACCGTTCTGGATGAAAACCTCCTCTCCTTCTGAACATAAGTGATATATCTGTCGACAAGAGTCATATCATTTTACGGGATGATAGCCCATTTCAGCAGCCTTGGCACGCATGAAGGCATCAGCAGCCTCGAAAGAATTCTCAATCTCACCATCCAGGATAGCATTCTTGACCATTTCCTTGAGCTGACCGATCACATTGCATGGAGAAATACCGAAAAGATCCATCACATAGTCACCTGTAATAGGATTCTTGAAATTACGTATGGCATCCTTCTCCTCAACCTCGACAAGCTTCTTCTTTACGAGTTCAAAATTAGCATGAAGCCTTGCTACCTTGCGAGGATTCTTCGAAGTGATATCCGCATTGCAGAGAAGCATGAGGTCATCTATATCATTACCTGCATCAAAAAGCAACCTTCTCACAGCAGAATCCGTAACCTCCTCTGTAACAAGCGCTATAGGACGAAGATGCAGGGCAACAAGCTTCTGCACATATTTCATCTTTTCGTTAAGAGGCATCTTCAGGCCTTTGAAGATCTTCGGTATCCAACGGGAACCAACCACCTCATGTCCGTGGAAGGTCCATCCAAGATTCTGGTCATATCTCTTAGTAGCAGGCTTGGCAATATCATGAAGCAGAGCAGCCCAACGAAGCCATACATTCGGTTCGGTACGAACCTTCTCGATCTCAACGCCATCCTCAAAGACAAAATCCTTGAGACGACCTTCAGCAATTGCCTCGATCTCCAAGATGGCAACATTATCAAGTACCTCAAGAGTATGAGAGAAATTCTCCTTATGTCCCTTGCCCTCAACTGTCTCAACTCCCTTAAGCTTTGCAAGCTGAGGCATGATATATTCTAAAAGTCCTGTCTCCTCAAGCAGGCGGAATGCAATTGAAGGCTTAGGAGTTACGAGAATCTTATTAAGTTCTTCTACAATTCTCTCCTTGGACAAGATGCTCATCCTCTCCTTGTTCCTGCTGATGGAAGCCAAGGATTCAGGGACTATTGTAAAGGTCTGATGTTCATTGGAAAGCTTGGTAGCGAACCTGATGGCGCGAACCATTCTCAAAGGATCGTCGCTATATGTCGTATCAGGATCCAGAGGAGTTCTTATTATTCCGGCAGCAAGATCACGGATACCTCCGAAAGGATCTACAAGAGCTCCGAAATCATCCTTCTGAAGACTGAAGGCCATCGCATTGATGGTGAAGTCTCTTCTGAGCTGATCGTCCTCAAGAGTTCCGTCCTCCACGATAGGCTTACGTGATTCCCTTCTGTACGACTCCTTTCTCGCTCCTACAAACTCCACTTCGATTCCACGGTATCTGAGCATAGCTGTTCCGAAATTACGGAATACGGAAACATTGCTATGAACCTTCGCGCCCACAGCCTCAGCCAGCTCAATGCCGCTGCCTTCCACAACTATATCAATATCCTTGCTCGGACGGCCAAGAAAACAGTCACGGACATAACCACCGATGACAAAGGCACGTACGCCAAGTTCAGACGCGACCTCCGAAACTATGGAAAAAATCTTATGTTCAAGGAAACCCTCAGTTATTGTAGTAGTATTCTGCATCTTCTATCCAATCATTTCACTGTAAACCGGAACATGCTCGATGAATTCGTAACGACTCTCTCCCTTTCTGCATATATAGGTCTTTGTTCCGTTCGTTATGAGTATATATTTGACATTCAGCACCATATTGTAGCGGATAGCCTGATCCATGACCACCTGATCCAGCACGACATCCGGTCTCTTGCACTCAACGACCATAAGTGGCTGTGCACTGCGGTCATATACGATTATATCGGCACGGAACTGCTTTCCTCCCAACTTGAAGCCAGCCTCGCTCATCATCATATGCAAAGGAACCTTGCACTGCTCTGAAAGAACGGATATACACCACTGGCGGACCTTTTCCTCAGGCGTAAGCACTACCTCCTTTTTGCGAAGCGGATCCCAAATATGCTTTCTGTCATTCATCTCGCTCATAACATTCACATCATGCAAAAATACTAAATTTTCTGACTACCTTTGCAGCTGTCTCAGATATATTTTAAAAATACGGCACATCATGAACGAAAGGATTGAAAAGGTTCTGACTTTTCTCGAGGAAAACAACATAGAATACAAGAATCATGTCCACCCGCCGCTCCCTACAATCGAGCTGGCTCTGGAATATTGGAAAGTGATAGATTCCACACATTGCAAGAATCTATTCTTCCGCAATCACAAGGGCAACAGACACTATCTCGTTGTCTTTGAATGTCATAAGGAGCTGTCAATACACAGTTTGGAAAAGAGTCTGAAACAGGGTAAGCTTTCATTCGCATCTCAGGAAAGGATGGAAAGATGCCTCGGACTTCTTCCAGGCTCGGTATCCCCTTTCGGTCTGATCAATGACATGAACCTCTGCGATGAAGACGGCAATCCACGCGAAGGTGTAGCTGCAAAGGAACTTTTCGAAAACGGACATAGGGTAAAGCTTTTCCTGGACCAGGACCTTAAGGACTCTGAACGCATAAGCTTCCACCCTTGCGACAACACAGCAAGTACTACTGTAAGCAATGAAGGCTTCATGAGGTTCCTTGAACTTTGGGGCGGAGAATACGAATGGCTGGAAGTATGATGCAAAGAAGCTTGAATATTGTCTTTGAAGACAGGAATCTCATCGTGGTGGAAAAACCGAGCGGCATGCTGAGCATGTCTACCGGCAGATCCGGTGAGCTGACTGCCTATTCCATTCTGTACGATTATATGCAGAACTCCGGAAGATCGGGAAGGTCTGCTTCAAGGGAGAGGATCTTCATCGTACATCGTCTGGACAGAGACACATCCGGTCTTCTTGTATTCGCAAAAGATTATGAGACCAAGACAGCACTTCAGGAAAACTGGGACGAGGCGGTGCTTGAAAGGAAATATACGGCTATTCTTGAAGGTCACATTGAAGACGAAGAAGGATGGATCGAGACCTGGCTACATGAAAACCCTAAATCCATGATGGTACATTGCCACCCGTTCCGTGAGGGCGACAGCCAGGACAGACCACCGCAAAGAGGCTGGCAGTTTGCCAGCTCGCATTGCCGTACAATCAAAAGAGGCAGCATAGACGGAAAGCCTTATACATCAGTGGAATTCGAGCTGGAAACAGGCCGAAAGAATCAGATACGAGTACATTCTCAGTGGATCGGTCATCCTATAGCCGGTGACCGTAAATATGGTGCAGAAACGAATCCTATCGGCAGACTTGCCCTGCATGCCTCAACTCTCTCATTCATACATCCCTGGACAGGGAAGAAGATGAGTTTCACATCGAAGCTACCGAGACAGTTCAAGCTACTTTAAGAAAGCCATATCATCTAGTGAATCACGACGTATGGCGATCAGTTTTCTGTAGGATCTTATGAGTGTAAATATGTTCCTGAACACATACATCGAACGATAACGGACACTTATTGCAAGAAGCTCAACAGGCTGGAAAAGCAGCCTGAACCAGAGTTTCTCCAAAGGATTACTGATCTTCACCACAGAAGCTACACATTTAAGACGCATCGATGACTCCTTTGACATAGGGCGCAGCTCTCTGTCATGCACGGCCCTGGCACCCGAATGGACTCCGACCTTATATCCCTTATATCTTGCTCTGTGCAGGAAATTATCATCCTCACCATAATGAGTGAAAGCCGGTGAGAATCCACCTACATCCTCAAGACATTCCCTGCTTATCATCCAATGAGCAGCCATGACGAACTTGACTCCATATACCTTGGATGAACGGCTGCCTTTTTTTCTGAAATCATCCCAGGCAATGCGAGGACACCATTTTTCAAAACGCGGGTCGAGTTTCTGCTCTGTGGCAGTGAGCTGCATAGGACTCAGCACTCCTAGCGACTTATCATCTTCCATAGCATCCACCAGAATGCCGAAAGTATCAGGAAAGATCCATGCATCCTGATTCAGCAGATAGATATATTCATAGCCATGTTTCATGGCATTGCGGAAACCTACATTGTTCGCTCTGCCGAAACCATGGTTCTCGCCTGTCGCCACCAGCTTCACTTCAGGAAAATATTCCGCAATATAGTCAGGAGTACCATCAGTCGAGCCGTTGTCTATCACAATGACATCAACAGGAAGCTTGGACATAGACAGACTTCCAAGACATCTGTCCATCCACTTCATACCATTATATGTAACAACGACAGCTAAAATCTTATTCCTCATTTCCTTTCCTCCAATATCCTTTTATAATACTCCTCCACTTCATGGGCATATCGAGATATGCCATACAGAGATGTAACTGTTTCAAACGCATCTTTACGCATTACAGCTGCCTGTTCCGCATCCATCCTTTCCACTTCCGATAGTCTGCCGGCAAGTTCTGCCACTCCCCTATATCTTAAAGCTATTTCCCTATTTTTGAGCAACTTACCATTATCAAACTGCTCCTTCGTACCAGCAGTATCATTACCTATCACGATGCAGCCATTATACATAGCCTCAACAGTCGTGAAGCCGAAGCCTTCGAATCTGCTCGGTATGACAGCAGCGGCAGCAGCAGCCATCAGCTGTGGAACATCCGACCTGTTTCCAAGGAAACTGACCTTATCCGAAAGTCCATGAACCCTGACATATAATCTGCACATATATGCATATAAACCGCAAGGTCTTCCGGCAAGCTTTAGACTATATGAGCCAGCATTGCGGACATATACCCTATAGGCCTTCAGCAGTTCCTTCAGACCCTTACCCTTCTCTATTCTTGCAGCATATAGAAAATATGGCTGTCTATGCTTATCACCCGAAGCTTGAAGGCTTATGGTATCCTCATCAATGACACCGTCATATATAACCTTTGCACCTGCGTTCAATCCCCAATGGGTATATACTCCCTTAGTGATTGCTATGCAATGATTATTTTCCGCTGAAATCAGTTCCTTGAATTCACGGGAGCCTCCCGGATAATAGCTCATGCCGAAATCAAGATCCTGATATTCACGAAGATGCCATACGTGGGGTATGCCTCTTTTCCTGCACTCATCTACAGCTATATCCAATGGGCCCACATTAGTATGGACAATATCAGGACAGAAGTCATCAAGAACTTTAGCGACAAACGCCCTTACTCTGCTCCTGTTAGCCTTCAAGGCCGCAATTCGTCTTATGAACTTTATCGGATTAAGGACACGAGGCCAGATACTAAGACAGTAAGTACATGAAGTATAACATTTTATACCCAACGCTTCCAGTTCCCTGTACAGAGGACCTTTGTCATCAGGCATCATCACAGCCACCTCATGCTTTCTGCTTATTACACGCACAAGGTTCAGCAGAGCTGCAGGAGCTCCACCTGTCGATGAATTGTTGGATATGTAGAGTATCTTCATCTGCCTGTCAGTTTTTCATTCAGAAAATCTATAGAACTTTTTCGCAGGGCATCCAATCGCTTGTCAACTTCAGTCCAGTCAGGAGTCTGTACCTTGGCATAGTCCATACCATGCTTCCATATATGATCCTCAAGAGACAGAGCTGCAAGCAGATCGGCCACCCTAGAATTTCCACCGGAATATTTTCCTTCGAGAGGATAATAGACAAAATTCGTATGTGTAAGTATAGAAAAGACTACACCATGGAAAGAGGTGGTGAACATCATGGACGCAGAGCGCACAAGAGAAATCCACTGCGGTATTTCCGGATATGAATATATCGCTCCGTCAAAGATTTCACGGGCAGGAAGATGTCCTGTCGATGAAACGCAGCGCACATCAAGTCCCTGTTTTCCAGCATATTCACGTATTCCCTCCCAATCCATCTGCTCAGGATGTTCTATATTTATGCTATATATCATCACATAGGAGGCATGCTCATTCTGAGCTGAACCAAGTGTCTTATAATCTGAATCACTCAGCAACAAAGTAGGATCCAAAGCAAGTACAGCCTCTGCACCTGCCTGAGCACATATATCAACTCCAGAATTTTCCCTGACTGAAATTCCATCAAAGTTTGAAAGAAGATTTCTCAGTACAGGAAGAAGTTCAGCAGGATATACAGACCTTCCGAAGCTTGCCGCGTATGAAAGACGCAGAGCCTTCTCATCCCCGAAATCCAGATAGAATGCCTTGTTATAATCCGCTTCTGGCAGCATAGACCAGACCTGATCACTACCTGTAATGTAAGCCTCTGCCTGAGGAGGATTATTTCTGAGCTGCTCGATACTATGATAAACTTCAGGAGCGAATGCAAGATGTGCTGTCATGAAGCCTTCAAAATCACGCTGCCTGTCACTTATGGCGTTCTGCATCCTGAGATGCTTGTTCAGGCTTATTTCCTTATGATGCAGCACTCGATGAATCAGTGACTTGACAAGGCCGTCATTAAGGAACTGGCGAAGTTTGCCGGGACGCTGAGCCCTGTAGTCGTATCTGATATGGTACGGAACATGCCCCAGCTTACGCAGGACCTGCTGCAATGCCCAACACTGCAGCAACTGACCGTAATTATTCCTGCTATCGCAGAATGAAACTATTCCGACCTTCATTTTCCAAAGTACTTTTTGATTCTCCTTATAAGCTTTGTCATGACAGAATCTTCAGTCATGACTTTCAGCAGAGCATATACACTATCTGTCTTTTCAAGTCTTTCAGCAAATGCCTCAGCATCATAGTCCTTGAAACTTCTGTGATTGAAACCTCCATTTCCGGCATCGTCCAACACCGGCATCTTCTTCAGTTCAAGAGCCTCACCCTCAATAAGTTCAAAACCTTTATGAGAATTCACAAGAACTGCGCTTGTTCCCTTTCCGTCATCCATTTCCGGAGCGAGTCTGCCTATTCCCCACCAATCTCCTGCCAATATATCGCTTCCGCATGCCTTGGCCTTGAAAACACAGTCCTTGCATGACGGACGCAGAGTCAGACCCTTAAGCATTGCCCTCATATATGGATCCCTGAACGCCGGAGAAGAATACTCCCCGATCCTGATCTGATATTCTTTCCATCCTGTGCTCTTATCCCTGAAAGACACCTCAGACGAGTTTCCTTTCACTTCCTTCGAATACATGCTCCACACCTTGGGGCTTGGTACTCCATGACAGGCACAGGCCATGGTATAGAGATTATCATCATTCCCTATATATGAATGCAATCCTGCTACCTGACACGGCGTTCCGCTGAACAGCAGCTTACGTCCCTGCTTGAGCTGAGAACGGATTTCCCTGAAGCAGTCGCGCATATCACTCTGGGTATATTTCGAACCATAAATCCGCTTTACTTCTTCGGCAGATGAAGCGCATATATGTGTCACCTCACATGAGTCATCATCTGTAAAGGCTGCGCCATAGACAAGCCCCCCTTGAGCAAGCATATTGGAAGCAATAACAGGAAATACTGCACCGGACGAACTTCCCATACGCACACCCTCATCCCTGTTTCGTGCAGCATAGAGCTTCAAAGGAGCGATATCTGAATATGGAACTGCATTGTATGGACATATCCTTTCACATAAGCCGCAATCAACGCAGGCAGCTGTATCTGTCTCTGGATACTTGAAACCGAGCTTATCGGCCTTCATTGTTATAGCTCCATGAGGACAGACGGCATAGCAGGCAGTACAGCCGCAGCATCTTGATTTGTCTAATATCCTGATCATATTCCTGACCTCCCCACAAGACTGCGGATCTTAGCCTTGAAGAAGGCTCTTTCATCCTTTGTTACACCGATAGTCCATATGATGGCAGCTGTAATGACAACAGACAGCAGACATGAAGCTATAAATGCTGCCAGACCCTCAGAAAGCATTGATGTCAACCACCATTCCAAAGGGAAGGCAAGCAGGAAGACTGCTATCACTCGGAGATATACCTCACGTATGAAACGACGTGCCTGCAAGCCGGCCATACCCCTGAGAAGAGCAAGTCTCACAAAAAGGCAGATCTGCGAAATCACGATAGACACGATAAGTATGCTCTGAGGCGGCGCACCTGCCTTGAGGACAAGATAGGCCACTGGCAGATTCATAAGCTGAAGACCGCCGACAATAATCTGATATCTGCGTATGTTGCCAGTTGCGAGCATTAGTGTGATCAGAGGATTTGAGATGCTCTCGCTCAATGAAAACAGCAGCGCCAGACATACAAAGGCAGCAGAATGCATAGGTACATCTTCCAGCCATAGATCCAACAGATAAGACGGATTCAGCAGAACCGGAAGTGCTATAAGAAGCAGTAGAAAGAATGAATACCTTGAGCTCCTGAATACAAGCTGCATGGTATACTCACGATCCTCAGCCGCGTATGACTTGGTGATCTGAGGATTCACAGCAGTCATGAAATTGGTGACAAAACTCTGTACGGCTCCCCCAAGCTGCACGCTGACAGCTCTTGCAGCATTTGCTACAGGGCCGCTGAATATATTGATAAGTATATTTCCACCATGGTCCCTGAGTGCTCCGGAAGCCACTCCTATGAAATTCCAGCCTGCAAAAGCGAACATCTGTCGGATCGATTCCCTGTCCCAGATGAATCTGAAACGGCACTCCTCGAAATGTCTTCGGCAATAGCCTGTATATGCCAATCTTACAGCCACAGCGACAAGACACATCAAAGCTGAGTAGCAGATAAGTCTGTCAACAGGAGAATACATTATCAGGAAGGCCACTGCAAGTTTTGCCAGGCCTTCGAATATTCCTATCACAGCAAATGCTGACATCTTCTCATGTGCGATGATGGAAGCATTATACGGTACACTGATGATGTTTATCAGAAAGGTAAGGAGCGAAAACTGATATACCCAATGCGCGGCATACAGTCTGTCCGCAGGTATATTCATCCTGTTTTCTATGAACCATATACCCGTAGGCTCTGCCACCACTAGCACCAAGGCTGCTATTATGAACTGGATGGTAACGGCTGAAGAAAAGACGGTCGCTAGTCTGCCCTTTTCTCCTTTGCCCATTTCAAAGGCGATGAAACGGGTAATGGCAGCAGAAAGAGAACCCGAGATTATAGTGAACATTGCCACTACTCCGCCGACTACACCGTAAATGCCGAAATCATCGACACCAAGAGCCGCAAGAACGACGCGAGAGGTATACAGGCCGACAAACAGCAGGAAAAGCATCCTGACATAGAGTATCAGGGTGTTTCTGGCAATTCTGCCTCCGTTATGATTTGCGCTGCTCATCTGATATTTACAATCAAGCAAAAATAAGCAAATTATACGACAAATCAGCAAAAGAAACCCCACTTCATTCAATAGGGCTAATTTTACTTTATTTTGGGGCAATATATTTGTTTATCTCGTATATAATGCCTAATTTAGTCGTGTATTTTTAAAATCTAACACTAAACACGAACTGATATGGTAAGATATTGTGTAATGTGGAAGTTCAAGCCATCAGATGGCAAGACTCCAAAGGAACTCGCTGAAGATGTCAAAGAAAAATATGAGTCTCTCTTGGGACTCGTGCCAGGATTGACAAGCATTGAGGTGGGCGTTAACAGAAATGAGGGTAAGACTTCATACGACGCAGTGATGATTGCAGACTTCGAAAACTGGGAGGCACTTGCAGCATACAAGGCAGACACCATGAGAGACAACGTAATTGAATACGTAAAGACTATTGCCGACGTTCGCGCGAAAGTTGAGTACGAAAGATAAGATTCAATATCATAAATCAAAACCCCGGAAGTTCCTCACTTCCGGGGTTTTCTTATTAATAATCATGTTCAGGCTTAGCCCTGATATTTCTTTGTGTGTTCTGCGATGAGCTCGGCATCGTCGAAATAGTCGATCTTCATTGCCTTGCGTACATCAGCAAGTGTCTTTGCAGCCTCCGCTCGTGCTGTTTCAGAGCCCTTGCGGAGAATCTCATATACCTGAGGTATATTCTGCTCATAATGCTTACGGCGCTCACGCATAGGCTGGAGGAAGTCCTCCATGATGTTGAAGAGGAACTTCTTGCATGTTCCGTCACCAAGACCGCCACGACGATAATGATCCTTCATCTCATCAAGGTTTGCATACTCAGGAAGGAACTTGGCAAAATGCTCAGGAGTGCTGAACGCATCGAGATATGTGAACACGACATTGCCTTCCACATGTCCAGGGTCTGTGATCTGAAGATGCTCCGGATCAGTGTACATGCTGTTCACCTTCTTCTTGATTTCCTTGCTTGTATCTGAAAGATAGATACAGTTACCGAGAGACTTGCTCATCTTGGCCTTGCCGTCAGTACCAGGAAGGCGCAGGCAAGCAGAGTTCTCTGGAAGCATCATTTCCGGAGTCACAAGAGTCTCACCATATACGGAGTTGAACTTATGTACGATTTCACGGGTCTGCTCGATCATAGGCGCCTGATCCACACCTACAGGAACAGTAGTAGCACGGAAGGCAGTAATGTCTGAAGCCTGGCTGATAGGATAAGTAAAGAATCCTACCGGAGTACCCTTCTTGTTCTGATTCTCGTCCTCATCTCCCTCAGAGAAACCACGAAGCTGGATTTCCTGTTTTACAGTAGGGTTACGCTGAAGTCTCTGAACTGTCACGAGATTCATATAATAGAAAGCAAGTTCGCAAAGTTCAGGAACCTGCGACTGGATGAAGATTGTCACCTTCTCTGGGTCGAGGCCTGCCGAAAGATAATCAAGGGCAACCTCAATGATATTCTGACGGATCTTCTCAGGATTGTCAGCATTGTCAGTAAGAGCCTGAGCATCTGCAATCATGATGAAAATCTTTTCAAACTCTCCGGAATTCTGGAGCTCCACCCTTCTTTTGAGAGATCCGACATAATGTCCAAGATGAAGTTTTCCTGTCGGACGGTCACCTGTCAAGATGATTTTTCCCATATATCAAGTATAATTTTGGCGTTAATAAATGCGATTTTACCACAAAATCGTACAAATATAACAATCTTTTCCGAAGAATCCTCCACCGCATTAGCAATCACGAGGCATTTTAGTATATTTGCATGATAAACTAAAACCTTAAACAAAATGAAGAAGATTATTATCAGCATCATCGCCATGATGATGCCTTTTGGAGCGGCTTTCGCTCAGGATGTTATCGGAAAGTGGAAACTTGAAAACGGCTCTGCCATCGTGGAGGTATACAAGAGCGGAGATGCTTTCAACGGAAAGATCGTATGGCTTGAGAAGCCTACAGAGGCAGACGGAAGTCCTGCTGTTGATGACAACAACCCTGACAAGAATCTCAGAAGCCGTAAGCTTATCGGCCTCAACATGCTCAGCGGACTTAAGAAGAACGGCAACGAGTACACAGGAGGCAGCATCTATGACCCTGCAAACGGTAAGACATACAACTGCTCGATGAAGGTCGAGGGTGATGTACTTAAAGTACGTGGTTCACTCGACAAGAAGGGTCTTATCGGAAGAACAATGGACTGGTTCAGAGTTAAATAAGAACAGTAACATAGAAAGGTGTAGCCATCGCATAAGATTTGCGGTGGCTATATTTTTTAGGCTTCGGACCTGATAAAGATATACAGAAATTCCTTATCTTTGCAGGTTGTAAGATTGATAATAGAGATAATATGGCAGACAGCAATTTCATAGACTACGTAAAGGTATATTGCCGTTCAGGAAACGGTGGTGCGGGTTCTACTCACATGAGAAGAGAGAAGTATATTCCTAAGGGAGGCCCGGACGGAGGTGACGGCGGCCGCGGAGGTCACATCATCCTCAGAGCAAACCCTCAATTCTGGACACTCATTCACCTTAAGTACCGCAAGCATATCATGGCGGAGCATGGTGGTGCAGGTAGCGGCCAGCTCATGAAGGGTAAGAACGGTGAGGACGTATATCTTGACGTTCCACTAGGAACTGTAGCTAAGAATGCTGAAACAGGTGAGATACTTTTCGAGCTTGTGGAGCCATACGAAGAAAGAATCCTTGTAAAAGGTGGACGCGGTGGTCTTGGAAACAACAATTTCAAGACAGCGACTAACCAGACACCAAGATATTCGCAGCCGGGAGAGCCATACGAAGAAGGTTGGTTCATTCTTGAGCTCAAGCTTCTTGCTGATGTAGGTCTTGTAGGTTTCCCTAATGCAGGAAAGTCTACCCTCCTCTCAACAGTTTCTGCCGCACGTCCAAAGATTGCAGATTACCCATTCACCACTCTCGAGCCTAACCTCGGAATCGTAAGCTACTACGATGACAAGTCATTCGTAATGGCAGATATCCCTGGTATCATTGAGGGCGCACACGAGGGAAAAGGCATCGGTATGCGTTTCCTCAGACATATTGAGCGTAACTCCATCCTCCTTTTCATGGTAGCAGCTGACGAGGACGATATCGCTCAGGGCTATGAAGTTCTGCTAAACGAGCTTAGAGAATACAATCCGGAGCTTCTTGTAAAGGACAGAGTTCTCGCTGTCACCAAATCCGACATGCTTGACGAGCAGCTCAAGAGCGAAATCGAGGCCCAGCTTCCTACGGATATCCCTCACGTATTCATATCTTCGTTCACACAGGAAGGTATCAAGGAATTGAAGGATCTGCTTTGGGACGCACTTCACAGGGAGGCTGAGGTAGAGGATGCTCCCGTAGTACTTTTCCCGGGAGATGACAACCAGATCATCCTCTAAGTCATGACCTGGCAGGAAATCCACAGATTCGACCAGGATCTGACACTAAAGCTGAACAGTTATCACTCAAGCATCAGCGATCCTATATGGGAGTTCTTTTCGGACATTCCTGTCTGGATACCGATGTATGCTCTGATAATTGCCTTTGTAATCTGGAGACTGGGATGGAAGCGCGGACTGCTTGTAGTTGCAGCTGCACTCCTTACATTTGGATTCTGTGATCAGTTCTCCAACTTTGTGAAAGATGCTGTAGCACGTCTGAGACCTCTGCATGATGAGTACATGATAAATCATGGTCTGCATATCCTTGAAAAGGGTGGCAAGTACGGATTCTTCTCAGCACATTCTGCAAATGCTTTCGGTCTTGCAACCAGCACACTGATAGGCCTGCGACTGGATAAGCGTCTCAAGTATAGGGCCTATGCAGCGTGGATGTATACCTGGGCGAGCTTGGTGGCAGTCAGCAGAGTCTTCGTCGGCAAACACTTCATCGGAGATATCATAGTAGGTGCAATGGTCGGAATTCTTGCAGGACTTGCTTTCGCGGCCCTCGCAAAATGGATCATCAGGCGCTACATTCACTCATAAGAATAAGAATTACATCCGCTCAAAAGAATTGATCAGGCGCATGATCAGCTCAAAAGAATTAATAATAATAAATACTATCGCGACGCAAAAGAAACAGCATAATCTTTTGCGTCGCGCTTTATTTTACACTGCTGGTCAGTGAGAGATTACCGGTCAAGCCGGCAATGCGCCGATTCTGATTATTTCAGCGAAGTGAGAACCTTTTCGGCTTTCTGGTAACCGTCTGCCGGAGCCTTCCAGATGAGGGCTGTGACAAGGGCACCGAGAACTCCGAAGATTACGGCTACAAGGAAAACTGAATTCCAACCGAAGTTGTCAGCAAGGTAACCGAAGCCGATACCGGCAATCGATGTCGCTGCATAGCCGAAGATTCCGAGGATACCGTTTGCTGTTGCACACGCCTTCTTGGTCGCCTGCTGGGAAGCTGCAATTCCGAGAAGGGCCTGTGGTGCATATACAAAGAAGCTTGAAAGGCAGATAAGTACGGCACAGATCAGCCAGTGTGCAGAAGATGGAGTCTGCCAGAAGCAGAAGAAACATACTGTCGCACCGATAGTACCGATGAGGCATGTACGATGAGCCTTGCTCTGCATGAACTTGTCAGTAAACCAGCCGGCAACGAGTGTACCGAGCACACCTCCGACAAGCTCCGACATTGCCACGATATTGGCAGAAAGGGCGATATCATAACCCTTGAACTGTGTCAGGAAAGAGGTTCCCCACTCAAGGATGGTGAAGCGGATGACATAGATACAGAAGTTTGCAACCGCAAGAATCCAGATAATAGGATTTCTGAATACCATCTTGCTGAGGAAAGTCTTGAACTTGTCACCCTTGAGCTGCTCATCATGAGAGCTGGCTTCAGCTGACACACTACCCTCTTCCTTCTCAAGATCTTCAATCTCAGGAAGTCCCACAGACGAAGGAGTATCACGAAGTCCGAAGAAGATCACTGCAGAACCGACCAAAGCGATAGCACCAGGAACAGCAAAGCAGAGATTCCAGGCAGACATTCCGAATTTCGAAAGCAGCGCCCCGCAAAGAGCTACCACAATACCTGCTCCGATGGAATGCGACGAGTTCCAGATAGACTGCTTGGTGGCAAGCTCCGAAGGACGGAACCAATGCGCCATAAGACTCGCACATGGAGGAAAACCCATACCGTGAACATATCCGTTGATAACCCACAGGCCACCGATTATATAGATGAGTGTCATGGTAGCCTTTCCTTCAGTATCAAGAACATTGATGAAGGAGTTCATCGCCGGACTGAAACAGATAGCAAAATTGATCAGGGCAGAAAGGGCAAGACCACCGGCCATGAGCTTTCTTCTGCTGCATCTGTCTGCAATGAAACCATTGACAAAACGCGAGAAACCATAAACGATTCCGTTCAGGGTAATGAAGATACCGAGCTGAAGTTTGGTTACTCCGAGTTCCTCCTGCATAGCCGGAAGAGCAGCACTGAAATTCTTTCTCACGAAATAGTAAAGGATGTATCCGATCATGAGGATGATCAAGGTCCTCCACTGCCAATAATTGAACTTTTTCTGTTGCTGAGTGTTCATATGTGGGTTATGCTTATATATTCATACAAAAGTATGGAAAAACATAAAGTAAGTCAAAATATTGTTCTTATTTTTGTAGAAATTAATCGTTTATCTGAACATGAACGCAGAAACAAATCACAACAAGGAGATATCCCAGGAATTGCGTGCTAGACTCGCAAAAATCAAGCATCTCGCCCTCGATATGGACGGCACGATCTACCTCGGAAGCACCCTCTTTCCATTCACAAAGAAATTCCTTTCAGACATGTCTGAAGCCGGTATCGGATATTCATTCCTTACCAACAATCCTTCCAAGTCGGTAGCTGATTATCTTAAGAAACTTGAAGGGCTTGGCATCGAGGCTGATGAAGGCAACATGTATACGACATCACTTGCAGCCATTGACTACATCAAGGCACACTATCCGGAAGCAAAGAGGCTCTTCCTTCTCGGTACACCAAGCATGATTTCACAGTTTGAGAAAGCCGGATTCGAATCATGCGCCGACGATGCAGAAGACGTTCCTGATGTATTGGTGGCAGCATTCGATATGACCCTGGAATATTCACGTCTGTGCAGAGCAGCATGGTGGGCTTCACAGGGAGTTCCATATATCGCGACAAATCCAGACCGCGTCTGCCCTACTGATCAGAAAGTGGTACTGGTGGACTGCGGATCCATCTGCAAGTGCATAGAACATGCAACTGGCCGTCAGCCTGACATCACCCTCGGAAAACCGGATCCGAACATGCTCAAGGGCATACTTGACAGACACGGGCTTGATCCTGAGGAGATTGCAATGATCGGTGACCGTATCTATACAGATACAGCAATGGCACATAATGCCGGCGCATTCGGAGTGCTCGTACTTTCAGGCGAGACCACACTTGAAACAGCTGAGGCAGTAGCTGAAGACGCGCGCACCAATCCTGCACCGGAATTCTTCCCGCCTGACCTTATCGTACGTGATATCAAAGAACTTGGAGAACTTTTAATTGAAAGCAGATCATGAAAGTAAGAATCGTCAATAAATCAGCATACCCTACTCCTGCATACGCAACTGAGAAATCAGCAGGAATGGACCTCAAGGCAGACATCCAGGAGCCTGTAGTTCTTAAGCCGCTTGAAAGGGCATTGATCCCGACAGGTCTCTACCTTGCCTTGCCGGATGGCACAGAAGCTCAGGTCAGGCCTCGTAGCGGACTCGCTGCCAAATTCGGTATATCAGTACTCAATGCACCGGGAACCATCGATGCAGACTACCGCGGAGAAGTGAAGGTAATCCTTGTCAACCTCTCGAACGAGCCTTTCACAGTAAATCCGGGAGAGAGAATCGCACAGCTAGTAGTTGCAAGATACGAAAAGGTCGAATGGGACGAAGTTGAAGTCCTTGACGAGACAGAAAGAGGAGAAGGTGGTTTCGGCTCTACAGGCCGATAAGCCATAGTGTAGCATAAATATATGACAATGAATATCATAGAGATATATAACAGATTCAAGGAATGTGGTTCCGTAACCACAGATACCAGGACCCTCAAGGGTGGCGAAATGTTCTATGCCTTGAAAGGTGAGAACTTCGACGGCAATGCCTATGCTCTTAAGGCACTCGAAGCTGGAGCTGCGTATGCTATCGTGAATGCTTCATCTGAAGTAGCAGTTCAGGCTGCAGCAGGCAAACTTGAAGAGAGCATTTCAGCAAGAATCATAGCTGTGGAAGATACTCTTCTGAGCCTTCAGGAGCTTGCAAGATGGCACAGATCCATGAATTTCGTCAATGGCAAGCCACTGACTGTCATTGCATTGACAGGAACCAACGGAAAGACGACAACAAAGGAACTTATCAGAGAAGTCCTATCTACCAGATATAAGGTAACAGCCACAGAGGGCAATCTCAACAACAGTATCGGAGTTCCGCTTACTCTGCTCAGAATCAATCAGGAGACCGAACTTGCGGTAGTTGAAATGGGAGCAAGTCACCCGGGTGACATCAAGGAGCTCGTAAATATAGCCCTGCCAAACTTCGGCCTTATCACCAATGTCGGAAAGGCTCATCTTCTGGGCTTCGGTTCATTCGAAGGCGTGATGCAGACCAAGGGAGAGCTTTATGATTACCTCCGCCGTACTGCTGACAAGGCATTCGTCAATGCAGACAATCCATACCTCTGCAGAATGGCAGCAGAAAGAGAGCTTCAGAACGATTCTGAGCGTCCGGACGAATCTTTGGTTATTCCATACGGACTTGAATATAGCGGAGCAAAGGTCCTTCCATCATCTCAGGAACATCCTTTCCTGCGCATAGTCATCCCAGCTGAAGATACGGAACTTACAATCAACACAAACCTTGTCGGATCATACAATGCGGACAATGTGATGGCAGCTATCGCTGTCGGTAAGCAGTTCGGCGTGACTCTCGAAGAGGCAGTGAAGGCTATCGAGGCATATATTCCTTCCAACAAACGCTCACAGATGAGCAAGACTGAGAGAAACACCCTCATCGTAGATGCCTACAATGCCAATCCTACCAGCATGGAAGTGGCTCTTGGTAACTTTGCAAATGTGGAAGCAGAGCACAAGGCTGCAATGCTCGGAGATATGCTTGAACTTGGAGAAGACTCAGTAAAAGAACACATACGCATTGCAGAAATGGCAATGAATCTCGAAGTCGATACCATCTGCCTCGTGGGAGGAGAGTTTGAAAAGGCTCTGAATGAAATGCAGCCATGCAGCAATGTCATGAGCTTCAAGACTTCTACCGACCTGGCCTCATGGCTGAAGGAGAATCCGATCAATGGATCAGTGGTTCTGATTAAAGGTTCACGAGGAACCAGAATGGAAAATATAATCGAAACCCTATAAACAACAACGAGGAGCAGATAGTCAGAAACTATTGCTCCTCGCTTTGTTTTACTTCCAATCGAAGCTATATTACTTCTTATCCATAAGCTTCTGAAGGTCGAATACCAGACGGACCATCTGCTGGCAACCAGCATACTTCATGTGAGTGATATGGAAGGCCGCAGTCACTTTCATCATAAGAAAGTCATTGATATTAAGATCATAATAAGCCTCTACCCTATCATAGAATCCATTTCCGAAAGTACCGTCATCATTGAGACGATAGAAAGGATCTCCGAAATAAATATTGTTTCCATACTTCTGCCCGATAGCATCCTTAATATTATACATAGGCATCAGAGGCTGTCCCATGTAGAAATTATTACGGATACCAACGTTCCAATGTCTCACTTCAAGCTCAACCTCGGCACCACCCGTAAAGAGATAATGTCCGAGATTTCTTCTGTCATTCTGCATATTCTGAATCCAGCCTCCACGAAGTGACAGAGCCTGCATTCCAGTCATCTCAGCAAAGTCAAATTTGACGTAAGGGTTTAAAAGGAAATTATCCACGACACCCCTAACCTTCTTGGAATTGGCATAATGATACATATAGGCCGAATAACCGAGACTCATGAATGAGAAAATCTTTCCGCTACCACCTGAGAAGACCATGAACCTTTCTCTCTGATTCAGTCCGTACTGACCCATCCAGTCGCAACCAAGCTCAAAATATGCCTTCGGCCTGCGAAGCTTGAGCATAAGACCTTCAAGATTATTGTCATAGAACTTGAGGGAATCGGAGAAGAAAGCCTCAGAATAATCTGCCTCCATGCTGCTGCGTGGGAAAATACCTGCCTGAAGGCTGAATGCTGTCTTACCAGCCTTTTTCTCAAGGAGATAGTACAGATTAAGTTCACGGAAAAGTGACGAATCTGCAGGAGCTCCGAAATCCTTCATCACATCAACTCCTAGCATCACTTTGTGACTGAGCTCACCAGGCTGCTTCACAGAAACACCCACTGCTGGAGTAAGTCGTGCACCAAAAATTGTCATCGAAGGAGAAAACTTATTCCTCGCAAACTCCCTGTTATCGAAATTCATATCAAACTTGACATCATAGACCAAATCCACCTTTGTGCTGTCTGCTGAGGAAGCAAAGGCATCGAGTCCGATGATAGACAAGAGGAGAATCAAAAAGATTGAATGTATGTTCTTCATATTGTTCAAATTCATAAAAACCTTCAAAGTTAACACTTTTGACGGATTTTTGATACTTTTGCAACATGATAAAGCTACAGACTCCGGTGACAGACGACAGATGTCGTGTAAATATTTCCTATTCCGACAGAATCATGATGCTCGGCAGCTGCTTTTCCGACAACATCGGCAAACAGCTTGGCGACTTCGCTTTTGATGTGTGTGTCAACCCTTTCGGCACACTGTATAATCCGATATCCATACTCCAAAGCATCAGGCGACTGACTGATGAGAGCCTTTTCACAAAGGAGGACTGTACAGATATGGGAGCTGGAAGCGGACTTGTATGCTCATTCAGTCATCACACATCATTCGCTCGCAAAGATGAAGACAGCTTCATCGAAAATGCCAATGCAAGACTTCAGCTGGCAAGGGAATATTTCAAAAGCTGCAACAAGCTTATCATAACTCTGGGCACAAGCTGGTGCTACCGCCATATCCAGACAGACAGCATAGTTTCCAATTGTCTGAAGAGACCTGCAGCTGAATTTGAAAGACTCAGACTCAGCCCTATGGAGTGTACAGCTGCTCTTAAGGAAATCGTCGATATATGCCAAGGAGAAAACTGTGGAATCAAGAAGGATATCATATTCACTGTCAGCCCGATTAGGCATTTCAAGGATGGAGCTCACGGCAACCAGGTCAGCAAAGCCACCCTGCTGCTCGGTATAGAAGAAACAGTAACGGCATATAAAGGCACTGACTATTTCCCAGCATACGAAATCGTCATGGACGAACTTAGAGACTACCGTTTCTATGCCGAAGACATGTGTCACCCATCGCAGCAGACAGTCGACTATATCCGAGAGCGTTTCCTTGAATGGGCTCTTCCAAAAGAAGAGCGTCCGCAACTCGAAGAAAATATCCGAAGCTACAGACGCTCATGTCATAGACCGCTCAATGCGGAATAATTATTTTCCAAAAAGATACTTCAACCAGAACTCACGGTTCGCCTGCTCGAAGTGACGGCCCTGATAGCCACGATAGCCGTGCATACCGTCAGGATAGATCATGAAATCGAACTTCTTGCCCTCCTTCTGCATTGCATCCACAAGCAGAAGTGTATTCTGATGGTGTACATTGTCGTCACCTGTACCATGAGTAAGCTTAAGCATAACTGGAGCAGCACATGACATCGGACATCTTGAACAATCGGAATCATAGCTTACAGGATAGCCTGATACATAATTCAGCACCTTTGAAGCCTCATAGCCTTCCGGATTGTTCTGAGGAGTATCCATATAACGCTCTGTATAATGTGAATCATAAAGAGCCCAGTCGTATACTCCACCACCGGCAATACCAAAATGG
>JAEIGA010004519.1_pt1 | contig 21515 bp, 23 predicted proteins | sample 9270691 | NCBI WGS metagenome assembly JAEIGA01 (sample SAMN17057246, study PRJNA624740) | gut metagenome | biome: biome; isolation source: fecal sample | host: Bos grunniens | place: China: Xizang | collected 2019 | reverse complement strand
TAAATATGGTTGACAGAACAGGCGGTTTTTGGTAGAATACTTTCAATCGAAATTGTCTTCGTAGCTCAGATGGATAGAGCGTTCGCCTCCTAAGAATTCGTCAGAGCATCCGCCTTTTGGCTAAATGCAAATGATAGTCTGTTATTCTCGTACTAATAAATACTAAATTTTCTATAAAAGCCTCCTTAGTTCAATGGATAGAATAAATCCCTCCTAATTGTTGGTTATGTCATTCACCTTTTTTAAAAAAGTGATCGTCACGAAGTTATTATAATATCAAAAAGTTCATAAAATTGGCACGTGCCTCCTTAGTTCAATGGATAGAACGAGGTCCTCCTAAGACCTAAATATCGGTTCGATCCCGGTAGGGGGTGCCATTAAAAAGACCGAAAAACCCTTATTTATCAAGGCTTTTCGGTCTTTCTTTTGTTTTTAATCTGCGAAAGGTTAATTTGCAGTTTTTTGACCAGAAAACACGTTAACTAACAACTTCAAAGTGACAGTCGCTGCTAACAAATGTTAGCAGGATTTTTGCTTTTTGCTAACATTTTTCAGTGTTTTGCTAACATGAAAAAAATTATGCTCTTTTTTTGCTAACATAAAAGTTGAATGTTGTAGTGTTACTGTAGTTAAACGCATGGTATATGTAGTATTTAAATACAATATTTTCTATCGTTTGTTGCGAAATGGTTTTTGAATATAGAAATTAAAAATTATATTAAGTATTTATAGAATGAACATATAGTGTTCTAAAAACACGTAATTATTGATGTAATATAAAAACCAAAAATCGAGAGGATTTAATTTTTATAGAATCTATATAGTTTTATAAAAAATTAGAAAATACTGTAATTGTAAAGAAAAATAGATAATTTATTATGCAAAATTTATTGAAAGAAAAGCAATTAAAATATGTTGCAAATAGAAAAAGCAACTAAAATATGTTGCTTTTTTAGAAAGCAAGTGTTTAGACTTGCTTTTTTTTTCTATTGTGCTATAATTAATCTATATATTAACAAGGAGATACATATAATATGAAATATGTTGCTGTAATATTGGATATAATAGATTCTAGACATTATGAAGATAGATACTATGTTCAAAGTTTTTTGATGGAAAGCATTGCATATTTAAATTTTAAATACAGTTATGCAATAAAAAAAGATGTCGTTTCAAGTGCGGGAGATGAGTTTCAAGGTTTATTTAAAGATCTTCAAACAGCTTTTTTATATGTAAGAAAATTACAGCTTCTTGTTTATCCAATAAAAATACGTTGTGGAATAGGCTATGGAGAAATAAAGTACGACAGAAAAAAATGGACATCGGTGTCTATTGATGGTGACGCATACTATTTAGCTAGAGATGCAATAAATTCAATTCAAAAAAGAAAAATAAATACAATATGCTTCAATACAAATTCACGATATGATAAGTATCTTAATGCTTTGTGTATGTCTGGAAATGAAGTTAAATTAAAACAATCTTATATGGTTCAATTTATAGAATTGATAGCCGATATGATTTTACCTATAGAGCCTATAGATGAGTCTGAAAGTTTTTATAATTATATTTTGCGAAAAAGAAAAAGATTGATTGAGCAGGAAAAATTAAATATAGTAACAAGAAAATTTATAGAAATTGAAGAAATAAATATCAATTTAGAATATCTTTTTGATATCAAACAATCTATTGATGCTAAGTACTATTGTGAAGATTCTTTTTGTATAGACGAATTTTGGATGCATGGTATGTCAACTTATATAGCACAGATAATGGATACATCACGACAAAATATCGACAGATATGTTCGGTTAGGAAGAGTAAAGGAAAGTAGAACAATGGATAGGACAATATATGAAATGTTAGGAGAAAAAATATGGTAAATTTTGTGGTTCTAATAATTTTACACTTACTAGGAGATTTTTATTTACAAACAGCGAAACTTGCCAAGTGTAAAAATGCAAAAGTTGATATTGATTGTAATAATTGTAAAAGGTGTAAAGATAAATCTAAATTAAACCGTAACTATATGTTTATTCATATGTTGTTATATACTATACCATTTGCTGTATTGTTCTTTATGGCAGATTGTAAAAGCGCACTAATATCAGTTGGTACAATTTTTGTTTCACATGGAATTATTGATGCAATATCATGTGCATTTAATAAAGTAACTAAGAAAACCGTAGTTTTCATTATAGATCAAATTTTGCACATAAGTATACTGTTTTTAATTTATAGAACGATAGAGTTGAATTCGATATTTGATGGATATAGACTTATAGTAAAATTTACGTTGACAGTTTTGTTGTTAATGATTCCCTGCTCAGTTTTAATAAACAAAATATTTGAAGATTTATTTCTCGAAACAAAAAACAAAGGGGTTTTTGATGTCGGTTCTATAATAGGTATTTTAGAAAGACTGTTAGTAATAATATTTGCTTATTTTGAAAATTTCCCCGCAATAGCTATAATAATAACTGTAAAAACGTGGGCAAGATCTAACGATTTAAATTCAAATAAAGCAGAATTCAGAAATAAATATTTGCTAGGCACATTGGCAAGTTTAGTTTTGTCTCTTTGTATCTACATAATATTTAGAGTTCTTTGAGCAAGTAAATATTTTACTTGCTTCTTAATCTATAGTTTTTTATTAGAAAAAATGCAAACTAACGATACCGAGCAATGATTTCAAATAAGTTTTCAGATGTTAAAAAAAGATATAGTATATCGTTAGTGTATTTAGTATGTAATATTCAAATCATCAAAATTCATATTTACAAGCTGTTCGTTTCACTAAAACGAGCAGCTTTTTGAATTTTTTGTGAACTTTTTGGAAAATGATGCCGAATTTGGCCTCTCCCAGTGCAAACATAATGAAGGGTATTTTTTTTCGACACCTTTCATGCACATTGAAAAGTGAACAAATCACTCATATAGGACGTTAGTTTTGATGATGAGCTACGGTAACAGGTACGCCTTGATTTTCGAAAAAGAAAAGAGCGAGAATCCCTGTACAGGTATCGGGTTGCAACCGATATGGCGATGACAGTCAAAATGATAATGATACTTCTCTACGGAGCTGGCGGAGAACCCGGCAGAGGTGAAATTCCTATGATGCAGTTTAGCAAACTGTACCCTATATGTTTCCCGTAAAGCAAAAGCTATGCAGGGGTGTCGTGGACAAATACTGCATTTAATATAAGACCGATTCGCCTTATCTGGGTTTCGGTCTGTACATAGCTGTTAAATAAAATAACAGCTATCTTCAAAAAAGAAAGGAGTGAAAAAATGTTTATTCTCGATGGACTTTAGTAACAGAAAAGTTACTCATAATCAAATTATTAAAAATGGAGGAAAAAGTAATGATTCACGCTTTGCTCGTACTGCCCGGTCTTTACAGTGCAGTATTTCTTCAGATAATCAGTGAAATCGTTTCTTTCTTTGTATTCTAATTTATGATGAACATAGAAAACGAGGAAAAGGTAGTCCAAGTCCCAATAAACCAAATCCGAGATTTTCCCGACCATCCATACAAGGTCAAAGACGATGAGAGTATGAACGAACTCGTAGAGAGCGTTATGCAGAGAGGACTGATACAACCGATCATCATAAGACCAACGGAGGACGGAAATTACGAAATGGTATCCGGACACAGACGAAAACGAGCTTTTGAAATTGCGGGAATTGAAAAAATACCTGCGAAAGTAAAAGAAATGACGAGGGATGAAGCAATTTTAGCAATGGTAGACTCAAATCTTCAAAGGGAAATTATCTTACCCAGTGAAAAGGCATTTGCATATAAGATGCGACTTGAAGCTATGAACAGACAAGGAGAACGAACAGATTTAACTTGTTCCCCGGTGGGGAATAAGTTGAACGGAGTTAAGTCTGTTGATGTTTTTGCCGAAGAAACCGGTGACAGTAAGAATCAGATTTACAGATATATTCGTTTAACACATCTTATACCTGATTTACTTGAACTTGTTGATGAAGGTAGAATTGCAATGCGACCTGCGGTAGAGATATCGTATTTACCCGAAGAAGCACAGGAGCAGTTATATGAAACCATTGACTATAACGATGCTACACCTTCGCACTATCAGGCCATCCGATTGAGAAAATTTCATAGTGATGGCAAATTAACATCAGAAGTTATAGAAGCGATAATGTCAGAGGAAAAGCCGAACCAAAAAGAAAAATCCCCATTCAGGGATAAACGTATTGTCGGATTAATTCCCAAGAACATACCGGTAGAGGGACAATGCGACTATGTGCTGAAAGCTCTCGATTTCTATAACCGTTACCAACAGAGGATAAGGAATAGCCGTGACAGGTGATTCTTTATCCTTTTTTATTTATGCTAAAGAAAGGAAAATCCAAAATGAACATTAAAGTAGAAATCAAGAAAATCCTCGAAGGTGATAAGCCGACAAAGGCTTATGCAAATATTGTTATCGATGATGCCGTTGTAATTTGCGGTGTAAGAATTATCGAAAACGAAAACGGCAGACACATGTCTATGCCTATGACAAGTTTCACAACAAAGCAGGGCGAGAATGTTACAAGACCTGTTTGCCGTCCCATTACTTCTCAGGCTCGAAAAGAACTTGAAGAAGCTCTTTTTGCTGCATTTGAGCAGGAAATCAACAACATCAATGAAAATATTTAAAAATTTGGAGGTAAAAAATATGTTTGATAAAACTAAATCATTTATTCAGAAGAAGGTTCAGAAGGCAAAGGAACGCCGTGCAGTCCGTGTTGTTGAGAGGGCATATGCTATTGTCGAAAGTACAGTCGGTGAAGCTTATGTAGATACAGGCGTTAAGGTGCTTATCGCGGTTGTTCTCGGTGCGCTTGTTCTCACACTTCTTTATGCACTCTTCAACGACACAATTATGCCGAACGTAGTCTCAAAGGTTCAGGAACTTTTTAACTACGCAGGTTAACACAAATCAATAAAAACAACAAATGAGCATCCGTAAGATAACGGGTGCTCAAAAATTTTAAGAAAGAGGTAATTTTATGTTTAATAAGTTTAAGTCAAAGGTAAAGAATCTTGTAAGTAAGGCACAGAACAAGGTGCAGAATATTGTAAGCAAAGTCAAGCTTTTCTTTGCCACAGTTGAATCGATGCTCAATGTAAGATTTCGTGCAGTTCTCGGCGGTACAGCCGCAGAAGCTTATGTAGATACAGGCGTTAAGGTGCTTATCGCAGTTGTTCTCGGTGCCCTTCTGCTCGCACTTCTTTATGCACTCTTTAACGACACAATTATGCCGAATGTAAAGGCAAAGGTCATTGAACTGTTCAATTATGCAGGTTAAAGGAGATAAACCATGATTAAGTTGATTCACTTTATTAAAACCCTTATCATCAGCCTTATCTGTCTTGTACAGACTTTTTGCAAGAAAGTATGCAATAAGCTGTTCGGCAGATTCAAAACTGTACTCGGTGCAAGTTCAGCGGAAGGCTATGTTGATACGGGTGTAAAGGTTCTTATCGCAGTTGTGCTCGGAGCTTTACTGCTCACTTTGCTTTATTCACTGTTTAATGATGTAATCGGACCTACAGTCGGAGACAGAGTATATAAGTTGTTTGAATACGCAGGTTAAATATAAATTTTATGGGCGGAGCAGGTAACTGTTTCGCCCATATTTGTGAGGACTGATAATATGACAAGATTTATACAACCAATTGGGCCGATAAGACCTATCTCCATTGAAAGATTAACAGAGCTGAATTACGAAGGCATTTTTCCAACTGTATTGAGGCTTGTTTGTGTTTTTCTTTTTTATCTTGCAATACACAGAATAACAAAGCTCATTGTAAGTAAAACTCCCGGTTTTCAGAAAGAAAACAAAAAAATCCCAATATTTCATTGTATCAGCATTATTCTTGTGTCAAGTATGCAAATTGCTTTCGGTTGGTCAATGGAGCTTGTTAAAGGAATAATCTTTATGCTGATTCTTCTTTATGCTTCGGTATCGGATATTCAGACACACGAAGTCAAAGATTTTGTTTCGGTTCTGATATTCGTTACAGGCTTTATAGGAGTAATATCTTCAGAGATTCCCAAGATGATTTTAAGCGGTCTTATAATCGGTGGGATGTTGCTGATCTGTGCTGCGGTAAGCAGAAACAGACTTGGAGGTGCAGATGTTAAGCTGTCTGCCGCTTGTTCTGTTCTGCTCGGATTTTCAAGAAGTATTGCCGGTCTTATTATCGGTCTTTTTCTTGCGATAATCTGCAATATATATTTCAATCACAAATCCAAGACAAAAGGTAAAGCTTTCCCGCTTGTTCCATATTTAAGCATTGGCTTCATGCTGATGTATTTCTGCTAAGGAGGTATAGGTATGAATAAGGAACCCGTTTCTCTCGTCAATTGGGAGAACATAGATGAGAACAAAGTAAAGCTCATATACTCAGATGGTAGAGAGCTTGTAGTATCAAGGGGAGATTTTGACAGAACCTTTATAACTTTTGTTACTTCACCTCCCGAAGTAATCGCACGGGATTTTTGTAACGAAGGAGTTGAAAACAAATGAAAAACAGAACAGTGATAGGCATTGTCTGTATTGTACTTGCGGTAGCGGTAACATTCCTTGTATCACCGCTTGTAAATAATATCTCTGACAAGAAAACGGAGGTAGTCCGGTTTGTAACCGATGTATCTCACGGAACAGAGATTAAAGAAACAGATGTTGAGCTTGTTAAAATCTCTGATTCCGCACTTCCCGAAAAGGTGATCAAAGACAAGAAATTGGTTGTCGGTAAGTATGCGACAGCAGATATTTTCAAAGGTGATTTTGCAACCGAAAGCAAAATAACAGATAACGCGAATACATCGAATGATGTATTGGCATCACTCAAAGGCGATAAGGTCGCTATGAGTATTACAATAAACTCTTTTGCAGGAGGTCTTTCAGGTAAGCTCGAAAACGGTGACGTTGTAAGTATTTATGTAACCGATAAAGACGATAAAACCGAAGTCCCTGCAGCTCTTAAATATGTCAAGGTAATCACTACAACAACATCAGGCGGTATTGATGAAAACGATGTAGTGGAGAATGAAGACGGAAGTTTTGAGCTTCCCACAACAATAACGGTGCTTGTGTCCGTTGAACAGGCCAAGATCCTTGCTAATTATGAGGAAAGTGCCGTAATGCACGTTGCTCTTGTGTACAGAGGGGATGAGGCTACGGCAAACAAGTTTCTTAAAGCTCAGGATGATTTCTTTATAAAAAAGAATACAGGTGCAGGTGATAAGAATGGCTAAAATCATTGCTGTAATCGGTTCACCCGGTAGCGGAAAAACAACCGTTACACTCAAACTTGCACAGGAGCTTTACTGTGCAACATCAAGCGGAGGAGTAATATATATTTCACCTTCACTAAAGGTTCCTGCCTTGGGTGTGCTTTTCCCGAACTATACACCCGACAGTCTTTTTTCTCTCGGTAATATGCTCAATAAGACAGATGTTTATGAAGAAGATATCCTTAATCATCTTGTAACCGTTAAAGCAATGCAGAATTTTGGTTGTCTCGGCTTCAAATCAGGTGAGAATAAGTTCAGTTATCCTGAACTGACAGACGATAAGGTGCAAAATCTTTTTGATGTGCTTCATAAAATGGCAGGTTATGTTTTTGTCGATTGCACAGATGAAGAAAGAGACCTCATTTCACAGTATGCTTTAGGCAGGGCAGATAGTGTAGTTATGGTACTTTCTCCCGACCTTAAAAGTATGGTGTATCTTGCATCCAATGAAATTGTCTTGGGAGACCATGCACACAGAGCTATAAGAGTTCTCAATGTTAATGAAAATGAATTGTTTTCACCCATTGACGATGTCAAAACCCATGTTAAAAACATCTCACATATTCTGCCGTTCAGTAAGCAGATAAGAAGTCAGCATCTCGACGGTTTACTTTATGAAAGAGCAAAAGACAAGAAGTACCGCAAAGAAATATCAGATATCATTAATAAAATTATGTAAAAGAAAGGATGATCCTAATGAAAAAGGTTGTTAAACTTTTTGCAGCAGTAGCTGTTGCTACATCGTTGTCAACACTTATTGCTATGGTAATCAAGGAGAATTATTGTATCCCTGACAAAAAAGATACAGTAACTCCTGTAGAGACTGAAGAATCCGGCAATACGGGTAGCGAAAGAATTCAGAAGAGTTTGTTTGCTGTTGATAGTAAGCCTGAAAATTCCGAAATCGCGGAAGATGGTTGCGAAACGGTAAGCGGTGAAAATCCGTAAAAGAAAACTATTTGAACGGAGTTTAAATAATGCAAAAGAAAATTGATTTCGTAGAGCTGCTTTCAATGATTCAGGAACATATCTCTTCTCGTTATGCGGCGGCACTGTCTGATTCAAGCAAATTGCCACAGCTTAGGAAATATATAGAAAACTATCTTATTGCCGGCGGCTATTATGTTGAAGGAATTTCACAGAGTCAATTGGTAGACAAACTCTATTCAGAAATGGCTGAATACTCCATTCTTACCAAGTATCTCGGCAGAGATAACATTGAAGAAATCAACATCAATGCCTGGAATGATATTGCCGTTACCTATACTTCAGGCAGGACAGTAAAAGTAAGAGAACATTTCCGTTCCGCATCCCATGCTGTTGATATTGTTAAGCGTTTGCTTCATCATTCAGGTATGATTATCGACAACTCTACTCCTATGTCACAGGGTCATTTGCCTAATAATACCCGTATTACGGCACTCAAAGAACCTATTGTTGACAATGAAGTGGGTGTCAGTGTTTCAATACGACTTTTGCATCCGTCAAGAGTTAATAATGAGCAGATTATATCCTCCGGCAATGCAACCGAAAAGATGATTGATTTTCTTTGTATGTGTATGCGTTACGGTGTATCTATGGTTGTAGCAGGTGCTACCAGCTCAGGTAAAACAACACTTCTCAATGCACTGCTTACCACAATTCCCGATGGTAAGCGAGTGTTCACCATTGAAACAGGTTCGAGAGAACTTTCCCTTGTCCGAAAGAAAAAGGGCAGAGTAGTAAATAACATAGTCCATACTCTTTCACGTCCTTCCGATAACCCTGCGTTTGATATAACTCAGGAAGACCTTGTTGTGGCTTCACTACGTTTCAATCCCGATATTGTATGCGTCGGTGAAATGCGAGATGTTGAATGTTATTCGGCAGTTGAAGCAAGCCTTACAGGTCATACGGTTGTATCAACAGTTCACGCATTTGCGGCTGATTCAGCACATATGCGAATCGCACTTCTTTGCCAGAAGCGTTTCCCCATCGATTTTAAAACTTCTCTTATGCAGGCAGGACAGGCTTTTCCCATAGTTGTATATACGCATAAACTTGAAAACAACGAAAGAAAGATAATGGACATTTCCGAGTGTGAGATACTTCCAAACGGTGATAGGGTCTATCACACTCTTTTCAGATTCAATATCACCAAAAATGAAATCGTAGACGGCAGATATGTTACGGAAGGCTATTTTGAACAGCCTGAAATAATGTCAGAAAGTCTTAAAAGAAAGCTCCTGCAGTTCGGTGTACCGCAGGAGGAATTAAAAAAGTTTTTAAAGAAGGGAGCGGATTATAAATGATACTCCCAATGATTGCTTCATTGTTCCTTATCATAGCAATCGTATGTTTTCTGAATCTGACACCGGAGCAGATTTCACAGGATATAAGTTCCGTTATATCAAAGAAACCTAATCTTCGTGACAGAGCAAGAGCACTCAGAGCCGGAAAGAACAGAAAGGGCCTCGGTGCAAAGCTTGAATATCTGCAATCAGCTCTGGCATCGTGCGGTAAAGAAGGTAAATTCGCATTGGTATGTTCCTCTGCGTTAGTTCTCTTTGCTGTGGGTGCCGTTGTTGCAGTTTTTATTGATAACGTGTTCCTTATCCCGGCTTTTTCAGTAGCTTTTGCTATGATACCGTTCATCTATGTGCGTAATATTATCGCCATATATGAAAGGCAGACTAAGGAAGAGCTTGAAACCGCACTTTCTATTATTACCACATCGTATTCAAGAGACGGTAATATCATATCGGCTGTTCAGGAGAATTTACTGTATATCAAGCCACCGCTTAAAGAAAGCTTCACGGCTTTTGTCGGTGATGCTTTGGCAATATCTTCAAGTGTTAAACAGGCATTGTATAAACTTAAAGGGAAGGTAGATGATGAAATCTTCCGTGAATGGGTTGATACCCTTATACAGTGTCAGGATAATCAGGAGATGAAGGATACCTTGCAGCCGATTGTTTCAAAACTTACTGATGTACGTATCGTTAATAATGAGCTTAACACAATGATGTCAGCAGTAAGGACTGAATACTACACAATGGTCGGTCTTGTAGTAGGTAACATCCCACTTCTTTATGTTCTTAATAAAGATTGGTTTCATACACTTATATTTGAAACACCCGGTAAGCTCGTACTCGGTGTGTGCGGTATTGTGATAGTTGTGACATATTTCTTTATGCTCAAGTTCACAAAACCCGTAGAATACAAAAGATAAGGAGGCGGTCTGATGATAATGAAAATATGTGTCGGTGTTCTTATAGGAATCGGCTTGTTTATGATACTTGCAGATCGTTTCCGTATTCCGTATATGAGAACATCAAAGGCAGTCAACAACCTTGCAAAACAGCAAAAGGAGAAAACAAGCAGTATTGATGTATGGCTTTCATCCTTTGCTTCATTTATTGCAAGAAAACTCAGGCTTAATGAATATAAAAAAGGTCAGTTGGAGTCTGACTTGAGAACTGCACAGATGGAAATTACACCCGAAATGTTTATGGCAAATGCTATTGTAAAATCACTCATTATCGGTGTATTCGCAATTCCTGTTCTCTTTATTTTTCCGATTCTTTCTCCCGTGATTATCTTCCTCGCTTTCATTCTGTATCGAATGAATATGAAGGGTATTTCCAACCGAATTAAGAAAAAGAGAGCGAGAATTGAATATGAGCTTCCGAGATTTGTGTTCAAGATTGAAAAATCACTTATGCACAGTAAAGATGTTATTGAAATGATTGAGTCCTTTGCTAAAAATGCAGGACCCGAACTCAAACACGAGCTTGATATTACTGCTGCAGATATGCACTCGGGCAATACGGAGGTTGCGATTACTAGACTTGAAGCAAGAGTAGGTTCACCCCTTATGAGTGACGTCTGCAGAGGACTTATCTCTATCAATAGAGGTGACGTCAATACGGCTTATTGGAATTCGCTTTCAATGAAATTTGCAGATTTTCAAAGACAACATTTAAAACTTGAAGCTGAGAAGATACCGAAGAAAGTAAAGAGACTTTCGATGTGTCTTCTTTTCTGTTTTATGCTCATTTATGTTGTAGTGATTCTTGTTCAGATAGTTTCATCTATCGGTGTTCTCTTTGGCTAACGGAGGTGGAAAATGAAAAAGATTATTACTTCAAAAAAAGGTGAAGGTTATATAGATGTTGTAGTCGGCATTTTCGCTATGATGATGGTAGTTGTCGTAGTTCTCAATATCTTTCAGTTTATGACTCTTAAACAGGATATCGATGAAATATCAGGTCAGTTAATTGAAACAGCCACATTCAACGGTTGCTTCGACAGTGAGTTTGATGAAATGGTCGAAGGGTTACAGGATCAGTTTTTTGATTTCAATGTAACAACTGATGCAGAGGAATATTTCAACGCCACCTACAAAAGAGTTCAGCTCGGAGATAAGATGGATGTTTATGTGTCTGTACAGACTTATGTGCAGGGACTCGGTATGTTCAGAATACCCGTAACCGTTACAAGCCATAGGTCAGGCATTTCGGAAAAGTATTGGAAGTAGGTGTAAAAATGAAGAGTTTTAAATCAACTAAAGCGGAGGGATACATTGTCCCCTGTGTTTTTGTTTTAATATTCGCAATGATATTTGCAATGATTTTCACCTATTCAGCTTCTATATCCAAGGTAGAGATGATGAGAGAAAACACAAAGGTTGTTCTTGATAGCTTTGTAACTCAGAACTCAACAGAAATATATAACAGTATCAAACAGGGTAATGATTATACCGAGGTTATTGATGCGGATGAATTTCGTAATGAGCTTATCTCATTTTGCACATTGGAAACAGAAAACGGAATGCTGTATAGTATAGATACAGACGGACAAGAGCTGTTTCACATAACAGAACCTACTCTCAGCTTCCGAGAGGAAAACGAGCTTGAGCTTGTTGTAAATTACACGCTTTCAATCCCGATATGGTTTGCAGGAAATGAGATCCCGGCTGTAAATATACCCTTAGAGGTAACATCAGTATTAACCGAAAAATTCTAAAGCGTAGGAGGAAACTAAAATGAAGAAACTCAAAAACAACAAAATGATTTTTGCTCTTATTATCGGCATTGTTGCGGTAGCAATCATTATTGCCGTAGCGGTGGGTAGAACATCAGGAGATGATGCGGAGCAGACAACAACTGTGCCTACAACCGAAAAGGGTGAAAACATCGATGGACTTATCATTGATGACAACATTATTTCGGAAACTGAAGACATAGAACTCACAACCGAAAAAGGCATTGAGGTTATTCAGCTCAAAGAACCCGAAACAACAAAACCTACATCCCCGAAACCCTCACAGCAGCAGGTGAATAATGTTAAACCTGCTGAACCCGTGAAGCCGGGGTCAAATCACGAGATAATCGGCAACGGCAACGACAGTGTTAAAGAATACAGTTGCGGTAAAAAGGGACATCATTGTGACAGTAAAGAAACCCATAATTTTATCGTACAGCTTGAAAACAAGGGTTGCCCGCACTGCGGTTCTCATTCCTGTAAATCGTTTTACACTTATGACGAGTGGGGAAATGCGTGTTATGACCCTACCAAGTGCGAGAGGTATTCTGAAAAGAATGACCCTTGTGAATACTGTCAGGAATGCGGCAAGAAGGTAGGTACGGGTTCAGGTAACACCTGTGTAAGATTCACAGTTGACACCAAGTGTCCCGAATGCGGTAAATCAGTAAAAGGTAAAACCTGTCATTCACATTAACAAATAATATTATGAAAGGCTCGGCTTAAAAGTCGAGCCTCTATTTTTTGAAAGGAAGATGATAGATATTAAAAAGGTAATTTCAATTCTTCTAATTGTCTGCACTTTTCTTTCTGTTATTCCCTGTTCTTCGTGGGCATTGTCTTGGGACGGTGACTCAGCAGGTGGCAGTACAAGTGCGGTAAACGGAAGTAATACCGGATATGTTATACGTTCTACCAATGATTCTCAGTGTGTAGTCGGTTATCGTTTTTCTGTTGTTGATTCGGCAGGTAATATGAAGGTTACAAAGGTCATTGATGTTTACCGTAACACATCTAACGGTGACCTTGCCTATTCATCATCAGCAAAATTCTCAACAAAGTATAACAAAAAGCAGATTATAGCAAACAAGAATGCCAAGCTGACAACAACATATAATCAGACGAACTGTTATAAAGAAACAGCTATGGACTTTTTAACAGTTCTTCCGAACCCGAGCGGTGTTGAAACTTGGCAGACCTATGAAACGAATATAAATAAGGTTCTCTCAAAGCTCGGTGTCGGTAGTGTAAGCAACATGAATTACGGTGATAAGGTTATAATTGAACCCCTGTTTGATGTTTGCCTTGCAGGTGAATATCAGGCATTGACCGCATCTGAAATTGCATATTGCGGACGAAGTGTGTTGGGCGGTTCAAGTAATGGCGGAACGAGTAACGGAACGTCATCAACATGGGGTTTCATTGCCAATTATACAAACCGAATATGGCCCAACAAACTGTTTACGCCTGACGGACAAGGCTTATGGACATCAGCGAGTACAATCGGCAGTTCCACAAAGGCTACCTTTGATACCATTCTTTCCAAAGGCTATGGTGCAGGTATCGCATATAATCAGACAGACCCTTCAGCTTCATCCGAAATAACTTATACAATCAAGTTTGACGGAAACGGCAACACGGGCGGTTCTACCGGCTCGATGACAATGGTTTACGGTGTCGGTAAGAATCTTAATGCAAACGGCTTTACAAGAACATCGTATGAGTTTTTGGGATGGAACACAAAGAAGGACGGTACCGGAACAGATTATGATGATCGACAGTATGTCAATAACCTGATGTCAACTGACGGTGCGGTAATCACGCTTTATGCTCAGTGGGAAAACTTTTTCAAACTTGAAGTACAGGAATGCGATGTTTACAGCGGTACGAAAAGTGATAAGACAACTCTGTTCGGAATAACAACGGGTAATGTCTTTGATGATTATGTGTATAAGACAGATTATCCGACAATAGGTGATACGGTATGGTATAATATCTATTTCCCTGCCGAAACAGAGAGCATCCGAGCAAGACAGTATGTAAGATACGTCGGCGGTTCATGGACAACAAGAGATGTAACACTCAGCAGTTCAAGCTCTTCTTCACAGTGGTTTCCGGTTCAGTTTACGGGCAGTTACAAGACGATTGCTGCGGGAACAAAATACTTTGAACTCCAAGCAAAAACAGACTGGATCGATGCATCGGGTAACGTTCTTAAAAGCGGAACAGTCAAGACCTTCTATATCCCGATAAAACCCGTAGTTCACAGAACTCAGGTCAGTGCAACAGGATATGAAGGTAATGTTGTTGCATATAACGGTAGTGCAGGTTCAGGCGGAAAGCTGTATTCAGGACAGCGAATTAAGCTTTCGTATAACTACACAGCCGATAACACATGGTCAGCAAGTGAATATCTCAGAGGTTCAATGCACAATTATTCAGGTTCAAAATGGACACCTGTTTATACAATCAATGACGGATACGATGCTGCAAGAAATAAAGAAAGTATTTCAAAAACTTCTCCCGTCACAATCAACAGTGCGTTAGGCAAATATGCGGTTCCGAAGAATTCACAGAACAAGTTAAGATTCAAGCTTCAGACTTGGTGGTCAAGTGATAAGACACATACCTTGGAAGAAACTTGGTATGATTTACCCGTAGTAAAATCGGATGTAGCTCTGACAAAGATAACACTCCTTGATTCATCAACCAAGGCAACGCTTGACCCGAACAATCTTACTGTCGGACAGAGTGTTCTTGTCAGGTACACATACAAGAATAATACCGATGTTAAGGTTTATGTCGAAGGCTTCAGAAATGATAAGACAAAGCTGAACGGAGTTTATGCCATAGCCGCAAAGTCAACGATTGTAGTTGACGGATACACATTTACTGTGCCGAATACAAGAACAATAAATATATGGGGCGGTGTGTATCTTGAAGGTATGGGTATATATAACACGGAATATGAATCGGACGGAACAAATAATGCTTCGACGCTTGTGTGCCAAGTAAAACATCCGCTGACGCTTGAACCTATTGCACAGAATGCCGATTACAGAGAAAACACTGAGGTTATTACAAGCTTCTGGCTTAAAAACAGTTATTCCGATAACTATACACCGACAGAAGATGTTTCAGTAAAGTTCTGTGTGTATAAGGGTTCAACACTTATACACTCTTATACGAAAGCAAAAGTTGTTGTACCCGGCAACCTTCATAATCTGCTGTATTTCAAATGGAAAGTTCCGACAGGACTGAACGGTGCAAAAGTCAGAATTACAGGCGAAATCGTTGATGACGGTGTTTCATACAACAAGGTTTCTGCAACCTATTCGACAACACCGTATGTAAAGGTGCTTACTCCCGACACACAGTTTGAAAAGAAAGCTCCTGCAGGATTTACAATTCCTGAGAATATAGGTGTTCAGGGAACAATATCAACTTGGTGGGAATACACTTATTCCGGCGGTAAGTATATTAAGACGGATTATTGTATCGGTCATATAAAAAATGCAATGACCATAACACCGTCGAATTTACAGACAGCGACCAAGAACGGCAGTGTATGGTATATGAATTCGGGTTACGGTATCAGGTTAGCTCTTGATAACGGTACTGATTCAGCAAAGGGCGGTTTCCCTGCAGCACCAAGTTCATCGTATACTCTTCCGCAGTATGCAGAATCATATTTTCCTGAATACGGTTATGCTGTGACAACGGGTACAGTTTCTACTCTGACTCTTTCGGGCGGTAAATGGATATTCCCGAGTAACGGAAATTACGGCAATGTTCATTTCACTCCGCTGTGGTATCCTGACGGAAGCTATACCGTAAGGGCAAAGCTCAGTGATTTATGGACACCTGCAGGTATGATAAATCAGGAGTATAAGTCAAACACAATCAATATCCAATACTCTGCTTATGACGATTGGTATGTAGGCAGATAAATATGTTTAAGGGTGGCATTTTGTCACCCTTATGTTTTTATGAGGAGAATTACAGAATGATATGTAACTACAGTAATGTGTTAGCCACAAAACACGGCATCAATGCTGCTCTTATTGCAGGATATATCAACTACTGTCTTGAATCTTGCAGATTTACAGTAGAAGAAAACGGTTACCGTTGGGTAAGGCTTTCGCAGAAATCAATAACAGGTGTTTTTCCCTTTATGGGTGTTTTTGCAGTAAGACACGCCGTCAGAAAACTCAAAAACGCAGACATTGTTGTTGTAGAACAGCTAAAAAAGAAACGCTTTGACAGCACAAATCATTACACACTCACGGAATACGGCAGAACCGTAATAAAAGGAGATGGTGATATTGAATGATAAAAAGCGTATGGCGGGTGCTTATGAAGTAACCCATTCATTTGAAATCGGTAAGAAAGAAATCATAATCGGAAAAGATGAAAACGCATCTCCCGAAGAAAGGTTTGTCGTTGCTGATTACGAAAACAACGGAATCTTTGAGAGATATGTAAACGCACTTGTCGGCAATGACTTTGCCGAAATTGCAAAGATATTTGCAGAGAGAATCAAAAATGAAGCTGAACGTGTAATGGATGAAATCTCAAAAATTGAGGTTGATACTACACCTATTTATGCTGACGGATGTACCGTTATCAGTTCAGAAGATTCTATCAAAAACAAGGTTGTAGTAATCAGAGCCGATGTTTTTAAACCCGAATATCAGATTGCGACAATGCAGTTGCAGCTTTGTACGGGTGGTTTTGGCTGTGTGCCGCATTCAAGAGGTTCAGCCTGCTTCTGTACTAATCTTTACAGCGGTAAAGAGTCAAGATATGAACGCAGAGATATTCTCGGTGTTATTGAAAAAGACAAACTCCCTGATTGGGCAAAAGAAAGACTGGAGGCAGTTCAGAAGGAACGAGCCGCAAGAAGAAAGGAAAATGATGCAAGATGACAGATTTATTTATTAATCCCATTACAGAAGACCTTGAAAAATACACATTCAAACAGAGCAATCAGTTATATCAGCAGACAGGATGCATAGGTTATCTCCGTGCAGATCTCGGAGCGAGCGGAACTGAGTTCTTTTCAACATGGAATGATACCTGCATATTCTTTAAAACAGACGAGTTCAAAAAGGAATTTGATGACTTAATCAATTCCCTTCGTCTTGATGAAAAGTACGGCAGAATACTTGGCGACAGAACCAAACTTGCTGAGTATTGCAAAAGAAAAGCAAAGCAGTACAGCGGTATGGATAAAGAGTATTACGGAGTAACAATAAACACTGAAAATTACACATATCTGTTAAGACTCAATCCGAAAATCGGTCAGTATAATCTTTACTGTTATTGCTTTGTAAAGCAGTATCTTGATGCACATCTTATTGCCGCAAGCAAGGGTATAAGGTTCATAACCCCTTCATATAAACCTATGTTCACGATTCCGGACGGTGACAAAATAAGGATCATCCATTCTAATGGCGAAAAGTTTGATAAGACCTGCAGGTATATAGACGATTACCATACAGAGGTTGGTGACAGACTCTACCATATCTGCGAGTTTGCGGAGCTGATGAAGAATAACGGAAGCAAGGTCATTCCGCTTCGTTCATCACTTCCCGAAAGAGCATACAATGTACACCCTACTGACGGCAGTCTCATAATCATCACAAAGGGCGAATCCAGTTATACCGAAGCTAATAACGGTGAAAGAGATCCGGAAAAGAACATAAACCTCGCTGACGGTCATAATTCCGAAATGGGTGTTACCAAGGCACAGGCAGAAGCAATGCTTGCAGGTTCTATGTTCGGCTGGCACGTACAGGGAGCTGACCCTAAAAGCTATGATGAAAACGGTAAGTTAATTCAGCAGAATCATCATATGCGAGGTGAAGCACGATGAGATTCATCGTCAGCAATGAAGGTTAATGAAAGAAAATTAGGTTGCAAAAGATGCAGATTCAGGGACGGATATGTGTGTAATATCTGCTGGAAAAAGGTATACAAAGAATTTTACGAAAGAAAGGAGAAGGGCAATGCCAAAAAGAGCAAAAACGAGTAAGATACAATCCAAGTTTGAAATGATTGAAAAGCTTGCTTTGCATGGAATCACTACGGAAGAACAGATAAAAAACCTCACACCGACAGAGGCATTGAGTATGAAAGATATATCCTTTGATGATATTTCTCTCATTCATCAAATTCAGGAATGTGTGAAAGAAAACAAAGTATTTTCCTTTCTTACCGCAGAAATAACCGACACTGTTGAGATTAAAAGCACAGAAAAGCCGCCGAGAAAGGCTAAATCAAACAGTGAGGTGAAACCTGATGGCGAGTAAATTACAGATTATCAACGCTATGTTCGATGATGAAGTGAGCAAGGTTACGGACAGTTATGACAGGTGGACATCATTTCTCAGAACTGCATCCAATAACTATAAGTATAACTTCCACGAACAGATTTTGATTTACAGACAAAGACCTGATGCAACAGCATGTGCAGAGATAGGTTTTTGGAATGATAAAATGAACCGTTGGGTCAATCGAGGTGCATCAGGTATAGCGTTGCTTGACTATTCAGGCAACCATCAGAGATTACGATATGTTTTTGATGTTTCGGACACGAATTCGTTTTACGGTTATGAGGTTCCTCGATGGGAAGTCAAAGAACGTTATCACAGTGAAATTGCCGAAGCTCTGACTAATGCTTTCGGTGATACAGCTGAGGGTGGTCTTGAAAGTATAATTGACGATACTGCGAGAAATATGGCTGAAGATAATATTCTTGATTATCTTTCAACTGTTAATGACAGCAAATACGGCAGTTTCCTCGAAGAGCTTGATGAAGATAATATTTCGGTTGTTTTAAAGAACACTCTTGCTTCAAGTATCGGATATATGATGATGACAAGGTGTGGTATCAATGCAGATGAATTTTATGACCGTGAAGATTTTAAAGACCTGTTTAATTTCAACACTCCGTCAACAGTTATTGCAATGGGCGTAGCAGTAAGTGATATTGCGGAAATGGGTCTTCGTGAAATCGAGAGTACGGTAAAAAATATTCAGAAACTTGAGAAAAAACAAAATCGCACATTTGTCAATGTAAAAGAAACCGAGTATGATGAGGGTGCAATAAACCAAACTGAAAGGAGAAATGAAAATGTCACAGATGAGTTACAGACAGGTAGGGGATTATCAGATTCCGAATCTGACATTGCCTCCCGAGGAGAACGTTACACTTGGGAAGTACGGTATGATGAGGAAGAAATACCTGATGGAACACAGGAAGGTCTATTTCACTCAGTTGATAGCGAAGGGCGAACTGATGCGAACCGTCAAACAGACGGAAACCGAAGCCTTACAGATGACGGAGCAGCTGACCGGACAGCTGATGAAATCTTGGGGAGTGACGGAGGAACTCAAAGCATCGGATCCGATGAAGTGGGTAGGCTTGATGAACAACATCAGGATGACAGTCGAGGAAACAGTTCTGAAGGAACTGATTTACAGTTAAGCGGACACGACTTCGATGCCCGTTGGAACGGTGTCGAATATTTCTACCAAGACAAACAAAAAAGTGAGTTAATAAGGTCTTTTTTAACTCCGCATACAGAAGAAATCGCTATGTTCTATGAAAGTCATTCAGACAAACAGGAACGTAGCGATTTTATTAAGTCTTTCTTTAATTCGCAACCATATGAAACAACACTCTCAAACGGTGTCAAAGCAGGTTTTGAAGCATATTCCGATGCTATCAGATTATGGCGTGATGACGGAACCGAACTTCGTGAAGCTTGGGAAAAATGGTTTCAGATTGAGCGTTCCGTTTTCGGTATGATACTCATTGAAGAATGGACAGAGCCGCAGGCTTTGTTGTTACCCGGTGTGGAAACACAACTTGAATTCATCGGCACCAAAGTAAAGGATGCTGTTCTTCCGTTGCCGCAGGGTGCTATTGACTATGTGCTTGGCAGTGGCAGTGGTTTCAGTGAAGGTAAAATGCGTGTGTACCGACAGTTTACCGAAAGTCTTTCAAAAGAAGATAATATCAAGTTTTTGAAAAATGAATATGGTACAGGCGGCGGTACAAGTGTTATCCCCGGTACAGGTTATTGGGAAAACCACGATGCTAAAGGTATTGAAATATCTGACCATTACAGTGTTCCTGAAAGACGAACTCTACTGAAATGGAATTATGTTGAAAAGCGAATTTCCGAACTCATAAAGCTCGACAGATATTTAAGTCCAAAAGAAAAGGAAATGTATCCGCAGTGGCTTGATGAAAGAATTGCAAAGGAAGCAGCGTGGAAAAAGACAAATGAAATTCGTCAGATAATCCGTGATGCTCCCGAAAAGCAGGGTCCACCGAAGGAATACAGATTTGAATATAACCTCGGTGATACGGTGTATATCGGTGCAGATGAATATACTATTCTTTCACTTGAAGACCCTGTAATTCTTAATGACAGCCAATATCCGTTATTCAGCAAGGAGCTTTCTAAGGCTGATTTTGAACAAAAGATAAAAGAAAACCCTGCCAACAATCATCTGAGAATTGAGGTTGAGGTTGAAAGACCTGTTGTTGATGAACCCGAAACAGAGGTTGATGAAAGCAATAAGCCTGATTTCTTACTTCAGTATGAGCAGATTAAAAAGGAAAACCCTGACGGTGTTCTTTTAATGCACGTCGGAGGTTTCTATTATGCTTTCGGAAAAGATGCTGAAACTCTTTCAAAGCATACTATTTACGGTGTAACAGGAAAGAATCTTTACGGAAATGTATTTACTCCTTGTTGTGAGGTTCTCGAATTTAACCTCAGCTATTGTCAGAAAGAGCTTACCGATAACAATAACATTGGTATTGTTATTATGGAAGTGGATAAGGGTGTTGTTGACAGATACCCGACACCTTCGGTTGAAATAACCGAAACATTGGATGCTGAATATACAGATGCTTTCTTTGTGAATGACGGCAGTAACAATGTTGAGTGGGTATATTACAATCCTGAAGGCAATGATGGTAAAGGACAGTTTGTTAATAACCTTGTTTCTTATGAGGATATTTTAAAGGCAGCAGAGCTTCATTCCGATGAAAAAGAGTTCTTTGATTATCTCGGTTCTGTTGCTCACCAGACACTTTCCGATTACGGTACAAAAGAATACAAGGAAGATTATGAGTATTTCCATTCTGCT
>JAEIGA010004518.1_pt1 | contig 21522 bp, 31 predicted proteins | sample 9270691 | NCBI WGS metagenome assembly JAEIGA01 (sample SAMN17057246, study PRJNA624740) | gut metagenome | biome: biome; isolation source: fecal sample | host: Bos grunniens | place: China: Xizang | collected 2019 | reverse complement strand
GACACCTTCCTCATTCTGCTTCCGGAACTCCTCCAGCTCCTCATCGGTATACTGGGGAGAATTAACTCCGAAGATAATCGGCATAGCGGAGTGTCCGCAATTCAGAGTGCCAATGCGCCGGTGCAATGAGTTGTTGATATTGTGGTACTGCTTGTCCGGGTACTGTCTGCCCTGGAATGGCTCATGATCCGGTGCGCTGCCACCGTGGGCGGAGATCTCCCAGCCGTCACAGCCCAGATCGTCATGATTTTGCTGAGAGATCTGCTCCTGCATCAATCCCAGGCCGCCCATGATGTTCCGCCGGACAGCTGCTTCCAGAGAGGTATGGACACCGCTTTCATAGTCGATGACCTGGATTCCTTTCTCTGCAAGGGCTTTGGTGGCTTCACGGACGGCGGATATGTAGTCCTGGGCACCGGTGGCCACTTTCATAAAAGCGAAGTCACAGGTCTGCTTGTAGGCATCTGTCAGACCCACTGCCTTGCCTGTGGGCGTTACAAAGCCGATCGTCTGAGTGATATTGGTCAGATCATTCTGGGCAAGCTTTGTTGCCGCGTCCAGGATCTGCTGTATGTTGGTGTTTTCCTCGAATGGGATTGCATCCAGCGTCGGGAAGCGGGAGATATCGAAATCATACCCCGCAGCAGCCGCCTGGGTGAGCAGTTGCTCTACCTGCTTTTGTGACACCTTCAGGCGCTTCTGCAATTCCTCCTTGAGCTTCTTCTGAGAGACTCCTAGTTTCTGCAGCTGCCAGGTCTGGTGCGCTGCCGTACCGGTGAGCTGCCCAGCTTCAGACACTCTTTGAGCGATATCCCGGATCAAGAACTCCGTAACCGGGTCCATCAGTTGCCCGGAGAGATCACGCAGAGCGGCAATCTGCTCCGCCGTCAGCATCAGATATCCTCCTCAAGCTCGCCCGCAACCTCAGGCATATAATCCTTTCGAATCCTGGCACGCTGAGCAGGTGTATCACAGGGCAATTTGTAGGTGAAGCCCAGATATCTCTCAGGCTGCAATAATCCCGCCTGAACCTCACTGAGCATCCGACGGCGGGTCATCTCTTCGTCGAAGAGGACACCGTTGCCCCAGGAAATGATCACCTGATCTTCAGCTACCTCATGGGCGCTGGGGATGTGGTACAACCGACCCAGGATGCCGCAAACACGCATCGTCTCCCGGACTGCCCTTTCCCACGCTTTCTGAAAGTCAGTAATCGTCAGGGAATAATCGCCCTCCGAGGAGGTGATCTCCTTTGCGGTACGCTCCACCGCTTCCATTTCGGACAGCAGACCACGCTTCAGACCGATGATGTTTTCAGCAGATCGTAAATAATCCTGCTTCCGGGCAAGGAAGTTCTGCTCACGAATAGCAGGAGAGAAAATGGTGACACCGGTGTCCTCGAGATCACCATCCACCGCGGTAAAAATATCGTCCACAAGTTGGGCTTTCCCCTTCTTGTCCTTCTTGAACATATCTGCGCTGACAATCAATCGGCTCTTTGCCCGATCAAATTCACCGTTGAGCTGCGCTTCATTACGATTGATGCCGTGGATCAGGCCGACAGCAGCAGCATAAACGGAAACAGCATCCGGACTGCCGTCCACGCAATTCTCTATAGGGGTACGGACAAACACAACACCGGTAGACCCGACAGGCTCCCGGAAGGTGTAAACATCCTGCAGATCGGCATACTGGGGAAGGTCACTCAGTGACACGGGCTGCCCCAGATCCGTATCCGTATAAGAACGATACAGAGCATTCTTGATAGTCAGATAGCCCCTTGCGTCCACCGTGCGGCGCTCCAGGAGAGTGTAATAGAACTTATCATGTACCGATGTTTCGGAAATGCCGATATCCATAGGCACACCGGCGGCATCTCTGCCGAAGATCAGCAGATTGCTTCGCTTACCAACAGTGAAACGGAAGCCGTCTTTCATCGGTACCGGCTTCAGGAAACTCTCGCCACCAATGAAGGCTTGCTGCATTGCTTCCCCATTGACATAGCGCAAAGCATCCAGGATCTGTGAAGCAAAGGCATCCTTACTGGTGGAGCTGTACTCAGAGAAAGTCGCCTTGATCAGCTTTCGGACGATGGTATACGGGATCTGTTGGCAAGGATCCTCTTCTTTGGTCGCTTCCTGCAGGTAATAAAGCCGATACCAATCCTCAATAGCGTGTCTCATAGGCAATGAGGTGATATCCATCGCCTGAAATGCCATCTGATAAGCGCCGACATTGCGAACCATGCTATTATTCACTTCTTCACCTCCCCGGTATTGATGATAATGCGGCGCTGCGACTTGATGCCGGCTTCCAACCCATCGGTGTATGCTTCCAATGCAACGAGCTGTTTTCGCAATACTGAATTAGCTTCTTCGAGCCGCCGTATCTCTGAGAGCAGCTGCTCTCTTGCCCACACCGGCAGGATCCGTTCGATCAGCCAGCGTTTAATCTTCTTCATCGTCGGTCATTCCTCCCATGATGCGCCGGGCTTCCCGATCTCTTCGCATAACCGTATTGCAAAAATACCGGATGTCGTCCATAGCATGGTCATTCTCTTTGATGGGCTTGTCTACCTCGCCCTTTTCTTCCCATCTGTAAAGCCCGAATTCCCGGATAGTATCCTTACATCCCTCGCCGATTTTGATCACACCAGCGTGGAGCATAGAGGCCGTCAGACGGATGCCAGGCAGCACATCGTTCTTCGCTTTGCGTACCGAAAACCGGCCATGCCGCCGGATACACGCAATAAAACTGGCAGCAGAGGGGTCCACCACAACACTTTGGATGTACCGATCACCGGCCAGCTTTTCAAGTTCTTGATAATATTCTTCGTCCGTCTTCGTGCTTGACGATCCACGGCCGGAATAGTAATACTCGGCCACCCGGACGGCTCTACCATTGTTGACACACCACAAGCCTGCAGAAAAGGGGTTCAGGGTGCCGTAGTCACATGAGATGTACCAGAAGCCGTCCTTGGGCAGCTCCTTAGCAATGTGGAGGTTTTTGTCGAACTGGAAGATCAGGCCCTCAGCAAGGCACCATTCACCCTGGATGTAGCGGCGGTAGAAGACACCCACATACATTCGCTCGTAGCGCTCTCGAATCTCTCGAGCCAGGCTAAAATTGTCCGCCATGGTGAAGTGCAGATGCAGCGCATTCATCTCTTTGCAGCGAAGCACCCAGTTTTTATAAAACCAATGCTCTGGGCCGGCCGGATTGCAGTTAAACCAAAGCTTAGATCCGGCAACAGAACACCGGGCGCAAACCTGATCCACGAAGGATTGGGGCATCAGAGCCACCTCATCCAGCAGCGCACCAGCCAAAGTGATACCCTGCACCAGCATGTAAGAGCTTTCGTCCCGACCGCCAAACAGGAAATAGGTGTTTTCTCGACCGCAGTCATCGGAAATAATGAGCTTGTTTTCTGAGCGTCTCTCTGTGATCCTCAGCTCCGGCGGAAGCCAGTCGCGCAGGTTCAAGATCACATTACGACGCAGCGACTCAATGGTTTTGCCACAGATGCCGAATTTCTGACCGCTGAACTCAGTCATGCTCCACAAGAAGAAGCCAACCGTCATGCATACCGTTTTACCGGAACGGATAGAGCCATCGCAGACAATAGCGTCTCGGTTTCGGAACTTTGGCTGCTGCCACCATAGCATGGCCAGCTTTTGACGTTTACTCAACCTCTGGTAGATCATCGGTGTCTATCTCCTCGACATTGCGGATTGCTTCCAGTAGGTTGTTTTGGGATACCGGGTCGCCGCTACCACCGTCATCCAGCAGTTCAAAAAGTACCTTGGCGGATTTGTGATCGCCCATTTGAGCCATTTTGGTCAGCCCTACGATAATCGCCATCTGGTTATCCACATCCTCCTCGGCGAGACCATCCCGGAGCATTGCGTTCAGTCTCCGTTTATCCCTCAGGGGCATAGATAGATATAGATCCGCAGCATCCCTTAGGGCTCTCTTTCGGCGGCGGGCAACACCGGATGCGATACCGCCTTTTTGTCCGAATTCTCTAGCTTCACTCTCGCTTCGCTGATCCATCGGAATAAGATTCTGTTCATTGGCCACCCGTCACCACCTCTCTCGTAAAATAATGGCGGAACAGGCAGGGCTCGAACCTGCGACCCTCACCTTAACAGGGTGCCGCTCTACCGACTGAGCTACTGTTCCATATACCCGGTGCGGCCGGGTATGCCTGATCTCATCTCAGGTAGATGGCGAAACAGAAAAGAGGCTCAGGAATGTTCCTAAGCCTCTCTGCTATTTTCACGGTATCATTTTATCATGTTATTTTGGCTCTTGAGGGCCATCTTTACAGATCCAGAAGTCCATACATGGCCGCAACCAGCTTTATAAAGTCAGAGTGATACCGTCTGGCTGTTCTGCTGCTACACGGGATAATCAACGCTGCGCCTGCCAGAGTGTGGCTCTGCTTCCAGAATACCAGATCAATAACACGTAGCCGATCCTGCCCGGCGGGCATGCGCTTCGTTGCTTCGATTGCCCGGTAAACAGCTTCATATTCCCTCTGCTTGGTGGTTGGCAGCTCTCGGATAGCAGTGCCCTCTGCAGATCTACTGGCTCCAGATTTTACAGAAACACCGGAATAGCTCGGTGTGACAGACTGATCACGAAGCTGCCGAAGTTCACTTTTCAGAGAAGGATATCGCCGGATCATCCCCTTCACATAAGGCCACCAATCGTACCTTGGCCTGCTCATTGACATTCCTCCTTGCAGGTATTATAATAATTTTGCTGTCATACCTGCCGCCGCCCAATGTGTTCCACCACAGAGGGCGGCTTTTTTGTCAATCACCAGTCTCGCAAAGCGGACACCACTCCGCATCCACGCCATTGCACTCCGGTCATCGTAGGCATGTGGCACAGGGGTGGTCGTCATCGCAATTCATCTTCATCATCCTCTTCATCGTCGAAAAACTCATATTTCTTAGACGGCCGCAATCGTGATTTGGACATAAGCGAAAAGAATGATCCCAGAGTGACACCCATAGCCGCGGCACATTGTGGAGCGGTGCCGAATATGTAGATTGGCAGGCCGGTGTGCCTGTTGTAAACGGAATACCGTTTTCCTTGGTAGCGTTCAAGCATGGTGGTCTTCCTCCGCAGGCTGTTTGAGCCATTCCAAAATCGTTTTCTTACACTTAGGACACAAATCAATTTCTTTTCCGCCAGTTGTCGGATAATAAACACTTATGCTGATAATCGGTAGGTCGCATTGACATTTGTATAATTCCCCACATCTGTCACATTCTTTTGCTTTAGCCATAATCATTCTCCTTTAGGCGGTTGGGGCAGGTAGCAAAAGATTTCGCAAATTTCCATCCCTCGTTCTTGCCCCATCATTCTACTTTGGGAATGGTCTTCACATTCCTTTTCGTAGAATTTGCAGTCTTTACAAGTCGGCGGACTAGGCAGCGGCATCCAGCCAATGACGGCATTTTCATCAAGGTCACCACCGCCGTGCCACCTGCCAACATAATACGCTGTGGCAATTGTTCCATCTAAGCCAACAGCAAGAACTGTGCTTGCACCTTCCGGCAACCTATCCTTGACCGAAATCCACTTGGTAGGGACATTTATGTCCTTATCACCCTGCACCGTTACACCCTCCGCCATCAGTTCATCGGCAATCAGGCACAGCGTTGCATATCCGTATGGGATGTGTTTGGAAAGCACCTCGATCAGCTTTCCTTTTTCTTTTGTGTTAGGCATTGTCAGTCCCCCATATAGTACGCCCATCTGTTTTTCATTTCTTCAGGGCTAACATAGTAGTTTCTCTTTCTTGCACCAGTCCACGCAATCCCGCCAGCTTCGCCCTCATGAATAAAGTTGCTTGCCTTTAGGCTTGCCCCATTCTCACTTGCTAAAGTGTATGTAAGCACTCGCTTATATCCCATGTCCTTTGCAATCCGCAGACACGCACCATACAATTTGGAACAGGCATTCTTTGTGCCATCGGTGCAGTTTCGATAGATTTCAAGTGTCAAGCCATCATCGGACCGCCTTGCCGTTGGTCTACCACAAATAGCCACACCGCACAATCTGTCATTCTCATAAACTGCCACAGCGAATTTGCCGCCCACAGGTGGGATATTGTGTCTATGGTATTGCTTTACATACTCTTTAGCCGGGGTTAAGTGGATAGGTCGAATTTCGAGAGTCATCCTCATTCCCTCCTCCCATCAACCTGCCGAAGCGATGACATCAGGCACGATGCTGCAACACAGGTAAACAGAAATTGCACCGGTAATCATAGCGATAGGTATGGTCTTTCTCGATGCACAGCAGATCAGAGTTACAAAAGCCAGGATCATCGCCAATATGAATCTATTTTCCATCTTCTGCCCTCCTGTTCCACGCTTCGATTGCTTTATGATTAGCTTCCTCACTGTAGCTTGAACATCCAAAGTCCCGAAGTGCAAAGCGCTGGGTTCTGGCCTCGCAGGAGCGGCAGCGCACAAACGCCACCTTCGTTGTCTGTGCATTGATAAATGCTCGGTGATGGGTTTCAAGGTAGGGCTTACCACCGCAAAACGGACACGGTTTCAGTTTAGCCATTTGCTACCTCCACCCGCTTCGGCTTGACGGCATTGCCGTCCTCATCCATGAATACCATGGCCTTGCCATCGATAATCGTGAAGCCAAGCTTTGCCATCTCTTCCAACAGGAAGCCTTGTCCCTGATGCTTGTACCGGGTGGATATCTCCTTGATCCGGTCTCCCAGTCTGCGCTGCCGGTCAGGTCCGAAGCCAAAAACATCATTGGCTGCAATAGCGCCCAGGATCAAAGCCACCTGCACAGTCTGAAGCGCATGGGTCTGAAGATCCATCTCCCGCTTGGAGCTGCCATCATCCGGCGGTCGGTAGAATTCCCCATCGATGGGCATTCCCAGCTCTTGCATCCGCTTGACGCAGTGTGCCATACCAACTTCCTGATCCTGATAAAACTCCTCCACCAGCGACTTGTGATGTGCCGCAAATCGAGCCAACCTCTGATAGCCAATGCCGGCTACATCATGCAGTGCCATGCTTGTGCAGTACATTGCGATGCGCGCCGCATGGTCCCGGCAGTCGACAATATCGGTCTGGTGCTTCATCTTCAGCCGCTGGGCATACGGGATGCCGGAACATCCCATAATACCACCACGGTGCTTATGCTTTTTCTTGGTCATCAGTGTGTACCTCCCATAATCTGCATCACTTTGGGGATCATAGCTCCCTTGATAGAGGCAAACTCATCACCCTTCGTACCAACAGCAAGGATCGTACCTACGAAACCGACACCGCCGATCTCGACATTAAAGGGCAGTCCCTTCAGCCGGCCTTCCTCGTTGCAGATGATCACAAAGTCCTTGCTGCAGGTGACAGTTTCAATATAGCCACCCACTGCAGCCTGGAATGCTTCCAGAGTATTCTCGAATAGCGGTTCCAATCTCGGAGCCTGTCCGGGTTCCTTGATGACCACAAGGATCTGATTTTCTTTCATGCCTGACACTCCTTCAATATCCGTTCCACCGGGCAGTTATCGCACTTAGCGGACAGCTGTTCCTGATCCTGCGATACATAGGGCCAATGGCTCAGCTCCCTATCATACAACTCAGAAGGATAGCCGCTAAGGATCACAGGTCCTTTGTGCTGCATAAGTGCGTCCAGCAGTTCCACATGATCCTGCTCGGTCATTTCATATCTGTACTGTTTGTCACCCCGGGTACTCATCAGATAGGGTGGATCAGCATAAATCAGAACATTGTCATGATTAAACCGGCGAATCAGATCCAGGGCAGGACGGTTCTCGATTTGAACCTCCTTTAATCGTTCAGCCAAATTAACTATCAGCGCTGGCATCCTATTCCAGCATTGAAGTGCATAGGCCTTTTCCCTTCCTGACACATCGATTTTGAACCCTGTCTTCCGGTAGGTTTTGAAACCATACCCCATCTTACTGCGAATGGCAAACCGATAGGCTCTGTCAAAGTCGCTGGATCCCCTATTGTCATGTGCATCGTCGTACACATCTCGGGCATAGGGTGTCAGGCTGATCGCCTGCGCCAGCTCCTCCGGATGCTCCCTCATAATCCGAAAGAAATTAACAACATCTCCATCAATGTCGTTGACAGTCTCAATTGCGGACGGTGGTTTATTGAACAGCACTGCACCGCTGCCGAAGTACGGTTCTAAGTAAGACCTGTGAGGCGGCATCAGAGCGATGATTTGTTTTGCCATTCCCCATTTGGCACCGGGGTAGTTAAGTAATGCTGGCATCTGCTCTCGTCCTCCTATACCTCTCCGCCTGCACCAGGCCGTTCCACTCCACGATTGCCGACTCCTCGCCGCTGTGCCAGGTAGTCCGCAGGTTGGCGGAGCATCTCACCGGATCCGGGCAGGAAATCATTCTTCCGCTTTTGGTCTTCACCATGATCCCCCCCCGGCCGCAGATGCAGGGGATTGGGGTGGGTTTGGTTTTGTTGGGCGTGGTCATGCCGGCACCCGCTTTCTTTCTGCTCGGTAGATCGCCTTGTAAAGTTCGTCAGCTGTTTTGATAGATGGAACTTTGCAATACGCTGCAGCAGCAATCTCAATTCGTTTCCACATCAAATTTGTATCTTCCTGCAGATCCTCCAGAAACTTATTGATCTTGTGAGCTTCAACGATCTGTGCCTTTTCGCGCTTTCCCTGTTCCGGCGGCATCTGAACTCGATTAGCGAAATCGTATAGGTTGCGGAAAGACAGAAATGCTAGCATATCCGCTTGGCTGCGCAGATCAGGCATTGGCTCTCCGCGGAAAGCCAGATCTTCCAACTCCTCGATACTCATACACCGCCCTCCAGTTCCTGGACCATTATGAACAGTCCGGGATTGGCTGCCCAGAACTTCTCGGTGATTTCTGAGGTCACTTGTGCATCATCCTTCCAGTAACCAAGCTTCGTCATGCAGTCCTTCAGTAACTTCTGGAGATTGTCTGTATCCGGTTTGGTTGTCTTCCATTCACCATCTTTGTGTTTTCCGGTAATCGGAAAGCACCACTTCACAAGCAGTTGAACCGGGCCCCGAAGTTGTCGTTCCGGTACATATGCGCTCAGATGTGCCTCTAACTTATTTCTCGCAGCTTTGAGTTTTTCCGGCTCGTAACAGACGGGCTTTCCGTTGACCACATGGATCTGCTTCTCCTGATGCGTCACGGTCGGAGGCTTCATCGGAAGAAAAAACAAAATTTTCAATTTTCTCAACTCCAAACTTTTTGAACATTTTCCAAATTGCATTTGTCACGTTATGCTCGGTAGGGGAAAACGGCGGCTCTTGAGCCGTTTTCCTACCGTCCGAGCGTGACGTAACGCGAGTGTACTCGGTAGAGTTACCCCCTTTAGGGGGTAAGTTTTTCCGCCGTGCGGAAATAACCAAAAAACATGATGTTTTCCGCAATGCGGCATAAACCAAAAATTACGGTTTTTTCCGCCGTGCGGAAATAACCAAATTTTCTGTATTTCGGAGGATGTCAATGCTCCGCGCGGACAACTCTTCCAGAATTCTTATCAATGCTAAAACCGAACTTTTTGACCCATTCTCGAATTGTGCGATCAGCCACATTTTGCCCGGCAGAAGAGAACCATTCGGACAAATCCTTGATCGTCGGCGGCTCTCCCATATTGCAGTTTTGCACTGCATCTTCGAACTCCTGTTTTTTATTTCTGCGCTTATCGGACTTTTTCTTTTCAGCCTTGGCCGCATTTCGTTTCCATGCGGGGCCTTCACCTTCAGCTTCCAGATCTTTAAGAACACCAGTTTCGTCAAGACGGTGCCGGGGGTAGTCAAACCACATTCGTACAGGAGGAAACTTCGGGAACTCACGCAAGGTACCTTCCACACGCCACGCTGTACGGCTGCGTACCGCCTTTTCTTTGGATTCGATGTCTGCCAGCAGTTGCTCATATACCGGGGCGCTGAGCCGCCGCCTGCAGGTCTCCAGCATAATTCTGGCCACGCACATATCATCCTGAGAGGCATCGTCACGCCAGTACATTGCGTTCTTATCCAGATAATCAATACAAAGGGCAACGACCTCTTTATCCAGTTCGGTCTGCACAACGGCGTCTGTGACCTCCAGTTCGATCATATCGATCAGCGCGTCAGGGTCACGGGCAAATACACCGGATCCGGAAGCACGGTCCATAGACCGCTTCTGGCCCTGTCCACCCTTCGAGTGATGGTGACAGTAGATCACCGCACACCCCAGCTCCGTACATACCAAGTCAAACTGGTTACAGAACTGCGCCATCTGATCAGCGCTGTTTTCGTCGCCGGTGATGATCTTATAGATGGGGTCGATGATGATAGCGATATAATTCTTCTTGGCTGCCCTGCGGATCAGCTTCGGCGCCAGCTTGTCCATAGGTACCGACTTACCACGCAGATTCCAAATATCGATATTCCGGATGTTCCGGGGCTGCCATCCCATGGCGGTATAGATATCCTTGAAACGGTGCAGGCAGCTTGCCCGGTCCAGTTCCAAATTGACATACATTACACGGCCTTGGCTACACTTCCAACCAAACCAGTTTCTACCTTCTGCAATGGCACAGGCCAGCTCGATAAGGCCGTAGGACTTGCCTGCCTTAGATGGTCCGGCAATCAGCATCTTGTGGCCTTGCCGCAGCACACCGGCAATCAGCGGCGGTGCCAGCTCCGGCAGATCACCCCAGACATCCTCCAAGCCTTCCGGGTTTGGCAGATCATCTGTAACGGCTTCAATCCACTCCTGCCATTCCTTGAAGCTGGCTTTACCGATGTTAGTGTCCATAAGAAACTGCTTGCGTCCCTTACGCATAACTCCGGGCATCCGGGAAAGCCGGGACGGATTCTTATTTTGGGTATCCACCGGCAGACCGTTCTTTTTCAGCACATTGTAGAGATAATCCACGCGCTTCCGGTATTCGTCGTAGTTGGCGGCTTCGATCTTGACTATGGCATGAATAGATTTTCCACCGCTGTATACAAGACAAGCCACAGGCAGATCCAGTTCTCGGATCAGAGCGTGCTGCTGTTCCAGTTCCATGCAGTCGGATTCTACCAACGCATAGCGGTAATCAGTGACATTCTCATTCTTGACACCATTGCCGTCCAGAGGGTTGAAGCGGATCCATGCACCTACTTCCGGATTGCAGTCACCAAAGACGCTGGCAACATCGTGGTATTTGTTCAGCTGTTGGATCAGGTCACCGGCCGTGCGGTCACACAGTCCCTTGGAGGGGAAGTGCTTGCCGTCCCTCTCCCAGCTCTCGGTTACATAACCAACATTCTCGTCAGGCTGGAACAGCACTTCCAGATATTTGGTGATATCCTTCACAGGATCCCAGTTTGCAGGCTCATGGACATCCTTTCCTTCAAGCCATCCTTTGTCCACCAGAACACCGTCACGGCTGCCGATGATATCATCCCACCCCAGCTCATAGCCGGGGCCATCGCCTGAGCTGGGCCGCCAGCCTCTCTCTTTGGCCATCTGCACCAAAGTACCTCCTGTGACGGGAGATGCGGCTCCCCGGAAGGTATTCCATTTCTTTTCACATTCTCCGGCGTGATACCGGGAGTCATTGCGGCTCCACTCTTCCCAGTCGGAGGCTGAATAGCCAGCTTCCTTCAGGGCCATACCGACCGCTACCCAGTCGTTGTAACTCAACTCAGCAGGTGGAATATAAGGGAGCAATTCAAGTAAATTAATATTCTTTTCCATGTTAGCCCCCTTAGTTCTGGTGTAGTCTTTTGTTCTGTGCCTGAGTTTTCATGTCAATCCAGCGGCAGTTTTCCGGACAGTAATTGCCGTCGACATCAATTCGATCAATGGTGCAGGTGCCTCTCGGAGCCATGGGATCATAGCCATTTGCCATCGCCCATTTCCGAAATGCAGAATAATCGTTACGCCATTCATCACAGACAGAAATTCCGCGACCGCCATAATCCTTGTAGCGGTTATGTTTTGATGAATAGCAGCGTTCTTTCATTCCACACCAAACCATGTAAAGCCGTTCTCGACGGTTCCTTCCAATTGTAGATTCTCCGCCATGTTTGTGTGCAGGCTTGTTCTTTTGCAAGAAAGCTATGCGTTTGCATCCACAACTTTTGGTATGTCCACTGGTCAAACTGCTTCGTGCAACTGTAACGACATTTCCGCAGTCGCACAGACATTCCCACATCGATCCTGATGCTGCTTTTTTTGAGGACAGCTGAATAGCCGTCAACATATCAAACCTGGTTCCTGTCAAATCTGTAGGGAATGCCATTGTCATGCCTCCTTAGGATTAAAGTACAGAGGATCAATGCCGCGCGGGATCTTCCAAGCATTTGCGGCGATCCTGTCAATGAGCCGTTTTGCTTCGCCAAATTGCCATGTTCCAACATGATGGAAGCCGCGGCTTTCAAGGAATCGTATCTGCTTTGGTGTGGTAAGGCCTGCAAGCCTGCGTTTGTCCAGTTTATCCAGAAGCATGGCAGCTTTGCCGGCATTGTCGATTTCATCCGGGAATATACCCATCTTCTCCAATGCACTGCGCTGCTTGTCCGATGCGGGGCCCATCTCCCAACCGAAAGAAGGCGTATAGCCCGCAAGATCTTCTGCCTGAATAGACAGTTCGAACTGTAAAGGGTCTACCAACTTTCTCTTCCGTTTCTTCATTTCGGACAACTTCTGTGCAAGGGCAGCTTCCCTCTCTGCGATCACATCCTCACTGGCCTTCTGCTCTGCTTCCTCGATATCTACCGGGCAGCCTGCTTCCTCCACATTCTTGGTCATTTTGGTAGCAACCTCCGGGGATTCACAGATCAGATGTGCGGGGTGACACAGATCGTGGCGGTCAGTGTGCCACAGGAAGTCCAGCAGTAGAAGGTGGTCTTTTCCGGTTTCCGGACTGAGGCGGGTGCCGCGGCCTACCATCTGGCAGTACAGGCTCCGTACCTTTGTGGGACGGAGCACCACAACGCAGTCAACGGAGGGACAGTCCCAACCTTCGGTCAGGAGCATAGAATTACAGAGCACATTGTATTTATCGGCATCAAAGTCTGCCAGGATTTGAGCTCGATCAGGACTGCTGCCGTTGACTTCTGCTGCCCTAAAACCTTTTTGATTGAGGATATCTCGGAATTTCTGCGAGGTGGCAACCAACGGAAGGAATACTACCGTTTTGCGATCAGCACAATGCTGCAGCATTTCATCTGCAATGGAGTGCAGATACGGATCCAAGGCGGTACCCAGATCGCCGGCCTTGAAGTCGCCGGACTGAATACCCACACCAGACAGATCCAGTTTAAGAGGAATACTCAAAGCTTTAATGGGCGAAAGATAGCCTTCGCGAATCGCTCTGGGGAGGCTATATTCATAGGCAAGGCTCTCAAAGTACTGTCCGAGGTTTCGCATATCGCCTCGGTCTGGTGTTGCAGTAACGCCGAGAACCTTTGCTTCAGAGAAGTGGTTAAGTACCCGCTGATAGCTTTCGGACAGGCAATGATGGGCTTCATCCACGATGATGGTATCGAAATAATCAGGAGCGAACTGCTCCAAGCGTTTTTCACGCATAAGGGTCTGCACACTGCCAACTGTTACACGGAACCAACTACCAAGACAGGTTTCTTCCGCTTTTTCCACTGCACAGTGCAGACCGGTAGCTTTCAGCATCTTATCGGCCGCTTGATCCAGAAGTTCTCCCCGGTGAGCCATGATCAGCACTCGGTCACCATTGGACACCACATCTTCTGTCAATTTGCAGAAAACAATGGTCTTTCCGCAGCCTGTGGGGAGAACTAAGAGCGTCCGGCGTACACCGGACGCCCATTGTTCAAGAATAGCGGCCTCTGCTTCCTTCTGGTATGGCCGCAGCTCCATCAGAACTTACCCGGGGTATATCCGGTAGTTGCTGCAGGAGTGCTGCTCTGCGGCAGATTATCAGTATGGAAGGGCAGGCTTCCGTTTGCGGGTGCCTGCGGGGGATAGAATTTGTCGATGTCGTTGGTCCACAGAGTCTTGCCATCCTTGTTGGATTCAAAAGACCGCTTGGACACCTTGCACCGACCTCTAGAACCAATAACAGCATTCCAGTTCATCGCCACACGCTGGCCGGACTGCCGCTGACCGATGGATGTGAAGAATTCGCACAGCTTCCATTCGGATTTGGAGTGCAGGAACAAATTGTGCTTGATCTCGCAGGTACCGTCACTGCCGGGGATCTCCAAGCGGATCGTCAGCTTTGCTTGGTTACAGGGGGGCATTTTTGCGGAGCCTTGGAAGCGGCCACGCTCAAATGCTGTGACTACAAAATCATAGTCACCGGGTTCTGCCACGATAAATCCTGAGCCTTCGTTCTCGATTTCCGAATCCCAGTCCAGCTCATAGCCCTTGTTTTCATAATCGCTCATATCAGTTATTCTCCTTAATCAGTTGATAGACCTGTGGCCATGCGCCCACAAGGACACCGGACACAAAGTCGGGATCATAATTTTTGATGGGGGTTGCTTCCGGGTAGTAGCCTCTGCTGGCTACTGCCTTCTGGATCTGTACCTTAGTAACCTTGTTCTGCTCCATCAGCTGGCGCAGTGCCGGAGGGATACCATCATTGTCAAAAAGGGAGCTCTGGGTCGTCTCCGGCAAGACAGACCCACCCGTCGTAGGGTTTTCCTCTTTCTGCGGTGCAGGGGGCGGAGGCGTGACCACAGGCGGTACGGAGACGGTAGGAGTTGCCTCAGCGGAAGGGGCTGCATTGAAGCAATGGGCAATGTGAGAGAAGTCAAAGGGAAGTTTCTCAGGCAGGCCAAAGCGGTTCTTTGCGTCCCAACAGGGGTGGTGTGTGGTGTGCATAACCCGTTTACCACCAGTTACCTTGTTCTTCTCCATTTCATTCTTGCCCTTGATTACATAGGTCTCATAGTTGGCGAACAGGACCATATCTGCCCACTCCTTGAGCATGTTGGCAATGCTGCACTTTTGGGCATTGATCAGCTTCAGTTCCCAACGGTCATAGGCGCCGGATTCGTCCGGCTGCTCAAATTTCCGCATAGCAGCGTGGGCGTTGACGATCACATTGATACCGCGATCTATTACCTGATCCAGAAGGTTCAGCATCCTGCCGAAGTCTTCATACACATAGGTATAGCCCTTGCCATAGCCGAAATCTTCCAGACCGGATTTGCTGTTCTTGGAGCATACACCGTCACGGCACAGCCGCTCTGCCCAGTCTGCAGTATCCAGCACAAGGGTCTGACATACCGTGGGATTGGAAATAACATAGCGGATCTCTTCCTGGATCATCGTGAAACTGGTGGGTGCAGGCAGTCGCCGGACATTCATTCGGGATGTACTGCCCTCGGTGTCGATGAACAGCGGGCCGGGGGCCTGCGCCGCGAAGGTACTCTTGCCGATACCTTCAGGACCATAGACCACCACCTTGAGAGGTGTGGACAAAACTCCGGATGTAATTTGCATTAGAACACACCTGCCTTCCAGCCAGAATTGGCAGCCGGGATCTCCGGCAGCACTTCACCGGCCACATGGCCGTCTTCAATGATGATGGTACACTCGGAGCCGGTGCTGACCCGGGTGGCAATAGCCTGCAGGTTCTGGGTCTCAAGCCACTGCCCGAAGGTCTGCATAGTCTGCAGATCCATCTGCTCCAACTTATCCAACAGGACAAAGCCACACTCAGGGTTGAGGGCGCGGACAATAGCGGTGGCTACCTTCAGCTGGTCACTGCCGCTCATGCCGTCCCACTTCTTGCCATGGTAGGTCAGTTCTCCGTCTTCTACAGACAGTCCCTCTAAGGGAAGCACAGCGCCTGCCAGAAGGTCGATCTTCGCCTTGCGGACACTCTCAAGTTGTCCGGTCAGATCGTCATACTGCTGACTGTGCTGCTGGGCATCCTGCTCAGCACGCTCCCGGTCGCTGTTGGCACGAACCTTGACATTGATCGCTTCAATGTTCTCCAGGTCCTGCTCGATCTGTGCGGTGGATTCGTCCTGCAGTTCAGCAGCAGACTTCCGGGCGGTATCTAAATCCTCGCAGATGGTGTTGTATTGCTCCTGTAAACTGAGCAGTTCGTTCTGCAATGATTCAATGCGCTGCCGGGTGTTGGAGCATTGAAATTCCAGTTGAGACAGCAGCTGCCGCTTGCGCTGATTCTCACCGTTATGGGCAAGGATTGCCTGCTGCCGCTGGATCAGCTCATAGGCGGATACAGGCTCCGCAGGTGCATCCGGATAGTAAGGCATTTCCAAAGCGAATTTCTTCTTTTGATCAGCGATCTGCCCGATAGCATGGCGGCAGTTATACAGCTCTCTTTCCTGCAATTCCAGAGCGTGGAGCTGATCTCCAACACCGATAACCTGCAGGAGGGTTTCGGCTTTGTCCCTGCTGGACTGCTCCATAAACTTGGGGAGGTTCAGTGCCAGCTCTTCCACAAAACTGTTGAGCAGCTGCTGACCTCTCTTCTGGCCGTTGGGATCTGTGACCTTCAGGGCACTGTTCTTGCCGGCTCTCTCCACGATCAGACCGTTGGACAGTGTGATCTTGATGCGAGGGGGGATTGTGGATCCATCGCGGACAGGGTTACTGGGCTTATAGCGGTCTCCTCCCAATGCCCAGGCAATTGTGTCCAGGATGCTGGTCTTGCCTTGATTGTTGTTGCCACCGATCACGGTTAAGCCGGCAGCAGTCGGTTCCAAAGCTACTGCCCTGATGCGCTTAACATTCTCGATCTCAAGCGCATTGATTTTTACTGAATCCATTGACATTTCCCTTTCTTTAAATTAGAATAAATATGGACATTTTCCTCGCCGCTTTTCGGACTGCTTCTCCGGAAGGCGGCATTTTCTATTTATTGATCACCTTAAACTCACCGGTGATCCGGTGGAAGATGATCAGCTGACTGGGCAGCTCCTTCTTGACTACCCACATCAGAGGGTTCAGTCCGGCTTGCTTCATAGCAGCTTGCTGGGCTTTGGTGGGTTTTGCGTTCTTCTGTGTCATGGCTCCTCCTTACAGGACCCCAATGGAGGTCAGGAACCAAGTGGCTACGGCAACTCCGATCATGGATGCGGCCAGAAGTGCAGCGTCCAGTCTCTTGGACCGGCGAAGGCTGCGGTATTCTCTGGCGGCCTCACGCTGGATCGGACGGACACGCGCCTCTTCTACGGCGATACGGTGCTGCCGGGCGGCATGGATCATGAGAAAGTCAGCAAAGGCCTTGCAGGAGAAGTTATCCTCCTCTGCATCGATTTCTCTGTTCACTGCCGAGTGAAATTCAAATTCAGTCATAGCGTTCCTCCTTGTTTCGGCATCCAGCCGATTTCTGATTGTTTTTCGATCCAGCGTTCCAGGCCCTTGGCAGAGACCAGAAGCCGCTTACCGACAACGATCGTGGGAAAGCCCTCCGTCTTTGCCAGTGCATATGCAAGAGGTGCACTGATCCCCAGCAATTTTGCAGCCTCTGGAACAGATAGCACCAATTTTTCCATATCTTTCACCCCTTTCTATTGATTTCAATCCTTCTCTGATGAATTGCCAGTAAAGGAGGCGTCATAGTGGATGCGAACGAATTAAGTAGTTGCGGGATAATTGCAGTGGACCGGCTGAAAATGTGAGAGTAGTTGGTACTTTGGGTCAGTGTTCTATACTATAGAACAGGCAGCCGGTGATTTTCCCTTCGGCGTATCATTGTGCGCTTGCTGCTTCAAAGGGGTTCAATGCAATCAGCAGGGCTAGGCTGCTTCAATGGCTCCTCGGAAATATTCAAGATCTCCTGGATGGCTTGAACAATTTTCGGGGCATTACGCTGCCCAGTAAGGATTTTAAAGAGATAACTATCGTCGATAAACATTTCGGTTTTCTCCCGGATCTGCTGAATAAGCCAAATCTGTGTCTTGCCTCTTTTCAAGAGTTCCGTCTTTACACACAAACCGAAAGATGTAAATTTGCAACAATCCACAAAAATAACCTCCTTCCGTACTTTTTTATTGACAAGTACGGAATACTGTACTATACTAAAGGTGCAAATTAAAGTATCGTGTACGGTATTCCGTGCTTTCAGGTCGTATAATAGCACTGTTTTCCGTACAAGTCAACCATAAAGTACGGTTTTCCGTTAGTTTCGGCATTCCGTACATATTGAGGGGGATTTCTATGTGCAAAATGTACGGAATTATTGAAGACCTATGCTCGGAAAGAGGAATAAAGCCAGGAAAGATGTGTGCTGATCTTGGAATTAGTCGTGGAATAATAGGTGACTTAAAAGCCGGGCGCACAAAACAGCTTTCCTCGGACAATGTGACTAAGATTGCCGCGTATTTCAGCGTTTCAGCGGATTATCTGCTCGGAAATGTATCCGACCCTTTTTTCTGTCTTGATAACGAGCGCATTCTTGCCGAGATCAACGACACTGGAGATGGGAGCAAAAAAACGCCTACCGTCTCCGGTAAGCGTTGTATCGAGTGTCAGGAAATTAGTGACCGCAACATTATCCGTATCGCCGGCCGTGACGGCTCTTACGAGGAGCGTATCTTGACCGATGAACAGATTGCTGCATTAAAAGGTATCCTCAGCCAACTGCCGGATGCTTCGGACGATCTATAAAAGACCGCCCCGGCTACGGATAAAATCGGCGAACTGATCATAGACGGCACGCTCCAGCGGCGAGGATAAGAACTTATTACGCTGATACAGGAGGACCATCCTCTCTGCCCTGAACTCTGCTGCCTGGTAGCTGATATCACACAGAGCGGAGATCTCTTCCGGTGTCCTGGCATTCAGTGCCCACAGCACACAGGCAGGAGCCAATAGCCGGCTGGCGAACACATTTGCCTCCTGCTCGATCGGGTTATCTCCCCTGCTCGGTTCCCGGTTGACCAGTTTGTACTTGCCGGTGTGACCCAGTAAGATATGCCCCAACTCATGTGCGCAAGTGAACCGCTGCCGCCGAACCGGTTTGTCCTTAGCGATCAGGATCCACGGTTGCCCGTCGATAATGGTGCTTTTGCCGTCATCATCATCCGGAAAGTCATAGTAAGCGATCTTAATGCCCATCTGACGGCACAGATCACCGACCTTCACCGGCAGCTCTGTGACATTTTCCTGCAGTAGGATCTTCCAGGCCATATCCCTGGAGTTTTGATAGTCTTTATAATTCATAGCATTTCGCCTCCCTGCGACATATTGTACGCAGGTTTGGCAAAATCACATAAAAAGAAAGAAGGAATAATTATGTATTGCAAAAATTGTGGAACGCAACTCGACGATAGCGCCAAGTTTTGTCCGTCATGCGGAACAGGCACTGACGGTACAGCTCCTGCTGCTTCGCCGTCGCCTCAACCCATCGTTATTCAAGCGCAGCCGCAATTTGCAAGTTCACGGCCTTGCCCCAAGTGCAAAGGACGTAATGTGCAATTCCAAACCGTTACTGAATCTAAAAAAGGCGGTTGCCTGAAAGTCTTGCTATATATCATTTTGGCCATCTCAATCCTTGGTTGGTTAATTTTGATTCCGCTGCTCATCCGCAAGAAAACCAAAACTGTTACATACGGTGTCTGCCAATCCTGCGGATACCGCTGGAAGGCATAACGTTTTCTTTTGCACCGGCTCTAAGCGATTTAAACGGGTCGATTTCGACCCCTTTAAAATAAAAAAACCGCCCCGGAGCTGCAACTCCAGGGCGGCAAGTGTAGAAAAACCAACTACTCTCACATAGGGGGATTCTACCCTTTTATGGTATCACATCCCCCTCCAAAAAGCAAGGAGGAAAATGTATGGCACGAAAAGCAGCAGCCGGCACCGGCACGATCCGGAAGAAGACCGTTACCAGAGCCGGTAAAGAGTACACCTACTGGGAGGCAAGAGCCACAATCGGATACGATCCAGGCACCGGCCGGCAGATCCAGAAGTCTTTCACCGGCAAGACCCAGAAGGAGGTAGCTCAGAAGCTCAAAGCCGCCACCGTTGCCATCGACGAGGGCACCTATACCGCACCCAGCAAAATGACTGTTGCACAGTGGCTTGATATCTGGTCTGCAGAATATCTTGGCGGTGTGAAACCCCGGACAGTGGAGTCTTATCAGATCATTATCAAAAATCACCTCAAGCCAAAGCTTGGAGCCATCAAACTTGAGGCTTTGGCCGGTCACACAATCCAAGCCTTCTACAACAAACTGTCTTCCTGCACCAATGATCAAGTGCCCTTGTCAGCGAAAACGATCAAAAACATCCATGGTGTTCTGCATAAAGCCATGCAGCAAGCTGTGGCGAATGGATATCTTCGTTTCAATCCTACGGTCTCCTGTGTTCTCCCAAGGGTAGAAAAGAAGGAGCTGAGGCCTCTGGATGAGGTTCAAATTGCAGCGTTCCTGAAAGCCATACAAGGCCACCGTTTTCAGCATTTGTATCTGATCACTCTATTCACAGGAATGCGAGAAGGAGAGGTTCTGGGGCTGCAGTGGGAAGATGTTGATTTAGCCAAAGGACGGATCACGATCAACAAACAGCTGCAGAAGATCGTGGGCAATAAGGGAGCGTATCATTTAGTCAGCACCAAAAACGGAAAAGGCAGAACGATAGCCGTCGCCCCATTCGTGGTCTCTACGCTTCGTCAGGTACGATGTCGCCAGCTGGAAAACAGGCTCAGGTACGGTGAGTGTTATCTGGTCAGTAACTTTGTATTTACAGATACGCTTGGCAACCATCTGAAGCCTAAAGCCGTATATGATGCATTTAAGAAAATCGCTGAAGAGATAGGCAGTCCGGAAACCCGCTTCCATGATCTCCGGCACTCCTACGCTGTGGCAAGCATCAAATCCGGAGACGATATCAAGACGGTCCAAGAGAATCTTGGTCACGCCACCGCAGCCTTTACATTGGATGTTTACGGCCATGTCACCGATCAGATGAAGGAAGCAAGCGCTGCGAGAATGGAGCAGTTTATTAAAACAGTAAACGCATAAGGGAAAACATAAGGGAAACACATCCTTTGCTGTCTGTAAAAGTTAATATTTCTTAGGCTAAAAAAGCCGATAAAAGCAGAAAATTCCGGTATCCATAACAGATACCGGAATTTCATTTGGTCGGAGTGTCGGGATTCGAATTATTCTCTTTGAATAAACTAGAATAAATTATGTAAAATTATACTCAATACAGATGAATATTGACGATAATAATTCATAATATTCACTTGCATTATTTATCCAAAGGGAAAAAATAAGGGAAAACATTCACCCACGGGCCATTAGCTCCATTGGCTCCCTGAGGGGTATGTTTATTTGTTACTGTGCTTCCGGCAGGCCGGTGACAATGCTGGTCAGGATGGACAGGATGCCGGCCAGAGCTGCAGCAGACCCGACCATAATCCAGTTGACATCACCCAGCACAGCTGAAGTGCCAATGATGGAAAGGGCAGACTGTGCCATGGTGCGGAGTGCGCGGATGACCGCAGCCTTCAGCCACTTCTTAGTATTTTCGTTTTTCATATGCGTTCCT
>JAEIGA010004517.1_pt1 | contig 21524 bp, 12 predicted proteins | sample 9270691 | NCBI WGS metagenome assembly JAEIGA01 (sample SAMN17057246, study PRJNA624740) | gut metagenome | biome: biome; isolation source: fecal sample | host: Bos grunniens | place: China: Xizang | collected 2019 | reverse complement strand
CATCGCCGTAATTGGTGGCACAACCGATGAGTTCCCTTGCACGGACCTGGTGGAAAAAGAACTGCGACAAATGGAACAGCTTGAGCAGCAGGCAGCAAAGCTTGCAGAAGTAGAAGCAAAATATGAGGTATTAAAAGACCGTATGAACAAGGTTGATGAGCAGCATCGTCAGGACATCCGCATAATCAAAGCAGAATACCAGGAGCAGATTGATTTCCTAAAGGATGAACTGAAAGCACGAAGAAACTGGCATCAAGACAAATAATAGAGATCAATATATGAAAAAGTTATTTTTAATTATATTATTACTTGCCTTAATAATATATACGGCAATGATCGTCAATGCACACCCAGGCAGGACAGATAGTGCCGGTGGTCATACAGACCACAGCACTGGCGAATACCACTATCACCACGGATATTCGGCACATGACCACTACGATATGGATGGTGATGGCGATGTAGATTGTCCGTATGATTTTGATGATAAAACCGGAATCAATAGTGGCAACAATTCTTCCAGCAATTACTATTCATCCAACTCCTACAGTAATGATGACAATGTAATCATAAAAACCGAGACAATTACAAAAACCGTTACCGAAGAAGTGCCATACATACCACCATGGATATACTGGGTAATAGGAATACTTGTTGCAATCTGCCTAATAATGCTTGTGAACATTCGCTGGAAAAAAGAAGAAATATATGGCTGGGAGAAGCAATATCGAAAAATAAAAGACGATTATGAAAAGGCTATAGAAGAACACGAAAGGTCTATATCCGAAGTTAAGAAAACCTGTTCCCATAAAATTGAGCAGAATACGCTCTTTTACGAAAATAAAACTCGAAGCCTAATGCAAAGCATTAATTCGTTACAAATAGAGAACGCAACGCTCAAAGAGAATGACCGGAAGTCAAAGATTATTGATAAATACCTGGACAGCTAAAGGAGAATCATCATGAGTAATTTATTCGACACTTGCCCCCTGTGTGGAAAAGAAGCTGAGCTGACAAGCATCGGAGACATCGAGATCTGCGATGAATGTCTGGAGGGATATACCCTCTGCGATAAATGCGGCGGATATTTCTCCCCTGATGTGACACCAATCTATCACCTGAAGGATGGTAGCACCCTTTGCGAAGACTGTGCCATCTATGATATGAACTCCGGTGATCTGGATGAGGATGACATAGAAAGTATAGAAGGCGAAGAAACCGATGACGAATGTGAATACGATTGTTAGGTATACGCAAAGGAGTAACTTATGAAGATTTTAATTTGGATCATATGTTTTTTCGTCATGGGTGCCGTGAGTGCCGTTCTACAAAATGTAGGCATATATCTTGGGGCGATACCGACAGTTTTGCTGTTCATAGGAGTCTCATTTGTAGCAAGACACCTGTGTACCATGTGGGATGTTAAGTGTTTTGAGAAAGAGGCGAAGAAGAAAGGAATGACTATGGGCGAGTATGCCAATGTCAGATTCAATAGAGGATTCCTTCAGCTTTGTCGTGATAACCTGTACGATAGGTCTGCGATGAAAAAAATGTTAAAGAACAGTGTTAAAGAGGATGTCATAACCAAGTCCGAGGCAAATGTTTTGCTCTATATCTTCAATAATGGCTTGTGGGTCTCATAATATACCAAGCGAAAGGAGCTGAATCATGCTCTGTAAAAAATGCAAAAAAGAAATTCCTGAAGAGTCAAAATTCTGTAACCTATGCGGTGCCAAGCAGGTCCGGGAAAGATCTGCGAATAAGCGAGGCAATGGGCAGGGAACTGTATATAAAGACAAAAACGGCAAGTGGATCGCTGACTATACCATTGGATGGGATGAAGTTGATGGTGTTATGAAGAGAAAGAGGCGCAAAAAAAGAGGCTTCGCCACAAAGAACGAAGCCCTGGCATACTTGCCAAATCTGATGCAGGATCTGCCGCAGCAGGATATGAGTGTAAAGTTCAAGGATCTGTACAAGAAGTGGTTAGATGGGCATACCGAGAAGGTCACACAGTCCACCATAAACTGCTACAAATCAGCCTATAAGTATTTCTCCCCTCTGTATTATGTGGAGGTAGCCAAGATCCGCACCGAGCATATGCAGAAGTGCATAGATGAATGCCCTCACGGAAAACGAACAAGGGAGAATATGAAAGCATTGGGCACATCCCTCTGGGATTATGCAATGCAACTGGATATCGTAGATCGTAACTATGCGAAATATCTCTACATCCATAAGGAAGAAGATGCAGAGAAAATCGCCTTCTCTAAAGAGCAGCTCGATACCATATGGGAAAATGTAGATGCAGTACCGGGTCTAAAATATGTACTTGTCCTCTGCTATACAGGAATGAGAATCAGCGAAATGATTGGAGCATTGACAGAAAATTACAATGCCGAGCAAGGGTACTTCATTACGGGTATAAAATCCGCTGCAGGCAAGAATCGTACCATCACCATATCTCCCAAAATCAGACCGTTCTTTGCTGATTTTGGAAAAGGTAAGCACCTATTTACAGAACTATCCGCAAAGAAATTCCGAAGCGATATCTATTATCCGGCATTGCAGGCGGTGGGGTTAGATGCGCTGGACGAGAAAGGGGATCACATCTACACGCCACATTGCTGCCGCCACACCTTTGCTACCCTTATGAAGAATGTCCCTGCTCCTCCAACAGATAAGCAGAAACTGATCGGCCATAGTAAGTTCGAAATGACTGCACATTATACCCACACAGACATCGAATCATTGAAGAAAATCACGGATAATCTGTAATATCAATAGGTTTCTGTGGCTACCAAGTGGCTACCAAACAAGCGAAAAAGCGAGGAATACCAACAACTTTTCGTTGTATGGCATTCAAGAGGTCACCGGTTCGATCCCGGTTATCTCCACCAAAAAAGTTCCGGAAAGCCAGTAAAATCAAGGCTTTTCGGAATTTTTCTTTGTGAATTATTTTCTAAAATTTAGAGAAATTTTCCTCTGTGGCTACCACGGTGGCTCCCAAAATATCAAAAGGGCATCCAAAACGGATGCCCCTTTTCTGCTTTTCCTAAGCCTTCTTGTTGTACTGTACGGAGCTGATGCCCAGCATCACTCCAAGGAATGTATCGACAGCCGTGATGGTGCCGACAATCTGCTCGGCATAGGGGAAACCCCAAATACCGGCAAGGGCGAAGTACAGTGTGCCAATCGCAGGCAGAACCACCATAGCGATCCACTTCAGTACATCATACATTTTGTTACTCATAATTGTACCTCCTTAAGTTTCAACATCCCACTTTGTGACATGTTCGTAGATTTCATCAATGAAGCTGTTGCCACCCATAGCTTTATAGGCTTGGTACATCAGGACGAAATTTTCAGCTTCATACTGACGGAGCTTTCGTGCATCCTTGTTTCTGTGGTAGGTGCTTAGCATATCGGTTCTTAACTGGCATTTCTGTCCTTCCCGAATCTTCGCCTGCTCCTTGAGACACTTTACAAGTGTAGCAAGAACACCGGCGATGGTTCCAATAAATCCGATGGCTTTAGCAATGGTTTCTAATTGATCCATTGGTATCACCCCCTATCAGGTCACGCCAAGCAGCTTGCCCCATGTGGCAGGGCCAGCAATACCGTCAACAGTCAGCTTGTTCTTCTTCTGGTATTCCTTCACGGCATTTTCGGTGGAGGTACCGAAGTCACCATCAGCACCCCATTTACCACAAGAGAGGCCGTTACCGATCAGCAGGATCTGCAATGCCTTGACATGGTCTCCCTTGCTACCTTTTCTCAATACATTCAGTTCCACAGTAAATCCCCCCTTGTTGGTATTATTTGTTTCCGGTTTCACTACCGGTTCTACAGCATCCTCTGTACCTTCGTACAGAACATTGGCATAGTCAGGTCTACCATAGCCATAGATGCGGTAATAGGACAGCGGATATATCTTCTGAGCCACACCACCACCGTTAGCCACAACACCTGCCTGTGTGGAAGTGTTACCCTCAATGGTGTAAACATCAATATCATCCACCTTGATAACAATGCCGGTATGAGCCACATCGGTCTTGCTGCTGTTCCAGTAGAAAATCTGATCTCCGGGCTTCGGTTTACTTGTGTGGAACTGTCCCTTTGCCTTGTAATACTCAGCGGAGAATCGGCATCCGGCTCCCAGGGACTTGTCCGGCTGACAGAGCAGCTTCTTGGCGGCATCCACACCGAATGCCTTTACAAAGAGCCAGTCCACAAACACATCGCACCAGTCAAAGCCATTCTTTTTGCCGTTGTAGAAATTGGGGATTGCATCCAGATCTCTGGCATACTTCGTGAAGTTGCCATATCCGGCATTGGCGGTCTTATCGTCAAGCTGGCTGTTGGTTTTCTTCTCCAGATAGCCAACCTCAGCCTGTGCAACCGCTATCAATCTTTCGGGTGTTGCTTTTACCTTTGCCATTGCTTATTCCTCCTTATCTGCAAGATGCATAAGATATGCATAGTACGCTTCATAGTCTTTACCGGTAGCCTGAACATTGTCCGGAAGGCGGCGATACAGCCGATTTGTGACACGCAGGAAGTCAGCGTTTGCATCACTAATGTTGTCAACATCTTCATCAGCGGCATAATCCTTTGTAATCGGATTTCCTGCTCCGTCAACAGTTTGATATCCAATGTTTACAGCTGCGAGTTGGTTGTCGTTTGCACCATCCTCAATGCGAATAGGCTTTGCCAGACCAGTATCAATAATACAGTTGCTTAAGTTTACTGTGGTTGGCAGAGTTGCGTCGCTTCTAACAACCACACCCCAATCAACAGCATCAATTTTATCTTTGCTTTCAATTAGACACCCGTCAATATATACAACTTGTCCTGTGCTATTGCCGTAACCTACATAAACACATGCTGTTGCTTCATTTGTATTCGCACAATTCGGGATATTTGAATTATCTTTACATCGAATTGTGCAATCATTCACATAAGCGAAACATTCTTTGGATTGAACGCAATACAGACTGTGGAAATAACCCAAAATTAAACACTGACTGATGTATGCATTGCACCCACTACCAGCGCTGATACCTTCGTTTGCTGCGTTAACATAAGAATTGGTAATACACGCATTTGTATTTTGAAACTTTATTCCTGTTCCTTTTCCTACTTGGAAGTTCCCAATAACCTTAATATTGTCAACAATTGTATTGTTACAATCGGTTATATAAAACGCATAACCACCACCGTCAGATCTGTTTGCGTAAACTTCCGTATCGCAAACGGAACATTGTTCTGCCGAGCCGGAAAGGTATATGCCATACGGACCGTATGAGCCACAATTATATCCATTTACTGTGACAATTGAATTATAAACAGAAACATTTCCTGCGTTTTTCTTGGAATAAACGCCCCCGTTCACAATCTTGCCAGATGCTGACATATTGACAGTTGTATTATCAATTGTCAGGTTTGCATTTTCTTGCGATAAAATACCGTAAACTTCATATTTTACACTGCTGCCGGAATAGGTAAAACTTGCATTCACATTACAATCTTTGACAAATACTTTTCCAGAACTTGCGGTAAATATGCTTTGCGAGCAGGCAACTTCGTCAATAACAACTTCGGCATGAACACCCACAATCTCGCCAGATGTCATAAGCACAATTTGCGGTGAATTAGTGTCTTTAGCGTACAATTTACTGCCAGCCACACGACCGTCAAGCATAGAGTTGTTTCCTTCAAATTTAAGGCTATAATTTCCGGTATAAGTAATCTGGTGTCCATTTAAATTAAACTTAATATTGCTCGCTGTAATGGTCACTGTTTCGGTTAGTTCAATGTCTGCCAGCAGTTCAAGCACCTGCTCATTATTAGCACCGGTATACAAAGAACAAGCAGCGGTTTCCACAGTGGCATCTGCATTCTCAGTGGTTTCTGCATTCAGATCGGCAACGGCAGCGGAAAGCGATGTATAGTAATAACGCCTTGTAGAATTTCCATCAATTGTTTCCCATATATAGACACCATCCGTGTCTGAAATACACTTATACATATCTCCGTTGTCAGTGTTCATATAAAGGCAGCCAACTGCACCATAGGTTTCTGTGGTGGGTGCGCCAGTGCCTTTGATACTGGGAATTTGAGCTGCGGTTGCACCACCTATTTTAATTCCTTCAACATAATTCATATCTTATCCCTCCGTTATGCTACGATTAAAACGCCATCTTTAATGAAAGCGGTCAAGTCACCGGACAATTCGATCTCAAGCATATTGTCCACTATGTTTGCAGAAATCGAGCCGCCAGATCCGGCAGAGGTTACCCCAATATTAGCCCTCACCATAGCCTGCTCCTCCGGGGTTAGATCTTGGTTCCTTTTAAGGTCAACACCGTTTATTCTTCCTTCCAGATATGCGTTGGTGTCAGCATTCTGGACAAACGCCATCCTTGTTTTGAGATCCAGAATGACCTTCACCACCACATTCTCAGCAAACAGGTGGTCAATATCTCCCACATTGTTTCCGTGTGCATCTGCAAGTGCAAATTCTGTGGCTTCGCCGTTGTAATACACAATCAAGCCGGTAATCTGAGAGCAATCTACCGGGGATCTAAAAACCACTTCCTTACCATCTTTGATAGGAGCATTCAAATCTATTCTAATATTCATACTTGCCTCCTTACTCTACCGTTGCCGGGAGAATTGTGCCGGAACCCACAAGGCTGTCAATGTACTTCTTAGCATCCATTACATACTCCAGTTCCATATATGCTCCGGCATCATTGGAAACTGTAGTGTGGTCCCGGTAAGTGTGCAGGGCAGCATAGGCTGTAAGCTCTTCCTCAGATAGGGGTGTTTCGATGGGTGTGGCAAGCGGATAGATGATATGCAAAGGATTGATGCTAAGATGTTCTTTCCACGCATCCAGCCCCTTGTTATACCATTCGCTGGTTATTACATAGAGGTTTGTATTGTTAACACCAATCCACACACTGTTGTCAACAGTTTTTTCAACAGAAAACTGGTTGCACAAGGCAAAGGTTCTACTGTGTTTTGCTTCCAGTACGGCGTCAACAAAGAACCCATAGTAAAGAGTTGGGTACTCATATATTTTCCAGTTTTCCGAACCATCGAGAGCGAGTTCTTTAGTCCTCTGCACATACACGCCCCTTGCAAAGTCAATTTCATCACAGATCCATCGTTTTCCGTTTGCATCGGTATAGTTACCGCCAGAGGCAACCGGGATACCGGGTAATCCGTTAGGCGTGGCAATGGTCATGCTCTGTGCCTGGTTCTCTCCGGTTACCTTCACTGTAATACTGCCACCGTCACCAACACTCACAAGCTCCACAGGGGCATCCGGGGTAGGTGTTCCGTCCTGTGTGGTCTTGCCGTAGAGTTTAAGACCGACCAGGGGGTGCTCTGCTGCATCGTCAATTACTACAGGATTTCCGCTGGCGTTAGAGATATAAAGGGATGCCTCCATTCCCTGCGCCGCTTTGATGGCTTCCTGTGCTTCTTTGACCGCTTTCTGCGTGTCTGCAATAAGGCTTGTCAATGCATTGAATTCATCGGTGGATTCGATTTCATCCCCCTCGTTGTACACAGTCCCGAAAACATTGATAGTAAACTTGGGACTGGTGATGAGTTTGCCATCAGCTCCGTAGAGTTTGATCTCGCAGTTAACTCTGCCTTCTGCCGCCACAGTCTGCTCTGTAAAGGCGTAGATGATCGTGTTATCCTTGATGGTGCAGTCATTGAACGCCACATTTCTATCAGGCTTTTTCCCGGTAAAAACGGCACGGCAATCCTCACCGATGATGTACGGCAGGCCACCGTCAACCAGCGATATGATTAGCTTCCTTGCTGTATCGCCTCTCTTGGCATTCACAGTCTCCATGGAGCCGGTGCTGTGGATGTCCAGAGAGATTCTTTTAATGGAGTCATTCATAAAAACATTCCTCCCTTTTTGATAGTTATACAATAACAAAATAGGGGGGACTTCTGGAAGTCCCCCCCAGATGCTGTGATTAGTGCCAAGGTGCTTCGTGGAGTCTGCTTGCAGCCCAGCCTTCGGCAAAGTAAAGTGCATCTTTCTGTGCTGTAGAGAGGGGCATAGAGTGGATGACTGCCATCCGTCTCGCCTTCTTGTCCTCACCTTCGATACCCTTTACTTTGTTGCAGTAATCGGTGTATACTCCTGCGCTTATTCCGGCAGGCTTTGCGAATTCGTAGTAATCCGCAACCTGATACTGGTTAAGATCACTGTCGGGCTGTTCGGAAAGGAATTCCCAATACTGCAGCTTCTTGGTTGCATCCTCTCTCACAACTCCGCACTGTTCAAATGCGTTCAGCAGATATCCCTTAATGCCAGCTTTCTCGGATTTGGACATCTCGATGTACAGCGGCTTGTAATGGTTGGTGATTTGCGTAGCCAGAGTCTCTGCGGATACACCATTGTCGGTGTACTTCTTGATGACTGCCTTCAGATTCTTGCCAGTCTCCACGGCAGTGAAGAATTCATCGTACTTGCCGTAGTCATCGCCGGTCTCGCTTTCGTACATCCATTCCTCCGCTTTCCAGTAAGCATCGTCTTCTTCCATACCACCGTACTTGACCAGATACTGGATTGCTGTATCGTAGTCAATCTCTCCGGCAGTATATCGATCCTTGATGGCTGTACGGATTGCGTTGAGGTAAGAGGATTCATCCTTGTAGCTATTCTTCAGTCGGTTCACATAGGCTGTGTCACCACTGACAATGGCATCAAAGAGCTTGTCCTGCTTGCTCGGTGTAGACATGAAAGGAATCGAACCGATGACCGCATCACGGACTTTGTCCCATGCGCTCTTTTTCGTGGTTTTACCTGCGTTAGCAGATGCAATTCTGATATGGTCGATTACACCCTCAATCTCTCTGCGGATGTTCTTAACCGGGATGCCAAAGAAAGCTGCCAGGGACTCCACCAGTTTCCAGTTGGCCTCGGTCACCTTCTTGTCAAATTCGATAAGCTGATCCTCGGTCATACCTTCAGTATCCTTGGTTGCGTTCTTGACCACCTTGTCAATAGCATCAATGGCATCTGCAACAATTGCCATGTCAGCTCTCTCCACATCATATCCCTGCACTAAAGACCAAACATCCCTTGCGATGGGAATGTAGTTGAGAGGATTGATGTCATTCATCATATTCCCGACAATGGCTTCAATGTACTTCTCAATGTATGTCTCTTCCTCGTCATCGTCACGCATAGCATAAATGATGGATTTGAGGACATTGGTGAAAGCGATGGAGTAGATCAGGATTATACCCTTTTTCACACCAGCCTTCCAGTTACCTCTTATAGCATCACGAACAGCACTCTCAGCCATATTGGCAACAGTGTTCGGCTCGTTCATAAAGGACACCAAATACTGCACAGCAAGATTCTTGCTCTTCAGCATAGGAGACTTGGCGAAGATGGAGTCATAGACCTGAGTGGCACGAATTACTTCCGTGAACCGATCACCTACAGTCTGCATAAACTCCTCGCTGTTCGGAGCAAGGTCTTTGTGCTTTGCAACAGTATCTCGTTTGCAGGCGTTCCATATCTCGATCCATGCGATCTTATCAGCTATATTAGGCAGATTTGCAATCACATTATCGTCCACCAGTTCCATCACGGCCTTGCTCTTTTCGGCAATGGTACCAGTCTTCCACTTCAGCTTGAGACTCTTGTTGGTGTCCAGAAGGTAGCTGCGGATGCTTCCGCCTGTTGCCGTGTCGAAGCCGCCAATCTCCTTCGCCATGGTCACACCAGGTGCATACTTCAGCATCTCGTTGTAGGCATTTGTGTGTGCTTTTGTCCATTTATCAGATACTGCCTTGGCAACGCCGGAGGTTATCGCACCGTAGCCCTTGAAACCGAAATGCCTTTTTTCGATCATCGCATAGGCTCTTACAAGAGAAGCAGGCTGCTGAACCAGCACAGACAGTGAGTAAGCCACAGAATTCTTTCGGAACATACTCAGGAGCTTGTGGGATTTCTTTTGCAGCTTGTCTGTAATAGCACCACTATTCGCTTCCCTATAGAGGTTGTCGAAGTATTCCACTGCCTCCTTGCCAAAACTGTTTTCCATAAGCTGTTTAATCGCAATACTCTCAGCTCCAGATTCAGAGTAGAAGCTGCGGTTCATTACTCTTCGCATATCCTCCAGCGCAGGCACAGTGCCGTGGTATCTGGACATCTCGTTGACATGGTCTGCCCAAATCTCATTGAAGCCTTCAAGAACAAAAGGTGCCTTTGCATTGGGATTCTGTGCATGAGTGAATCCGGCATTGCTCATACTGGAGAAACCGGCTGCAGCTTTTGCCTGAGACTCATTCGCCTGTGCCTTGAACTGACCGGCAATATGAATCGGGAAGTAATTCTTCTCACCGAACATCGTGATGCCGTACAGAAGCATAGACACCTCGTTGCCCTTTGCACCCATAGTCTCGGACAGGAACTTCTGCATATCCTCCGCATAATCCTTCTGTTCCTTGGTCAGAGCGTCAGTGATTGCCTCACACTGTTCCTTGGAGAGTTTGTAGGAGTCAGCAGGTTTTGGATTAGTCAATGCCGCCTCGCCAAACACGAAACCACCGTACTCGATGTGATCCCATGCACCTTCTCGTCTGGAGTAGGCATACAAGCTCATAAGCTCGCCCAGGGTAAGATTGAACTTTTTGCCTGTATTGTCGAGGAACTCTCTGTCGATTTTCTTGTTGACATCCCAGTTGTTATAGCCATACTTCTTGACTATCTCATCTCGGAAAGCAGCCGCCTCTATGATATCCTGCATGACGATGTTCTCCGAATTTGCAATGTTCATCACCAACTCGGTGAATGTTTCCGATCCGATTCTGTCGAGTGCATAGTACAGTTTCTCATAGTCCCAGCCCAGCTTGTTGGAAAGGTTTCTGATAACCGTACCCACTTTGCCATCCGGGGCCTTCCGTTTCGAGAAGTCTAATATAATCCTACCTGCCAGCTGCTCGATGCTATCCGTTTTGCCTTTGACCCACAGTTTGTTGGCATCTCGCACAGAGTGCAGAACCATCATGTATGCATTGTGGAGTCTCCACAGCTCATCCATAGTCATATCTGCCACACGCATATTTTGCAGAAGGGTCTTTCTGTCAGAGTCGGTTTCACCATTCGATTCGCCAATGTAGCTACGCAGGAATCTTTCGACATTAGGATCGTAGGCAGCCTTTACAGCCTCCTGCTTGGAGTTTTTGAGGCTTGCGTACTCGGTCACCAAATCGTTGAACAAATTGTACACAGGGGTATTGAGCCTCTCGTTTCTTTGGGCAGTCAGCAGGTCACGCAGTTTATAAAGATTGCTTTTACGCTTGGCATCGAGTCTTGTGAAATCTTCGTCCGTGAGGCTGTCAGCTTTGTCATAGAGCTGAGAAAGGATGCCCTCGGTCTCTTTTACCAGTGCTGCTTCCTTCTGTGTCATGCGGACTGTGATACCTCTGCGAATCAGCTCTTCATTGGAGATGTGATCGGTGAAGAGGTAGTCTGCCAGTTCCAGAGCCTTGGAAACAAAGTCCTTCATATCTTCCTTGACATTGGTCTTCTTGTTACCACGGTTTAGAATCTTGTCCAGATCTCTGATGACTTTGCGGATCTTCTTCCTCATCTCGGTCTTGTTGCGGTTCTCAACGCTCCTCTGTCTCTGCTCCTGATAGCGTTCCTTTGCGGCATCGAGCTTTCTGTCAGTAGCTTTATGGTAATACTCTCGCAGGTCCTCAATCCGTTGTTTCTGCTGCTGCTTCAGGTTGGCAATGGATTTCTCGTGGGAGTCATTTATTGCCTGCATGCGTTTTCTGTGTTCTGCCTTGAGCTTGTTAATCTCCTTCTGTTTCACATCTGCAACGGTGTACAAAGTAGACACATTCCAATAACCATCATACACCTTATAAAGTAACTCCTGATCCGACAGCTCTGTAGGGGAATCTTTCTCCATATTCCCATGCTCACGAAGCCATGCTACAGCAGGCTGTGCCTTTTCAACGATGCCTTCCCATGTCAGTTCATCGCTCTCGGCAATATAGGAATAGAGCTGATTCAGGTATCCGGCAAGCTCTAAGCCGTTGCCATTGGCATCCATCTCCTTCTTGAGATTTCTTGCTACAGTTTCCACAGAAGAACGAGTAATCTTCCTGCCACCGGTTACGCTCTTCTGGAGCTTCAGCAATTCCTTCAGGTAGGAGACATCCTCACGGAGCTTCTCATTCTGCTTCTCCAAGGCTTCCCTTGTTGCTACCGATTGTGCATCTCGCAAAGTATTCGGTAGCTTGAAGTCATGGTCAAGTTCTGTCTTGACAACATTATTTTCCTGTGGTACATTAGGTGCAAAGGGTGACTTGTTTAACACCGACGGCACATGGATGCCCGAAGTAACTTGCGAGTTGCCCTTCTTTTTTTGCGGATGGATAACGATATTATCCTTTCCGTTAAGCAAGTTTGTAACCCGTTTCTTCGCATCCGGCTGATACAGCGTGACAAGTATATTGTACATTTCCGGTGCATATCCATTAAGATACGGCTCGTCCTTAAAGTTCTCCAGTTCGACAACAGCAAATGCTTCGTCTCCCTTCTCTGTGTGATACTTCAGAACTTCGACATATCTTCCGGTACTCCCTTCGTAAACGATGTACTGTGGATCATCCATCTTCTTGACCAAGGTTATAACATCATCTATGCTGAGGTTATGTGGTCTTCCGTTATCGACCCAATCATCTTCTGTTGCAAGAGATTGTCTCGCCTTAAACACCTGAATAGCAATTGGTCTGTCGGCAGTAAGCTTTTTCAACTCAGCCTCATTGGTAATGCCTTTCTTCTTTGCTACCGCCAAAATAGCATCCAAAAGTACATCTGGTGTATTTATGCGAACAGGGAAATAAGTACCATCATCCATCTCGCCATCCTTTGCCTTCTGTAGCAGTTCTCTAAGATCCTGCTCAGTGAGCGATGTGGGAGATTTTTTTTCGCCCATTTTCGGCAATTTCATATCCGAATCACGCAAAGCCTTCAGCTTTTGCTTTTCAGCGGCATCGAGTTTTTTATCCTTATCGGAGAGCTTGATGCCGTTTTGCTCTGCGTAATAGACTGTATCAGCCTTGGTATGAGTCTTCAGGTAGCTTTCGATTTCTGCCATAGCTTTATCGAAACTGCCGTTCTTCTCCTGCTTCTGGCGGTACTTATCCTGTGCTGTCAGCTCTGCTCTCAAGATATCCTCGAAGTCTTCAGGATAAGTCTGCGTTACATCCCCTTGAGGAGCAGCCTTCTCCGTAATGCTGTCATAGGTATTGAAATCTTCCAGCACCTTGTAGTAATTCTGATGCTCCATAAACTGGCTGAATTTAGGAGTCAGCTCTGCTGTATAGGTCACACCATCAATGGTAATGGAATGCTGGGAAGAATCCGCACACCACGCCTTGTATGCATCGGCAGCAGCTCTTGCATCTCCCAAATCCTGAAGCACCTCGTTGAATTCAAAACCGGAAGTCAGTTTGCCTGCCTGATCCTTTGTCAGTTTCAGAGAAACAGGCTTGCCATTCTTGTATAGCTGTTTCACCTTGGTGTTCTGGACATCGGTGAAATCCTTGTAGAAGGATGTGCCAACCAAGTGAGCAAAGATGGGATTCATACCGGAGCTGTGATAAGGAATAATCATACGGATGCGAGGATCGTCAAGCATCATCTCAATCTGCTTAACGGAAATACCAACAGCGATTGTGCCTACATTGGAGGAATACCGGGGGTCATTCTGGATTGCCACAGCATCTGCAAAGTTAATGCTCTGCATATAGGATTTGCCACCGGTAGCCTTGTTGCGATCCTTGTCTGCCCATATCAGCTCAAGCTCGCCCTTCGCATTGATGGTCAGACCGGCATACTCCTTGCTGAGTCTGTTGTCCACATCAGGAATCAAAGACATATTAATCTTAATTCCGGTCATACCCAGCAGTTTAACCAGTGCAATCTCCTTCGTGTATGTATGCATAGGGAGCTTTCTTGCTGCAAGGTCAGCAACGATTTGGCAGTAGTCAAACCAGTTCTCGATGATGAAATCGGAGAAGCTCTGCATTCTGGCACCGCCAATGGCATACAGATATTCACGCAGGGATTTGTACTTGCTCGGTACCTTGCCATACACCGCCAGCTCATGATTGTAGGGATTAAATGCCTGTATGATCTTAGGTGTATTGCTACCATACCGGCAGGCCACCAAGCTATTCAGCTCGGAGGACAGGGAACGCAGCCTTGTTCTGCCTTCAGGGGTAATCAGGTCAGCCACAGAAAGATGTCTTCTCAGGGACGGTACTTCGTCAATGAGCTTAGCCATTTTCTTTACTACGGATGTTTTGCCGTACTGCAGGCGATTTTCCTCGTAAGCAGCATCCAGTTCCATAGCCAGTCCCTGGATCTCCTCGTTGGACATATTCTCTACAAAAGCCTTCTCGTTAGAGAAATTGAAAGCCTTTGCATTGCCTTTGCCAACCTTCTTGTCTACGAGGCCATTCCACTCTTTGACAATGGTATTTGCCCATTCCTGAATACGCAGTCTTCTGGATTCAACGAAGCAGCCAAGGCAAGCTGTTTCAAAGCCATTGCTACCAAGGATACGATTGATCTCCGCAATAGCAAGGGAGTCAAGGGTAGCATCCTTGATAAGACCGGTCTCGCACAGACGATTGATAACTCTCTGGTAAGCCTGTCTCTTCTTGCAGACCATCAGCAGGTCGATGTTCACAGGGTAGTCACCATTGCTCACAATGGCAGACAAGACAGCGTGACCATCCTTCAGGTCTGTGGTAATGGTGGCCTTATTTGCCGTATCTTGCTCCTTGAATTCATCCCCAAGCTTCTTAACCAGGTCGTATTTTGCATCCATAATGGTCATAGCTGCTTTGATGTCTTCAGCAGAAAACCCTTCTGTCTCAAGAGCCTCCTGCAATGTTTCCTTACCACCCTTTTCCCATGTGGCAAGGTTGTATAGCATTTCGCTGCCATCCTCGGATTTGGCGATAGTAAACTCACCATTCGCATTTGTTTCTACAACTGTACCCTTGCCGAATGCAGCCTTGATTGTAGAATAATGCTTACCAGAGTCCACCATCATATTCTCAAAGAATCTGTTCAGTGTTGCCTGTGCTTCAGCCTCCATCTCCTTTACGAACTTTGCCTCATCCGCATAAGGAGATACATCTGCAAAGATTTCACGAATGTGATTCAGGAAGTTACGGATGCCCTCGATAATTCTCTCAATTATTCCAGGATGCTTCTGTTCAATGAGCTGAAGTTTTTCCAATGCATCACTATCCAGGAGCATTCTCTCACAGGCATCACATACAACTTCCTCGTAGGCTTTGTCGTAGGATATTTCCTTGCCTTGAGATGCATAGTCAGCCTGCTTTGCCAACACCATATCGTGAACAGATCTTCCTTGTTCGCCATACTGCTCTACCAAGAAATCCGCAAATACTTTGAATCCTGCCGGATCATACTCCCTTGCATTATGGACCAGTTCGTGAGACAGAGTAAACAACATCATTGACTGTGCATCTGCCGTAGCATTGACATTCAGCCAGATATCACCATTCTTTGCTCGGAAGCCAAATTCCTTGGTGCCTTTGTAGAGATGGATATCATTACCCATCTTAGCGGATACTTTTTGAGCCACAAGGTAAGCCACATTTTTCTGCTTGCCGTTCTTGGACTTGGAGATCTGCTCTTGGGTAAGGCCATCCTCGAATATAACCTCGCCTCTTTTGTCAACAGTCTCCCCGTTTTTCTCCCGATTTTGCAGAATGCTCTCAGCTGTAGCATACGCATTTTTGATGCCGGCTGCTTTACCCTTGTTATGTTTCTCTGCATATTCTCTGCCAGCCTCGTATGCAAAGTTTCTCTGTTCCTCGGAAAGGAATGCAGACATAGATTTTTCTGAGGTCATATCACTACGCTTGTAACCGTAGAATCCATAAGTATATGCCTGATTCAAGCCCCTTGCATATACTTCAGCAGAGATGCCAGACGAAGGATCGTATGCTTGCACTAATTTGTAAGCAGTATCCGCATCAATGAAGGCATCCATATTAGCCACTGCCTCATAGACCATAGCCTCGCCTTGAGAGGAATAGGCTACCTCAGAGGAATCAATGGTGCTTCCGTCAGACAATTTCAATGTCAGCTTGCCTTTGCCTACAGAAGCGATGCCGATGATGGTAATCTCATCGCCCTTTGCATTGAGTGTCTTGCCATCCGCAGAAACCTCGTAGTGGCTCTCAGAGGCGTTTTCTGCCGTGGTGGATAATTTGCCATCGGAAGTTGCAATCTCCTCGCCTTGCTGGAGCTGTGCTGTCTTGGCTGCATTGGGAGCAACGCCAACACCGAGCTTAATGCCGAGATTGTACATGGCAAGGTTTTTAGCTCTCTGCTTCACGGACGAGTCTGCATCGTTAAGAACCTTGGTAATGGTTTCCCCAACAATTCTATTGCCCTCTACCGATTCGAGCGTAGCCTTTTGAAAGTTGGACAGTGTCTCGCCGTTAAGACTTGATACAACAGCATCGGCAATGTTCTTTGCACTTTTTTCGGAGAAGCCACTATCCTTAAGTGCAGTTGCCATGTCGGTCTTGTTCTGTGCAGTAACTGTGGACTCCACAGCTCTGTACACTTTACCAGCACTCCAGTTTTGACCCATGTTCTTTACGCCTGCAACAACTTTGCCAAGACCGGTTCCTGTTGCTTTCTCTGCGGTCAGCTTATCAGCTTGCTTTGCAAGTTTGCTGTCAGTTGCCCCGGAAACATCCATAGCCAACGCCTTCAGAGCATCAATGCCACCGTTTGCATCGATTGTGTCCTTGCCTATTTTATAAGTCTGAGCTGCTTTCTTGTTAGCATTTATCGCATTGTTTGCAATAGCCGGAGTACTGCCAATGCCACCGAACCCCAAACCCATGAATGCACCACTTGCACCGGACTCAACAACCTGCTGACCGAGGTCCAGCGAAGCCTTTTTCTTTGCTTCGGACTCCTCCATGCCGCTAACCACATACTGCCTAACAAGGGTCTCATACTGAGAAAAGTCACCGTTGAAGATGCTGTCGTAAGCTATATTTGCGATTTCTGTGAGTGTTTCCTCGGAAGCGTTGACAAGCATGGATTTTGCGATATTCAGTGCAATGTCCTTGCCGTGAGCAGATACAACCTCCTTAAGTGCGGAGAAATTTCCAATAGACCAGCTCTCAAATAGGCCTTCAAATACACCTGAAATCAAACCGTTCCAAAAAGCTTGCCCCTGCGACATTCCTCTGTTCAAGGCATCATTTGTGGCCTGTGCTGCTGCACTGAGACCAAGTGTAATACCACCGAAGTTGCCCATCAATGCCGTAGATGCTACAGAATTTGCCATTGACATACCGGTGTTATAAATGAAGTCGAATGCATCCCAGTTTCCAATCTCCCAGTTGATAGATTCAGTAACACCGGATATGATTGAAGAGGATGCAAGTGCCAGTGTGTTGCTCTGATCTTCGCCTGTTGCCATGAGGTCAAAGATATCCGTCAGATACTCCACACCGGAGCCGATACTCAATGCAACGGAACCAACAGAACCCCAAAAAGGATAGTCTTCACCAACATCAGTCATTCCTTGTACGAGATAATTGTTTGATCTTTCTTGGTAAATACCCATTCTGGAATTGTGCCATGCTAACGCTGCAGCTCTGCCTTCAGTCTGGTAAATGTAGCTGAGAACAGCCTTCTCATCATAAGTCAAGTAAGACATATTCTCAAAATTGCCCGTTTCTCCTTCTTGACCTTCCAGCTCTTCCATGAGGCTGTTATAGATATTGATATTATTGTAGATGTCTGAATAGAGATCTACGCCATACTTCTCGCTGATGTACTTTCTCTTCTTCTCAATATCGTCAAAGGTTGCTCTTTCCACACCATATGCTTCGGCAGACTCCCAGTCATGTGGGACTAAGGTGCGCGCAAGCTCACTTATGATTTGATAGTCACTTTCTGTGTCGGCAACAACATCGATTGCCTGCGACTTTTCTGCCCAGTCTGCATTTTGAGAATAGGTTTCGTATCGAGATGCAAGATCCTCTGCAGCCAATGCATTGTTATATAGTCTTTCCCATGTGATATTCTGTCCGCTATCTGTAGTGAAAGCAACTGGATTCTCGTTTATGAGTTCGGTAAGGAGTTGGGCATTCTCATAAGAGCTTTCCGTAAACCTGATGCCGTACTTCTTGCTTATGTACTTACGCTTCTTTTCTACATCATCGTAGATAGCCATATCCCTTCCGTCCTGCTCAGCGTACTCACGGTTATAGGGCATATTGGAGAGCATAAGTTCATGGATGATGTCCTTATCTTCCTGACTCATAATATGATTTTTTATTTCATCGGAGGACATATTTGTGTACTTGGCATAATTGTCAGAAAATCCATATTCCTTCGCCTTGTAAAATCCGTAATCCGTGGAAATAGATGCCTTGTCAAAATCATCCAGAAGGGTCAATAAAGATATATAGTCATCTTCATTCATGGCGCCTTTGTTCTTGCCAAGATACTGACGGATATCCCAGCTCCGAGACCGAAGGTCATTTCTTTCATTCTTTATTGAGTCATAAACGGAATCTTTATTGAAGGAATTCATTCCGCCATATCTGCCTTTAGCACTGTTAAGGAAATTCTGAGCATCGGTGAAAAATGTGTTGATGAAGCTCTGATCCACATGACTGTATGTAGGATTATACTTGCTATCCATTTTGTTGCGGATCTTCTCAACATTGGATGTTGCGGTTGCAGAAGCGGTATTATTTTGCCGCTTCTGCTCCTGTTGTTTCTTATCTTCCTCCGGGTCACCGTACTTACTGTTCATTTTTGCTCTAATATCAGCAATAGAAGACATAGATATCCCTCCTTATTAGTAAGTGTTTCCTCTCGGCACAAACTGCTCCCTGAGTTTATCATACTCCGCTTTGGAGATCGTGCCAGCGTTATATTCAGCTCTCAAATAGTTGCTGATTTCACTCTTGCTTGAACCTTCCATGATGTAGGTATTCATGGAGTCTACGACAGAATCGTAGGTTTTGCCTAATTTCTCATATGCCGTCTGAGACTCATGTCCCCAGACACCGTCTACGGTTATGCCAACTTTTTCTTGGAATTCCTTAATTTCATCTTCACCCCAACCATCTGGAGCTTTGTAGGTTTTGCCACCTCCGCCACCACCGGAGCCACCGCCACTGGAACTCTTGGCATACTGCAAGTCAAACTCACGAATACCTTCATCAAACTGAGCTTGCCATTGCTCATCAGCGATCTCGTCACGACCAATCTGATAATCCAGCAGGAGGTTGTTGTACCACTGGTTATAGTCATTCTGAGCCTCGGTATCGTATCTGCCGGTAAGGTAATCCAGCTCGGTGTAATACTGATTCTGACTATCCACATAACGGCCATAGTCCTGTTCTTCCATTTGAGCCATAAGAGCATACTGGTTATACATCTCATCGCCCTCACGGTTGTACTGATCCTGAGCCAAAGCGTACAGCTCCGGTACTACATCATTGAGCTGCTGAAGGTGGCTCTGATAAGCCTGCTGACCTGCTGTTTGTGCATAGGAGTTGCCGTAACCGCCAGTCATAGCCTGTGCCTGTCCCATGGTGTCCATCATTGCCAGTTTGCCCTGTGTGGTGTATTGATCCTTGTACTGCTGATACAGAGCATCACCGTTCAGATCATAGGAAAACTGTTCCCGGTTCAGGATCTGCTGGAGTATATCATTTAACTGACCTTCCCAGGTGGACTGGTATGCACCGGGCTTCTGTGCCATCTGCTGCTGGAGCAGGGCTTCTGCCTGTGCTACTGTATCACTGGGTTTATAGGGGGTGTATTCAAATGTAGGTGTTTGGGTTGCCTCCGGTGTAGTGGCTTCTGGAGATGTGCCGGAGGAAACACCGGAAGATGCTGTGTTTTTTGTCAGTGCCCCCCATGTATTGCCGCCCACGACACCGTCTACTGACAGGCTGTTTTTCTGCTGATAGTCCTTTACGGCAGCAAGGGTTTTGTCTCCGTAAATGCCATCAGTGTCCAAACTATAGCCGTTCTGGTTGAGCAGCTTCTGAAGCTCAGTTACATCGCTGCCCTTGGAACCGTAACTGATCTGATTGTAATTAGCCATAGTATTTATCCTCCTCCGTTGATTACGCTTAAGATATAGTCCTTCAGTGTGGTATTGCCATCTCCAATACAAACCCCACCGCCGAATATCGCCTTCCACTCAGAGTAAAAAGTGTAGTCCTCGGAATAATCGCAGTATGTGCCAATAGCTACATTCTTACCGCCTTTTCCAAGGTGAAGTGCGACATCCTCTGTGGGTACTTCTAAGGTCTTGATGTCATAATCCCCAACATCGTCAATGGCCCGGATCTGAATGGTGTATGCCTGCTTCTTATCAAAAACTCCAGTAATCAATGCACTGTATTCATCTGCTGTTGCTGCCTTTGCCAGCAGGTCACTCCACAGGTGAGTTGAATCATTCCAGTCCTCTGAGGTAAGCTTTCTCCTCCATTGCAATGCACAGGTATTCTTTCCCGAAACTGTGTGGTAGAACCTTTTCGCCTTGATCCATACAGATGTACTGCTGCTGGTCCTGTTGCCGTTGCCATCGCTTCTATAACACAGGATTGCGTTTTCGCTGGCAAGGGGAATGACCAGAGGCTTTGAATACGCAATGACATTGACCTGTCCGCTGGCAGATCCTGTGAAGTCTCTGGAATCCTTGGCATAGCCAACAATCCCCACAGCGCCGGAACCCTGTATTGCATCAGAGGTAAAGGACGAACCATTATAGGTCTTGCCTTCCACCGTGGCCCAGAAGGACTTTATACTGGCACCGTATTTCCCAGCAGCAGACAGGGATACATTCAGCCTTGATTTGCCTTGGATATACAGGCCGTTAAATTTACTTGGGAGCTGTCCATTATTCAGGGTAATACCCAGGCTTACAGAAGGCTTTGTGGCAGCATTTTCCGTCATGGTGTAGGTCATATCCCTGTAGTCTGCGTATTCCACACCACCTACATAGGAGTACAGGCCAAGCCTGATTGTGCAAGACTTACCTGCACATTTATTTCTCAGGGCATCTCTTTCTGCATCAGTGAGAATCCATGTATACCCACCGGCATTGGGGATGTTTTTTCTTACGCAAAGGTGGTCTCCTACAGGGTTAGGTTCAAGCCATACATCCATTGGGAAGCCGCCGGGATTGCTGAAGGAAATGCTGGGATTACTTACATCGGTAAAGTCGGATGCTGCGGTTATTTTTGCCTGCCTGGGTATGCTGTCCAAGGTCCAGGTTCCACTGAAGCTGCTGACATCGAAATAAGAAACAGCCGTTGACAAACCAACGGTGATCGTTTTGCTGCCATCGGCATTATGATCTACAATAGTGGTTCCGCTTACGCTGCCTTTTGCTGCAGGGAATTGATAT
>JAEIGA010004516.1_pt1 | contig 21525 bp, 17 predicted proteins | sample 9270691 | NCBI WGS metagenome assembly JAEIGA01 (sample SAMN17057246, study PRJNA624740) | gut metagenome | biome: biome; isolation source: fecal sample | host: Bos grunniens | place: China: Xizang | collected 2019 | reverse complement strand
GGTATAGGCCGACTGCATAAGAATATTGGGCAGGCCCAGACGGTATATCTTTTTCACATACTGTGGATAGTTTTCTTTTGCGGGAGAAGGCCGCATACCCTTGCGCATGACGATCAGCGCAGCGATGATCTGACCGATGACGGTGGCAGCGGCTGCACCGGCCATGCCCAATTCAGGCAGGCCGCACATACCGAAGATGAGCAGCGGATCGAGAATAATATTGGTGACGGCGCCGAAGATCTGCGCCAGCATGGGGGTTTTCATGTCGCCCTCCGCCTGCAGGATCTTGGTCCAAAGGCTTTCGAGGAACAGTCCGAAGCTGAAAACGCAGATGATGCGGCCATAGCGGATGACGTCCTGAATGATCAGAGGCGAATCGGTGGACATACGGGCATAGAGGGGCATGAAGGCATACCCTGCGGCGGCAAAGATGGCCCACAGAGCAAGTCCGATGGGCAGCGCGGTACCTGCAAAGGCTTCGGAAGTCTTTTTGCGTCCTATACCCAGTTCGGCGGCCATGGCAGTGTTGATGCCGACGCCGGTACCGACCGCCAGTGCGATCATCAGCAGCTGGAGGGGGAAGAGGATCGAAAGAGCCGTCAGACCCGATTCGGAATAACGGCCGACAAACAGGCTGTCGATGATATTGTAAAGCGCCTGGATCAGCTGGGCCAGCATGACGGGCGGGGCCATTCTGAGCAGGATGCGGCTGATTTTTTCTTCAGCATATAGCTTGGTGGTTTCCATGGAATTTTACCTCATAATCGGATTTCAAAGAGATTATACGCTTTTGCAAAGGAAAGTCAAGGGGAACCGGTATTGGGTGTTTGCACTATAAGGAACATGATTATATAGGAGAAGGTAAAGCTGATCGGGGGTTCGAACCCCCAAAACGATCCCTCTGGGTCGCGCCGAAAGTTCGGCGTTGATTTTGTGCCAATTTATTTGGCTAAAATCTATTCAATAAAGGGTGTCCGGGGTTCTCGACCAATGATAAAGCGAAAGTAAGAATATGTTATACCGGGGATTCGAACCCCCGGACGCGTGTACCGCGTCCGGAAAGGACAGGAATTAAATAAAAAGGTGTCCGGGGTTCTCAAACCAACCGATAAGCATAAAAAAAGACATACCCAAAGGTATGTCTTTTTTTATGGTGATCCATCGGGGATTCGAACCCCGGACACCCTCCTTAAAAGGGAGATGCTCTGCCAGCTGAGCTAATGGATCATATTCAGTTATATTTGGCTGGGGCAGCGGGATTTGAACCCACGAATGCCAGAGTCAAAGTCTGGTGCCTTACAGCTTGGCTATACCCCAAGATAACAAAAAATACGCCGTCAGGCCGTTATTCTCAGTGTCAGCGCCAACAAGAGGAGTTATTATTAAAAAATGGGGTGGATAAACGGATTCGAACCGTCGGCCTCCAGAGCCACAATCTGGCGCTCTAACCAACTGAGCTATATCCACCACATACTGGCGTGCCTGGAGAGACTCGAACTCCCAACCTACTGCTTAGAAGGCAGTTGCTCTATCCTGCTGAGCTACAGGCACATATTAAGTTATAAATGAAGCGCGTGGTCTGTTTCGTATTCACAAGACCAGCTCTCTGTGGAGCGGGTGATGGGAATCGAACCCACGTGTTCAGCTTGGAAGGCTGACATTCTACCATTGAACTACACCCGCATGTCAGCTTGGTTATAATACCACAGTTCAACGCATCTGTCAAGGACTATTTGAAAAGTTTTTGGAAATCCCCGCAGGAGATTTCCTGCGGGGATAAGAAACAGGTTATCTGCTTTCCAGAATGGTCTGTTCGCCGTCGGCGGTCAGCGCCAGAGCGGTCAGCGGATTCTGGTAGGAAGCGATGATCAGACCGGCGGCCTTGTCTTCCACCTCTTTTTCAATGAGGCGGCGGAGATTGCGGGCGCCGAACTTGACAGAGAAGGATTTCTTCGTCAGGTAATCCACAGCCTGTGCATCCCAGGTGAAGGTGATGCCGCTGCGGGCGAGGCCCTTCTGCAGGTCGCCCAGCATGATCTCACAGATGGCGTGGAAGTTCTCTTCGGTCAGATGGTTGAAGGGAACGATCTCGTCGATGCGGTTGAGGAACTCGGGACGCATGATCTCCGAAAGGGCGCTGAGCGCCTTATCACGGCCCTGCTGGGTGACGGTATGGCCAAAGCCGACGGTACCGCTGGTGCGGTTGGAACCGGCGTTGGAGGTCATGATGATGACGGTATTTTCAAAAGAGACCTTGCGGCCCTGGGCATCTGTGGCACGGCCGTCGTCGAGGATCTGCAGCAGGATGTTGAGAACATCGGGATGGGCCTTCTCGATCTCATCAAAGAGGACTACCGAGTAGGGGCGGCGGCGGATCTTTTCGGTCAGCTGGCCGGCTTCATCATAGCCGATATAGCCGGGAGGGGCACCGATCAGCTTGGAGACCGAGTGCTTCTCCATATATTCGCTCATATCCAGACGGATGAGGGCATCTTCGCTGCCCTGCAGATCGGTGGCCAGGCACTTGACCAGCTCGGTCTTGCCGACGCCGGTGGGGCCGACGAACATGAAGGAGACCGGCTTGAGCTTCTGCGAAACGCCGGCTCTGCGGCGGCGGATAGCCGAGGCCACAGCCTCGATGGCTTCATCCTGGCCGACAACGCGGGCCTTGAGGCGTTCATCCAGCTTCATCAGGCGTTCAAAGTCCTGTTCACGGACCTTGCTGGCCGGGATCTTGGTCCAGAGCTCGATGACGCGGGCCAGATCATCGATGGACAGGGTGGGAACAGGCAGGCTCTCCAGTTCATGGAGGCGGCCTTCCAGCTGCAGTTCACGGGAACGCATCTCGGCGATCTGCGCATAGCGCTGGTCCAGCTGTTCATCGGTCAGCGGGTTTTCGCTCTCTTCCGACATGAGCTGTTCGCGTTCAGCGGTCAGCAGCTGCAGCTGCTGGCGGGCCGAAAGGGTCTCGTTGATGACCGAACTCTTGAGGTTGAGGTCCGAGCAGGCTTCGTCCAGCAGGTCGATGGCCTTATCGGGCATGAAGCGGTCGCTGATATAACGGTCGGCCAGATAGACGGCCTGACGAATGACCTCGTCGGGAACGACGACGCCATGGTAGGTTTCATAGTAGTTCTTGACGCCGCGGAGGATCTCAAAGGTCTCGTCCAGCGTCGGCTCATTGATGGTGACCGGCTGGAAGCGGCGTTCCAGAGCGGTATCCTTTTCAATGTGCTTGCGGTATTCCTTAAAGGTGGTGGCACCGATAACCTGGATCTCGCCTCTCGAAAGGGCGGGCTTGAGGATATTGGCGGCATTCATCGAGCCTTCGGCATCGCCGGCGCCCACCAGATTGTGGACTTCGTCGATGACCAGAATGATGTTGCCCAGCGCCTTGACCTCATCGATCAGGCTCTTCATGCGGCTTTCGAACTGGCCGCGGAACTGGGTACCGGCCACCATGGCGGTCATATCCAGCAGCCAGATCTCCTTGTCCTTCAGCTTGAAGGGAACATCGCCGGCAGCGATCTTCTGGGCCAGACCTTCGGCAACGGCTGTCTTACCGACGCCGGGTTCGCCGATCAGGCAGGGGTTGTTCTTCTGGCGGCGGTTGAGGATCTGAATGACGCGCTCGGTCTCGCCTTCACGGCCGATGACACGGTCCAGTTTGCCCTGGCGGGCGCGGTCGGTCAGGTTAAGGGCATATTTGCCCAGGAACTTGGGCTTTTTGTTCTTTTTGCCGGTCTTGCCTTCTTCTTCCTTATCTTCGGCCTTTTTTGCCGGGCGGCGGCCCAGATCAAAGCCGGGGAAGAGGGGGAATGCAGGGGCACGGCCCTCCTGTTCATCCTCATCGGCTTCGCCGTCGATCAGCGCATCTTCGGCGCCGTCGGGGCTCTGGAAGCTGCTGAGGAGATTTTTAAAGAGATCGCCGTCATTTTCGGTCAGTTCACGGGTCATGTTCTGCAGGTCATCATCGGTGATGCCGAAGCGATCCATCAGATCGCTGACCGGCTTGATGCCCAGATCGCGGGCACACTGGATGCAGAGACCCTCCTGCATGGACTGGCCATTTTCAATTTTGGTGACAAAGACAACGGCGGGATTTTTTTTGCATCTGGAACAGATGGGGAAATTCATTTGGACTTGGTCTCCTTCATAATATTCACACCGCGGTTGATGTAGAAGATCACGGTGACCACCATCAGCAGGATGGCAGCGCCGAAGAGCAGATAGACGGCGGTGCGGGGAAGGTCAAAGAGAATGCTGACCGTGATGGCAACGAAGAAAAGCAGGGTGGATGCCTTGCCCAGGGGATGGGAGGGAGGCATATCCTTGATGCGGCGGTAAATCACAATACCGCCGATGCCCATCAGCATTTCCTTGATGAAATAGAGGACGGTGACAATAAGGGGAACGATTCTGGCAACGCTCAGAGAAATCAGAGCAGACCATACCATAAACTTATCAGCAATCGGGTCGAGGATGCGGCCCAGCTTGGTGATCTGGTTATATTTGCGGGCAATATAGCCGTCTACAATGTCGGTGATGCCGGCCAGTACAAAAATACCGGCAGCGATCAGATGGGCATGGCGCAGCTTGGAGAAGAAAACGACAAGATAGACAGGAACCAGAAAAAGACGAAAAAGCGAAAGGGTATTGGGAATATTCATGGCCATTCTCCTTTGTCTGATGGTAATATACCACCTTTTTATGTCGGGAATATGAACAATATGCAAATATGCGGGAAAAAGAGAAGGAAAGTTATGCAAAGAGTCCGGCGATCCATCCGCCGGTCAGGCTCTGGCTGAGCAGATAACTCGATGTGATGCCGGTGGGCTCGGTGCTGCCGTAGAGCAGGATGCCAAAGAAGATGACAACGACCAGAACCAGGCCGCCGCAGAGGCCGATGGCGCCGCCGGCAAGATGGTTGAGGGTGCGGACGATGGGCCAGTCGAGGCTCAGCACACCGACCACCAGCTGGATGGCCAGCTTGAGGCCGAAGAAGATCAGCAGGAAGGTCAGCAGGGGTGCAACCTTGGCCACCATAGTTTCGGCCAGGATCTCAAAAGGACGGATCTGCCCGCCCAGAGGGATGGTATGGTGCATCTCATTCAGCAGAGCGGTGGAGATGTTGAGCTTTTCGGCCAGGGCGGCCATCTGCTCGGGAAGGCCGAAGGCGGCCAGCTTTTCGCCAAGTGTAGTCACCGATTCTGCTGCAGCCCATGCGCCGTCCTGCAATTCCATGGTGATGTTGATGATATCGCTCAGGTTGGCCGCTTCGACAGCCGACTGGACTGCCTTATGGGCCCAGGGACGCAGCAGCTGGGTGACGACAGGCAGAACGCGGGGGCGGAGGATCAGCGTACCGATCCACGCGGCCAATGTACCGAACAGGCCGGCGATGACCTTGAATGCGCCGCGCTTCTTGCCGTAGCCGTACATGGCCAGCAGGATGAGCAGGAAGAGGGCGTCGAAAATATAGGGGTTTGTCATGAAGGGTTATTCTCCTTGGGTGAAGTCAACGATGTGGGCGCGGTCGCCAAGAACGGCGGCTACCTTATTGCTGCCGGTGACCAGCAGGCCGCGGACGCCGGAGATTTCGGTACTGGTCATAGAGTTTTCCTCGGGGCGGATGCAGTAGAGCTGCGTGCCCGAAAGGAAGGCCAGCGTATCGGCGGCATAGTCGATGGTGCGGACGTCACCTTCGTAGATACCATCAAAACGGATCTGGCAGCCCGCATCAAGAACCAGCAGGCGGGAGGTATCGCCGCGGTCACCCTTGAGAGAAAGGGCAAAGCTGCCGTCTCTTCCATAGGAGAAGGTGGTCAGCGAACCGGAGGCAAAGGGATATTCGGCAAGCAGTGTGCCCTGGTCATCATAGGCCAGCAGACCATCATCACAGAGGATGAGCAGGCGGTCGCCTGCAGCATATTCCATGGCATAGACGCGGCGGTTGCCCAGCTGGAGGGTGACGGTGCATTCATCACCGTTTAGCGGCTGATAGCGGACATAGAAATTGGCATCGCCCCGCTGCTGGCCGATGCAGAGGACGGCAGCTGTTTTGCCGCCGGGGGCCAGCGCAGACAGAAAGGCGAAATGGTCAGAGGTCTGCCATTTATAGATCTCTTTCAGATGTTTGTCAAAGACGGTCAGTGCCGTGCGGTATCCCTCTTCGTCGGTGATGACGGCACACTGGCCGTTTTCATTGGCCGAAAGAGAGAGGATCTTGGATTCCAGCGTAGTCTCAGCCAGCTTGGAATAGCTGCTCATGCGGGCCACGCCCTTGCCGCCCAGATCATAGACAAAGATCGATTTGCCGGAAACCTTGAGATAAGGCTGGGCATATTTGATCTGTTCGGAATAGTCCATGCCCTCAAAGGGGGGGATGAAGCGGAAATTGCCGCCCGATACGGTGGCAATGCCGATGTCAAAGGCTTCATAGGCGGTGCTCAGGCCGGTATCGAAATCGAAGGTATCGATCTCACTGCCGCTGAAGGTCAGCTTATCGATGTAGGAGACCATGCGGCGGATGTTCTGGACATTGAGGTCTTCCTGATAATGAAAAATACAGAAGACCAGCACAGCCAGCAGGCCGCACAGCGCTGCCGAACGAATGGCAGCAATGATCACCAGACGGTTGTCGGCACGGAAGCGGGTGACCTTGGACCCGGCAGAGGCAAAGTCAAAGGAGGTGACGTTATTGGCGCTTGGATCGGACATCGATTTCCTCCATTCCATAGGTCAGTGCGGTCATATAGAGGCCGCAGGCGGGGGCGGTGGGGCCGCCCTCCTCGCGATCTTTGGAATCGAGGATGGCGGGGATACTTTCGGGGTCGATCTTGCCGTTGCCGACAAAGACCAGCGTACCGGCGATGGCGCGAACCATATTATAGAGGAAGCCATCGGCACAGACGCGGATTTCGATCATATCGCCTTTGCGCTCGATATCGAGATAGTAGATCTCACGGATGGGAGAGCGGACGGGCGTACCGATGGAACGAACGGCCGAAAAGTCATGGACGCCGACAAAATGGCGGGCGGCCTGCTGCATCTTCTTCTCGTCCAGCAGCTGGGGATAGAAGTAGGCACGGTCGTTCATGAAGGGGTTGCGGGTAGTGGCATTGTGGATGCGGTAGGTATATTCCTTGGATTTGCAGGAAAAACGGGCATCAAAGTCGTCGGGGACGATATGGGCCTCGTGAATGACGATGTCATCGGGCAGACGGGCATTGAGGGCGTAGGGCAGGCGGTCCATGGGGATGGAGCACTGCATGCGTACGCTGGCAATGTAGTTCTCGGCATGGACGCCGGCATCGGTACGGCCGCAGCCCGAGACCGAGACCTTCTGTCCGCAGGTCTTTTCAATGGCCTCTTCAATTTTCTGCTGGATGGTAACGCCGTTTTTCTGGCGCTGCCAGCCATGATAGGCGGTGCCCAGATAGGAAAGTTTCAGAGCGATGGTCATAAGAGGATGGATACCAGCCTTTCCGCATTGATGACCAGCAGGCAGAAGGCGCCCATGAAGGCAAGGGCAGCCCAGTCAGCCTTGGCCATGACCAGGGTATTCAGTCGTGTACGGCCCTCACCGCCGTGATAGAGGCGGCATTCCATGGCGGTGGCCAGCTCATCGGCGCGGCGGAAGGCCGAAACGAAGAGGGGAACCAGAATGGGAACAAGGGCTTTGGCTTTATCGATGATGCCGCCCGATTCAAAATCGGCGCCTCTCGCCTTCTGGGCCGACATGATCTTGTCGGTCTCCTCAATGAGGGTGGGGATGAAGCGCAGGGCGATGGTCATCATCATGGCAAACTCATGGACGGGAACATGGATCTTCTTCAGCGGGCCCAGCAGACGCTCGATGGCGTCGGTCAGGGCGATGGGAGAAGTGGTGTAGGTCAGCATGGAGGTGGCGGCGATCAGAAGAATGATGCGCAGCACCATATAGGCTGCCGTATAGATGCCTTCCCGGGTGATCTTGAAGATCCAGAAACGGACCAGAACCTCGCCGGGGGTATAGAACATATTGAGGATACCGGTAAAGCAGAGGATGATGACCAGAGGCTTGAGGCTCTTCAGGATCATTTTTGGGGAAATTTTCGAAATTCGGATGCACCAGGCCAGAAAGAGGATGCAGAGGCCATATCCCCAGAAACTGGAGGAAATGAACAGGGAGGCGACAAAAAGGACGACGGCCACCAGCTTGGCGCGGGGGTCGAGGCGGTGCAGCAGGCTGCTGCCCGGGAAAAACTGGCCGAGGGTAATATCACGCAGCATTTATCGGCCCTCCTTTACGCGCAGGATCTCTTCCAGCGCATGGTCAACGGTATAGACCGAATCGGAGAGGTCGATGCCGCGGGCGCGCAGTTCCATAAAGAGACGGGTGACGGTGGGAATATCGAGGCCGGCGGCCAGCAGTTCTTCGCTGCGGGCGAAAACGGCATCGGGGGTGCCTTCCATGAGGACTTCGCCCTGGTTGAGGACGATCAGACGGTCGGCGATGCGGGCGGCATCCTCCATGCTGTGGGTGACAAACAGGATGGAAGCGCCGGTAGTGTTGCGGTAATTTACGATGCAGTCGATGATCTCTTCACGGCCAACGGGGTCGAGGCCGGCCATCGGCTCATCGAGGACCAGCAGCCGGGGCTCCATGGCAAAGACGCCGGCCAGAGCGACGCGGCGCTTCTGTCCGCCCGAAAGATCAAAGGGGGAGCTTTCCAGCAGGTCTTCCGAAAGGCCGACCTGTCGGATGGCGGTGCGGACGCGGCGATCGATCTCGGCATCGTCCAGCTTCATATTTTTGGGGCCGAAGGCAATATCTTTGTATATAGTCTCTTCGAAGAGCTGATATTCGGGATACTGAAAGACCAGGCCGACCTTGAAGCGGGCGGCGCGGGTGGCCTCCTTGGAGGCGTGGATGTCCTGACCGTCCACCAGTACAGTACCGGAGGTCGGCTTGAGCAGACCGTTGAAGTGCTGAACAAGGGTCGATTTGCCGCTGCCGGTGTGGCCGATCAGGCCGACAAACTCCCCTTCTCTGACCGAAAGGGAGATGTCTTTAATGGCGGCGCGCTCGAAGGGCGTGCCGGCCGAATAGATATGGGATATATGTTGTACAGAGAGAATATCGGGCATAAAAGCCATCTCCTTATTTCAAAAACTTCTCCAATACATCGGCACATTCCTTGACCGACAGGGCATCGAGGGGCAGGTCATGGCCGGCGGCACGCAGGCGGTGGAGCAGGTCGACCGTCTGCGGGGGCAGCAGAGCAAGGCCGCGGATCTCCTCCACGCGGGAAAAGACCTCGGCAGGGGTGCCTTCCATGGCAACAACGCCATCGCTCATGACGATGACGCGTCCGGCCATGGCAGCTTCGTCCATGTGATGGGTGATGAGGATAATGGTGATGCCCTTTTCGCGGTTGAGCTCCAGAATGGTGTTCATGACCTCGCGGCGGCCGGCAGGGTCGAGCATGGCGGTGGGCTCATCCATAACAAGGATGGAGTGCGCCATGGCCAGTACGCCGGCGATGGCGATGCGCTGCTTCTGTCCGCCCGAAAGCAGATGGGGGGCATGGCGCTTGAAGGCGCTCATACCGACGATCTCCAGGCAGTGGTCGACGCGGCGGCGGATCTCTTCCGGGTCGTGTCCCTGGTTTTCGGGGGCAAAGGCAACATCCTCTTCAACGACGGTGGCGACGATCTGGTTATCAGGATTCTGGAAGACCATGCCGCACTGCTCGCGGATGGCCAGCAGCAGATCGTCATTGCGGGTGTCCATATTGTCGATATAGACAGCGCCGCCCGAGGGCAGCAGAATGGCGTTGAGGTGCTTGGCAAAGGTCGATTTGCCGCTGCCATTGTGGCCCAGTACGGCCACAAATTCGCCCTTCTGCACCGAGATGTTTACTTCACGCAGGGCGGCGTGGGGCTGTTTGCCCTCTTCGGTGGGATAGCTGAAGGAGAGGGCCTCGGCCGAAACGATGGCTCTTTCCATGGGTTATTCTCCGATCCAGCGGGATGCGTGGCCGCAGGGCAGGAAGAGGCCGGTGGAGCCGACGGGCAGACCCAGTTCGGCGCTTTCGGTACGGCCGCCGAAGCGGGGGCATACGGTGCGGGCCAGAATGTACTCGGGGACCGAGGGAGAAACGCCGGCAGTATAGGAGCTGATGATGACAAAGAGGGGGTCATCGCTCAGCAGCTGGCTGCACAGCTGGACAAACTCATAGATGTTTTCTTCAAAACGCCAGATCTCGCCCGAGGGACCGCGGCCATAGGAGGGAGGATCCATGATGATGGCATCGTACTTGCGGCCACGGTTGATCTCGCGCTTGACAAACTTGATGCAGTCATCGACGATATAGCGGATGGGAGCTTCGGCAAGGCCGGAGCTCTTGGCATTTTCCTTGGCCCAGGAGACCATGCCCTTGGAAGCATCGACATGGCAGACCTTTGCGCCTGCAGCCGCAGCAGCCATGGTGGCGCCGCCGGTATAGGCAAAGAGGTTGAGGACGTTGGGCTGCTCGCCGCCGCGTGCGAGGCGCTTCTGGATCATTTCGGTGATGAAGTCCCAGTTGGCGCCCTGCTCGGGGAAGACGCCGGTATGCTTGAAGCTCATGGGCTTGATATTGAAGGTGATGGTGTTTCTGTAGCTGATCTGCCACTGTTCGGGCAGGTTGAAAACTTCCCAGCTGCCGCCGCCGGTGTTGCTGCGGTGGTAGATGGCATTGACCTTGTTCCACTTCTGGGCGGGTTCCCAGATGGCCTGAGGATCGGGACGGACAAGGAACTGCTTGCCCCAGCGCTCATAACGCTTGCCCTCGCCGCAGTCGAGGAGCTGATAATCTTTCCAATTGGATGCGACCCACATAAATACGGTCCCCTTTCGAAATATAAGATAAAGGCACATAGGCCCACTTTTACCATTTTACATTCAAAATATTATATCACTTTCAATAAAGTCGGTCAAGGCGCGGCGGCAATAGCGGCCGTGCATACTTCAAAGCTGTGCAAATGGCAGTTATCCAAAAAACAAATCCACTGTACAGTTTCCATAAAAATTCCAAATGATGACCACAATTTACAAAATCGCCCTTTCTTTAAATGGCCAAATCGAGTATACTATTTGTAAAGAGTATGTAAAATCCGAAGCTGCGCCCCGGCGCAGTCATTCTCAAAATAATCTGAGGTGATGACTTGAAATTGTGGAATCCCAAGCTGCAGGAGAAACTGAAAGAGGCGCTGGTTGCCGTCCTGCCTATCGTTGGCATCGTATTGGTGCTCAGCTTTACCATTGCACCGGTCTCGCCCAGCATCCTGCTCTCCTTCCTGTTGGGCGCCATGCTGGTCATTGTCGGTATGATGTTCTTTACTCTGGGTGCCGAGATGTCCATGACCCCCATGGGTGAAAAGGTTGGCGCCAAGATGACCCAGACGCGCAGCGTCCCGGTGATCATCCTGCTGGCTTTTATTCTGGGTGTTATCATTACCATCTCCGAGCCCGACCTGCAGGTTCTGGCCGAGCTGGTACCCTCAGTTCCCAACATGACCCTTATTCTGGCAGTTGCCGTCGGTGTCGGCCTCTTTCTGGTGGTCTCCATCCTGCGTATGCTGCTCAGCGTTCCCCTGCCCCATCTGCTGACCGGCTGCTACGTCATCGTATTCCTGCTGGTCTTTCTGGTACCCGCGGGCTTCCGTGCCATCGCCTTTGACTCGGGCGGTGTCACCACAGGCCCCATGACGGTACCCTTCATCATGGCGCTGGGCGTCGGTATCTCGGCCATCCGAGGCGACCGTCACGCCGCAGACGACTCCTTCGGTCTGGTCGCCCTTTGTTCGGTCGGCCCCATTCTGGCCGTTCTGATCCTCGGTCTGATCTTCCAGCCCGGCGAAAGCAGCCAGAGCCTGGCCGTTGTTCCTCAGGTCGATACCTCTGTCGAACTTTGGAATATGTTCACCGAAGGTCTTCCCCATTATGTGGAAGAGATCGCCGTCGCGCTGCTGCCCATCGTGATCTTCTTCGGCATTTTCCAGATCGTCAGCCTCAAGCTGGCCGGCCGTGCCCTCGGCCGTATCCTCATCGGTCTGGTCTATACATATATCGGTCTGGTCCTCTTCCTGACCGGTGCCAATGTCGGTTTCATGCCTGCGGGCAGCTACCTTGGCGGCGTTATGGCTTCGGCCGATTTCCGCTGGCTGCTGGTCCCCATCGGCGCCCTCATCGGCTACTTTATCGTTAAGGCCGAGCCTGCCGTTTACGTCCTCAACCATCAGGTTGAAGAGATCACCGACGGCGTTATTTCTGCCAATGCCATGGGCACCAGCCTTTCGGTTGGTGTTTCGGTATCGGTCGCGCTGGCCATGCTCCGCGTCCTTACCGGCATTCCCATTCTCTATTTCCTGCTGCCCGGTTATGCGGTAGCCATCGGCCTGTCCTTCGTTGTTCCCAAGATCTTCACAGCCATCGCCTTCGACTCGGGCGGTGTTGCTTCCGGCCCCATGACGGCCACCTTCCTGCTGCCCCTGGCCCAGGGCGCCTGCATGGCTGTCGGCGGCGATCTGACCAGCGATGCCTTTGGTGTTGTCGCCATGGTCGCCATGACCCCTCTGATCACCATTCAGGTCCTCGGCCTGGTCCACAAGATCAAGCAGCGCAAGCCGACCGCTGCAGAATATGCGCTGGCGGCCTACGAAGACGACGATATCATCGAACTGTAATCGGATAGGAGGACCCATCTATGAACGGATTATATCTGATGGTCACCATCGTCGAACGAAAAAAGACCAAGAAATTTGATGATTTTTATAAAGATGCCGGCCTGACCGTATCGGTCGTCACCACCGGCGACGGTACAGCGGCCGATGAGCTGCTGGACTATTTCGGCCTCGACGGTTCGGACAAGAGCGTTATGTTCCACTTTGTCACTGCCGAAAAGTGGAGGGAGATCAAGCGCCGCCTGCAGGTGGAGATGCGGATCGATATCCCCGGTCTGGGCATCGTATTCACCATCCCCATGAGCAGCATCGGCGGCAAAAAGGCCCTCAGTTATCTGACCGACGGCCAGAATTACGTCAAAGGAGAGGAATCGGAATTGAAGGATACCAAGCACGAACTGATCGTCGTTATTGCCAACCAGGGCTATACCGAAAAGATCATGGATGCCGCCCGCAAGGCGCAGGCCCGCGGCGGTACTGTTATTCACGCCAAGGGCACCGGCGGTAAGGAAGCCGAAAAGTTCCTCGGCGTTACCCTGGTTCCCGAGAAGGAAATGGTCTTTATCGTTTCCCGTACCGACCGCAAGAATGATATCATGAAGGCCATTATGGAGCACGCAGGTACAGGCACCAAGGCCGGTTCCATCGTCTTCTCTCTGCCGGTCACCGATACAGCCGGTATGCGCCTGATGGATTATATCGACGAAGAAGAAAGCTAAAACAGACATAATAAAATCTCTCTTTCAGCAAAAGAGAGATTTTATTTTTGCTATTCCATAAGCAAAGCCCCGTTGGGAATCTCCCAACGGGGCTGTTTTCATGCGGGGATTTACATTTCGCTGTCCAGCGCGGCATTCAGGTTGGTAACAATGGTCTGAATGTCATGCTTGCTGACCAGGACCTTGATACCTGCAAACTCGGAGATGTAGAAGCTGGAATCATACTCCCAGATCTTCAGGGTCATTTCCGGATAGTTTTCGGTGTTGCGGTCAAAGGTGATGGTCATATAGGGATTACCTGCGGGAACTTCAGAGGTCAGGCCCTCGGCAGCAACATTGCACATGCTGTCAAACCAGCCGATGACCATGCTGCGGTTCAGGTGCTTGTCGTTGGAGTAGTAGTCGATGATGACCTTTTCCTTACCATCGGAAGTGACTTCCAGGGTGCGCTCGGTGTCGATGACGGCTGCCAGATCACCCAGCTGGATGGTCATTGTATCGACGGTATCGAGATCCATCTTGAAGAAGTCGCTGGCCTGATACTTTTCATAGCCGAAGCCGAAGTAATCAAACTTGTTGACGATGGAGCCGACAACATTCGAGCCGTCCACGCGGGCATAGGTGGAGCCGTTTTCACCCAGACCGATATAGATGACATCGGTAACAACGCCGCGGGAAGCGCTTTCGTGGGTGATGGACATCTTATGCTGCTTGCCTTCGACCAGGCCGTACTTTTCCAGCTCGGCAGGATCATCGCAGTAGTCGACGGTCTGGAGGAAGCCCATGCCTTCCAGTACGTTGGTGAAGTAGGTGAAGTCGGTCTCATTCATGGGCAGCAGGCTGCCGTTTTCACTCTTGAAGAACCACTTATAGGCGCTGGCCCAGCAGGTGTCGCTGCCCTTGGGCAGATGGACGACCTCTACGCGGCGGTCGCCGGTCTCGATGACGATCGATTCGGTGACGTCTGCGCTGGGCGAGGGGAAGTAGGGAGCCTTGATCAGGCTGCCGACGCTGTGGTGTTCTTCCAGATTCATGCCGACGCCGGTGGGAACGGTGTAGATCTTGTCTTCGCCTTCGATATTGAAGTAGTACTTAAAGGTGGTGGGATGCTTTTCGCCGATGTTGAAGGTGTAGCTGTTGCCCGAAGAATCGGTCATAGTGACCTTGAAACGGGCAGGCTCAAGGCCGTAATTGGCCTTGGCTGCAGGATCCTCGCTGAGGAGGCGGTCCGACTTGACATTGCAAAGAGGGGTGAGGATCTCTTCGACAATGGCATCATCCAGAGGGATGTCATGGTTATCCTTGGACTTCCAGCCCTGGACGGTGTATTCCAGTTCCATGGTATCGCCATGCTCACAGTCGACGGTCAGCTCCATAATGGTGCGCAGGTCGATCTCGGTGAGGGTCATGGCGTTGGAGCTCATGCCGGTCTCGGCATAGATGGCTTCCTCGTCAATGGGCTCCTCAAGGGTCATTACCATAAAGGCATAGACGCCGCCCAGCAGGAGCATGATGGCGAGGCTGATGCTCAGAGCTTTCTTACTGGGCATTACTTCTTCCTCCTGTCAAGAACGATGATGGCACCGGCCAGCAGGACGAAGAGGGGCAGACCGATGACGGTGGCAGCCGACCACAGGTTGGCCTTGTCGGCAGGAATGACCAGGGCTTCAGCGGTCAGAGGCTTGGCATGGATGCTCATGCTCTGCTCAAAGTCGCACATCCAGCCGATGGTCGAGAGGAAGATATCGCTGTTGCCGCCCGAGACCATGGTATCCAGTTCTTCGTTGAGCATCAGAGATGTGGCAAAGACGGCCAGCTTGGATTCACCGCCGTTTACGCTTTCCGAAGCGATGGCTGCAACGCTGAAGGGGCCGTCAATGTCGCCGTCTTCCTTCTCCATGGTGGTTGCAGACATGGCGTTGGGCTTGGCATAAGCCTGTTCGGTGGTGGTCAGCAGAGAGGTCAGCTGGATCGAGCTGCGGTGGCTGGCGCTTTCGACGATACCCATTGCCTGAGGCATCAGAACATAGAGGTTGTTCTGCAGCAGGCTGTTGGTGATCTCGTGCTCGCCCAGACCGGGCAGCAGGTAGTGGTTGTAGCCGGCAGCAAAGTAGTAGGCGCTGTCGCGCTCGACGACGACACCATCGACAAACTCCATGCCGTAGGTGGCCATCAGGATGTCAAAGTTGGGCTGGAAGCCGGTGCCGAAGTCTCTGAGCAGGATGACGCTGCCGCCCTGCTCCATATAGGCCAGGATCTGGCTCAGCTCGCTGTCGTTCAGGTCGCTGCGGGGAGAATTGATGATGAGGGCGTTGCAGTCGGCAGGAATACCGCCGGCATTCATCAGGCTGAGGGTATTGAAGGTGTAGTTGTCCTTGGCGATGAGGTTCTGGATGTACTCGGGCAGAGCGGTCTCGCCGTGGCCTTCGAGGGCGTAGATGATGGGCAGCTCATCGGTGGTGACGTAATGGATGGCCGATGTGATGGCGCCTTCGCCGTCAAACTCCCATGCGTCGGGCTGGCCGGTCAGCATATAGTAGTCCTGATTGTTGATGATGGGAACGACGATCTCCAGATTGTCAACGACCTTGGAGCGGTCGCCGCACTCAACGATAACGCTGCCGTTGGAAACGACCTGATCGGTGTAGCGGCCGGTAAAGGCAGGATAGAGGACGGGGTCGATCTGGTGGACGGTGACATCACCTGCAGCAGCATAGCGGTCCAGCAGGCTGACGATGCGGTCATCCTCACTGCCGGTTTCAACAATGTGATAGAGGGTGATGGGGTTCTCCAGATTTTCGCAGAGGGAGAGGGTCTGCTCGGAAAGGGTAAAGAGGCTGCTGTCACTCAGGTCGAACTGGGTATAGGTGGCGGGCAGCTTGCCAAAGATGAGGTTGACCAGGATGGCGATAACGACGATGACAGCACAGAAAATAGCCTGTGTGCTGCCCATCTTGAGGGCGCTTGCCTGGAAGGAGTTTTCGGGCTTCTTGTTGTTGTTCATAGTGCAAGACCTCCTTGTTTAGGCCCAGCGGCGCTTTTCGATGATCTGCACGGTGAAGAAGAGGAAAAGCGCGATGATGGTGATGAAATAGACGATGGAACGCAGGTCGAGCATGCCATAGATAAAGGTATCATAGCGCTGGAAGACCGAGAGTGCGTTCAGAGCGGTGTTGAAGGAGCCCTCAAGCATGACCGGCTTGAGGAAATAGAGGGCGACCATGGCGCCGATGCCGCAGAGGCCGGTGCCGGCAGCCAGGAGCTTATTTCTGGTGGTGCTGTAAAGCAGGTAGGCGACCAGCAGGAAGAGCAGGGAGAAGCCGATGGCCGAGGTCAGCGCCGAGGGGGAGACCATGTTGGCCAGGTTGGGCATGAGGTAGCAGATCAGCAGTACTGCAAAGGAGGCAACAGCGGCGACCATCTGGCTTTCGCTGAGTGCCGAGAGGAAGACGCCCATGGCAATGGCAGCGCCGCCCATCAGCAGGAAGCCGAAGATGCCGGCATAAGCGGTCTTGAGGTTGACTGTGCCGAACTGTCTGAGCAGGACGGGATAGATGCAGCTGATCAGCAGAGGAATGGCAAAAACGGTGAGGGAAGCCATGAACTTACCTGTGACCACCGACCATGTGGAGATGGGGGAAGAATAGAGCAGCTGATCGGTGCGCTGGCGGCGTTCTTCCGAAATGGTGCGCATGGTCAGAATGGGCATCAGCAGGATGAACAGGAAGCGGACCGAGTCCAGAACATACTCAAAGTTGGGGTAAGCCTGGGTCAGGTTGACGGCGGTCATATAGACGCCGATGACGGCCAGCGCAAAGGCGATGAAGACATAGCCCATCATGCCGTTGAAATAGCCGTTGAGTTCTTTCTTATAAATAACGAACATTGTGCGTCTTTTCCTTTCTTATGCGTTTTCTTCGCCTTCAGCAGGGGCTTCGGCCTCTTCTGCAGCGGGTGTATCGGGGTTGGTCAGCTCAAGGAAGATATCCTCGAGGGTATGACGGACTTCCTGCATCGAAAGGATGACGCAGCCGAGATCGCTGATGGCCTGGAAGACGGCACGGCGGATGTCGGCCTCGGGTGTATGGCCGATGGTCAGGTCGACACAGCCGGGATCCTTCTCGGAGGGCTGCTGGTCGAAGGAGAGAACGCCTTCGATCTCGCTGAGGGAAGAGAGCTTCTTGCCGCAGGGATCGATGGTCAGGCGGAGGGCAGCTTCACCCAGCATGGTGCGGGTCAGGTTGTCGGGGGTATCGCAGGCAACCAGCTTACCCTTGCGGATGATCATGATCTTATCGCAGACGGTATTGACCTCGGTGAGGATATGGCTGGAGAGGATGACGGTGCGGTTGCGGCCCAGCTCACGGATGAGCTCGCGGATCTCGGCGATCTGCTTGGGGTCGAGGCCGACGGTGGGCTCATCGAGGATGACCAGCTTGGGGTCGCCCAGAATGGCCTGTGCAATGCCGACACGCTGCTTATAACCCTTGGAGAGATGCTTGATGAGGCGGTCGAGATGATCTTCGATCTGGGTCATCTGCGCAACACGCAGGACCTCTTCCTTGACCTTTCTGCCCTTGATGCCCTTGATACCGCAGACAAAGGTCAGATACTCTCTGGGGGTCATATCCATATACAGAGGGGGCTGCTCGGGCAGATAGCCGATGCACTTCTTGGCCTCTGTGGGCTGAGTGAGGATGTCAAAGCCATTGATGGTGACCGAGCCGGCAGTGGCGGCCAGGCAGCCGGTCATGATGTTCATGGTGGTCGATTTACCGGCGCCGTTGGGGCCGAGGAAGCCATAGATCTGGCCTTCTTCAACGGTGATGGTCAGGTCATCAACTGCGCGGTGGTTGCCGTATACTTTTGTGAGGTTTTTGATTTCTACCAAAAGATATACCTCCCTTAACAAAGAAATAATAATTAACAGAATAAAATCGGCCTTTCGGCCAGTGGATATATTATAAAGCCTTGCCCCTTTTGCTTCAACAGTTCTTTTTTACTTTTTAAACAAAATTCATAAATTTTTCCGTTTTTTTCAGAGAAAAACGAGCAGGAAGAGAAAAAGCTGCCCTTCAATTTGAAGGACAGCTTTTGGAAAGATGAAATCAGGTTTTTATTGAACTTGTTTTTCCACGGATATGTGCCGGGGAAAAACACCATAACCCGCACAAAGGCCTTCGCAAAGGCTGTGCGAAACCGGCCCGCAGGCCAGATGAGTTTAGTTTCGTTTGATGCCGCTTTCATCCTGCAGGAGCGACATTACGCGGCCGCGCAGGGCGGCATGTTCGGGCAGATCCAGGCCGGGATCACGGCGGAAGGTCTCCTCGGCGGCGGTGCGGGCCTGTTCAAAAACGCGGAGGTCGGCCGAAAGGTCGGCCAGACGGAAGGCGGGCAGGCCGTGCTGGCGGTTGCCGAAAAAGTCGCCGGGGCCGCGGAGCTTGAGGTCTTCTTCGGCCACATTAAAGCCGTCGCCCGTACCGCAGATAACCTCCAGGCGCGGGGTGCGCGCCCCTTTACGCATGAGGATACAGTAAGACTGACGCTTGCCGCGGCCGACGCGGCCGCGCAGCTGGTGGAGCTGGGAAAGACCGAAGCTCTCGGCATTCTCAATGATCATCAGGTTGGCGTTGGGAACGTCGATGCCGACTTCAATGACGGTGGTGGAGACCAGGACATCCAGAAGTCCGGCGGCAAACTCGGCCATGACGGCCTCCTTCTCCTTGGCAGGCAGCTTGCCGTGCATCAGACCGATGCGCAGCATGGGCAGCGCCTTGGAGAGACGGGTGATGTATTCTTCGGCCGATTGACGGTCAGAAACCTCGCTTTCCTCAATGAGGGGGCAGACGATATAGGCCTGTCCGCCCTCCTGCACCTGTTTGAGCAGGAAGGCTTCCATGCGCTTGCGCTTGTCCTCACCGATGGAGTAGGTCTCGATGGGAAGGCGGCCGCGGGGCATCTGATCAATGATCGAAAGGTCGAGGTCGCCGAAGATGATAAGGGAAAGGGTGCGGGGAATGGGGGTGGCCGACATGACCAGCATGTGGCTGTCGGGCTGCTTTTTGGCCAGTGCCGAACGCTGGGCAACACCGAAGCGGTGCTGCTCATCAACGACGAAGAGGGCAGGATCGGTGAACTCAACGACACTCTGGATGAGGGCGTGGGTGCCGCAGATCAGGTCAAAGGTGCCGTTGGCTGCTGCCATGAGGGCGGCCTTCTTCTCAGCGGTGGGCATGGCCGAGACCAGCAGGCCGACCTGCATCTCAAAGGGGGCCAGCAGACCGGTGAGGGTCTTCTGGTGCTGGCGGGCCAGCAGCTCGGTGGGGGCCATGATGACGGCCTGCCGCTTGTTTTTGCGGCAGAGCCATGCGCAGGCGGCAGCCACCAATGTCTTGCCCGAGCCGACGTCGCCCTGTACCAGACGGTTCATGCGATTGGGGGAAGTCATATCGGCAAAGGCATCACCAATGGCCCGCTTCTGGGCATCGGTGGGGGTGAAGGGCAGCTTCCGGTAGAACTCTTCAGGGTCATAATACTGCATCGGCCGCTGTATGCGGGTCTTGGCCTCCCATTTGAGGCCCACCGAAGCACAGCAGAAGGTATAGAGTTCTTCAAAGATAAAGCGGCGGCGGGCTTCGGCCGCCTGCTCGAAGGAATCGGGGAAGTGGATCTGCCGATAGGCCTCCGCGTTGTCCATCAATCCCATCTGTCGGGCGATGGTTTCGGGAATGGCACTTTCGGGGATGGGGCAGATCTGCAATGCGGCGCGGACACCCTGCTCGATCATGGAAGAGGAAATACCGGCCGAAAGGGGATAGATGGGCAGGATACGTCCGGTCACCTCGCCGTCTTCGCCGATCTCTTCAAAAAGAGGGTTGATCAGCTGGGGGCGGTGAGGATAATTTTCGATCTTGCCATAGAAGATATATTCCCGGCCCTTCTGCAGCTGCTTCTGGGTGTAGGGACGGTTGAAAAAGACGATCTCCACCGTGCCGGTATGGTCAAAGGCGCGGAGCTTGACCAGCTGCATTCCCTGGCGCAGACGGGCCAGAGAGGGATCATTACCCACCACAAGGCGGAAGCAGACCTTCTGCTCCTGTGGGGCGCGGGAGAGGGGGTAGATGGTGGTGCGGTCTTCATAATCCCGGGGAAAATAGCCGAGAAAGTCCCCGATCCGGGTCAGTCCCAGCTTTTCCAGCAGGGCGGCACGCTTGGGGCCAAAGCCCGGCAGATGGGTGACCGGGCTCTTTGGCGAAAGGGATCTTCCCTCCGATGCGCCCTTCTTAGCGGACATTGTAGCGATATACGGCGACAACGACGCCGAGGATCGAGCAGCCGTCACCATCGATGGGTTCGTAGGCCGGGTTTTCGGGCAGCAGCCAGACGTGGCCCTTCTCGATATGGAGGCGCTTGACGGTGGCTTCTTCGCCGATGAGCGCGACAACGATCTGGCCGTTGTCGGCGGTGGGCTGCTGGCGGACGATGACAACGTCATCTTCCAGAATGGCGGCATCCTTCATGCTGTCGCCGCGGACGGTCAGGGCAAAGAGGTCGCTGCCGCCATGTCCCTCAAAGGGAACATAGCCGACGGTCTCTTCCTGGGCCAGAATGGGCAGGCCGGCCTGTACGGTGCCCAGCAGAGGGACATTTTTATAGTTGGTCTGGCCGGCTACCGATACCGTACGGGTCTTGCCCTTGCTCTTCTGCAGGTAGCCGCTGTCTTCGAGGATCTTCAGATGGGAGTGGACAGTCGAGGGAGAACGCAGGCCGACGGCCTCGCCGATCTCGCGGACCGAGGGGGCATAGCCGTTTTCCAGCGTAAAATTCTCGATATAGTCCAGAATGGCCTTGCGCTTGGCGCTGAGGATCTTGCTTGCCATATAGGTACCTCCTGGTCTTTTCTAAAATCGAATATTTGTTTCTATTTTAATTTATTCTATCATAGAACAAATGTTTTTACAAACATTTATTCGTAAATTTTAAGGTTACGCCCTTTTTCGCGGCAATGAGATGTGCTATGATAGAAACAGAAAGTAAAAGGGAGGTTTTTCCATGTTCGATCTGCTTATCAAAAATGCGGTGATCGTCACTGTTG
>JAEIGA010004515.1_pt1 | contig 21532 bp, 15 predicted proteins | sample 9270691 | NCBI WGS metagenome assembly JAEIGA01 (sample SAMN17057246, study PRJNA624740) | gut metagenome | biome: biome; isolation source: fecal sample | host: Bos grunniens | place: China: Xizang | collected 2019 | reverse complement strand
TGGGTGCCAACATCGGTACTACCGTTACGGCTTGGCTCGTGGCATGGCTCGGATTCAAAGCCGACATCTCTATCCTCGCTATTCCGTTGATGATTTTCGGCTTCTTGTTCTCTAACTCTAAAAAAAGCCAACGCCAAAACATAGGCGAACTCATCGTGGGTTTCTGTCTCCTTTTCCTCGGTCTTTCGTTTATGAAAGAGTCGGTGCCTGACCTCAGAGAGACTCCTCAAGTATTGGAATTCGTAAAAAGTTGGTCAAGCCTTGGCTTCAGCTCAGTATTGATTTTCCTTGCATTTGGTACTGTGCTCACTCTCGTACTCCAATCTTCTTCTGCCACTATGGCTCTCACACTCATCATGCTCAGCATGGGCTGGATTCCATTCTCAATGGCGTGCGCTATGGTGCTTGGCGAAAACATCGGTACTACTATCACTGCCAATATCGCAGCCTCGGTGGGTAATACTCAAGCCAAACGTGCCGCTATGTCGCACACTATTTTCAACGTATTCGGTGTGATTTGGGCTTTGATTCTCTTCCGCCCATTCCTTGCCCTCGTAGGCTATATCATCGAACTCTTCGGATTACCAAACCCTGCCGCAGACAATTTTGCTGTTAGCGCACCTAATTCAGCTGAAAGTGTTGCTGCATTGTACGGACTCTCTATGTTACACACTCTATTCAACTCAATTAACACATTGATTCTTATCTGGTTTGTTAAACTCATTGAGAAGGCAGTTGTGTGGATCATCAAGACACCTAAAAATCAAGAAAACGAAGTATTCCGTCTCAAATATATCTCAGCTGGTCCAATTACTACACCTGAACTTGCCACAGAACAAGCTTTCAACGAAATTATACATTTTGCCCAAATCTCACGTAATGGACTTGGATATGCTAAATCAGCCATATCTGAATCAGATGCAGATAAATTCGAAGAATTACGCGGAAAACTAGTTAAATATGAAGAAATTTCGGATAAAATAGAATATGAAATAGCTGCATTTTTGAATGCCGTATCAGTAAGTGGTATAAGTGAAGATACTTCAGTAAAAATTAAGGCAATGTATAAAATTATTGGCGAATTAGAGTCGCTTGGCGACTCAGGTGAAGCTATTAGTCGTATTCTGTCAAGACGAAATATTCATAAGAAAACATTTGATTTTGAGACTATCAAAAAACTTGATAATATGGTAGAAGAGGTTGATAGAGCTTACGATGCAATGATTGAAAACTTGAATGCTGCCCATAAAGGTACTTTGAGTGAAATCTCTAATGCTTATAATGCTGAGGATCGTATTAATAATCTTCGAAATTTACTTCGTGACTCAGAAATAGAGGAAATTGAAGAGAACAAAAAGAACTATCAAACAAGTGTTTACTATATGGATATAGTAAACGAATTGGAAAAAATGGGCGACTTCATAATCAATATATCACAAGACCTTGAAAGAGCCTTTGTCCAAAAATAACAATTACCTAAATATACATAAAAACCTATGTCAATCGACATAGGTTTTTTATTTCAACATTATATAAATAGGAAATTGCACACCGAGATTCATCTCATTCAGTAACTAATTTACCTAAGAAAAACTGATTAAACAATTCATCAATATCTTGCTCCGTATCAGATGATATTTTCTTCTTAATTGCCGAACGACGGCAATAGTATGTTCCCTCTTGCACATTTAGCAGTTGACATATATCCTTAACACTCAATCCAATAAAATCAAGAAACATATAAATATAGTCCATATTAGACAATTGCGGATACTCAGCCTTCAAACTATCATGCAAAGAGCGACTTATTACCTTTATCATCTCAGGATTAGCCAATACAACCGATGCATACGTATTTTTACAAATATCAGATACGGCATATAATTTACGTGTTTGCTTATTTGTGGTATCAACCAATTCGACATTCAACTCATCCAATTTTGCTCTATCGGCTTTCAACTGCATATTCTTTTGTCTGTAAAGCAACAAAATACGCACTAACCATACTATCAACATCACACCTAATATCGACAATAAAATAAAGACGAAAACAAGTAACGTTGTATTATAACGTTGTAATTGTATCTGCTGATCATACAATTTTTTATCATATTCACCATTAACCCGAGCTATTTGCTCCTCCAAAATCTGCATTGCCTGTTGTTGATAAACATGAAATGCCGAATCATAAACAGCCAACGAGTGTTCAAAATCACCCTTCAACGAATAATATACCGCCAAATTGTTATAATACTGAAATTCAAAATCTTTCACTCCTTTCAATTGTTGAATATATGACATAGCCTCATCAGGTTGCTCATTTATCAAATAAATCGTAGCCAAAGCATCAGCATCACGCACATAGCCTACTCTTCGATAAAAAGGCAATACCAATTCAACAATAGAATCTACAGGCAACTGCTCAAGAAACTTGATAGCAAAACGCGCATTAGTCTTCTCGCACATCAATGTATCGCCACCCAAATTGAACATACGCACTGCAACATTACGATAGTGAATAGCAGAATCGAGATTTTCAGCCATATTCATAAGCAATTTATTGCCAAAAGCCATCATTTTGACATCTTCGTTCTCGCCTGCCCAAGCCACTAAACGACGTGCATAATAATCACTCTGATGAGGATTGTCGACAACCAAAATTCTACTCAAATAATAGTACAACCGACCAGATTCAATATCCTCATCAGTGATATATTGTTCGGCATATTTCAATTCATCAATAGCATTGGCACCATCATTATCACTATACAATTTTGCACCCTTAATCAATCGACAAACCGCTTCGCTACGATGCTCACCTGACACAGAAAAAACATCAATCAAACTATCGACTTGCTCAATAGAAATATCGCTATAGTCCATATCGAGTATATTATCATACAATTGTCCTAACTGCACCTCTGCACGCTCGATATCATTTTTATGCCCACACGCTACAAAAAGTAACGACACAATCAATATCCAGAAAAATTTTAACCTCATAATCCTTATTTTTTTGCCAATAAATTTCATAATTATAGATTAGGGCACAAATATAACACTTATTTTTTATATAATAAAATATTTACAATAATTTTTTATAGTACTAAATATCAAAACTTTAATCAAAATAAGACATATAATTTTTCAGCTATACAAAATTACATATCAAAATATCATAATTATATATCGACATTTTGCACAATAGAGTAAAATTCGCTAACTTTGCAAAGAATTTAACAGTCTAAAATACACAAATAATAAAAGACATAAAAATGAAGCACATTTTTTCATTATTGTTAGTTACAGTACTATCAATTGGTTTTATCAATGCAACAGAAAATCAAAGTAGCAACACTCTAAAAAACTCAAAACTATTAAAAACCGGCAACGACCGATTTGCAATTAAAGCCCAAGGTATAATGGGTTTTTATATTGATGTGCATACCAACATGAGAGAAGATATGCCAAGTGCACCTACAGGACTTATGTTTGGAATCGAATTCCCATCATCACAACAACGTCCTTGGCAACAATATCTTTTAAATCCTACAGTCGGATTGGGTATGACATATCTTAATTTTGGTTCTGAACGATATGGACATACTGTAGCATTGTATCCATATATATTGCTAAATTGCATTCGCACACAACATTTTGAAATGAAAATAAAATTAGCTCCTGGTTTGGCTGTGGTGAATGAACATTGGTACACTCAAGAAGACCAAAATGTTGACCACTACTACGAGGCTACTACCAATGCTATTTTTGGTTGCTATTTGAACGCATATCTCAATGCTGGATTAAATTTAAACTTCCCTATCACACGCAATTTTGCCATCAACGGCGAATTTGGATTCATTCATATGAGTAATGGCCGTGTATGTATGCCTAATGTAGGTGCAAATATTTTCTATGGTGGTGTTGGATTTATTTCCACTATAAATCCAGACAAAGAAGATGAACTCACTCCTATCAAATTCCCTAATCTTCCATACAAATGGAGTTTGAATGTTACTGCTGCTGCAGGTGCTCAATCTGCCGACATTGAAAAACACAAATTTGCGGTAGCTTCATTACACACTGGAGCTGTTTATAATGTATGCAATTGGTATAGTGTCGGAGGTGGTGTAGATGTATTCTTCAACGATGCAATTAGCAAAAACACACGACGCAATTTATATAGCAAACACGAAGATATCAACTACACTTTTAGCGACAAATTGCGCGTAGGTGTTGCTATCAACAACGAATTTAAATTCGGTATGCTCACTACTATTTTTGATTGGGGTGTATATCTCTATAATCCATCACGCAATTATTATGATGAGTATGTTAAACTACATGGATTAACAAAACGTCCTTTGTTCTTTAAATCAAGCGGTCCAGGTAGCGAAGAAGCATTCCATTATTTCCGATTTGGCTTAAAATGTAGAGTATGGGACAATCTTTATCTACAAGCTACATGCAAAACCCACATGCAAATTGCCGAATTTGTTGAATTTGGTATTGGATATCAAATACCATTCCTTAGCAAAGAACGACGCAAAGATGGCGAAAGCATAATTTTCCACCATCACAAAAATTGGTGGAAAAATTAAAATAAAGAAACTCACTTTAATAAAGTGAGTTTTTTTTATTATTTTACTTGCTCATAACAAAATAAATAACTACATTTGTACATCTAACTTTTAAAACCATAACAATATGAAACACATTATTTTTAATTGCATAATATTAGCCACACTACTATGTAGCACATTTATAGTCGCAGCACAACCTCTACTAGTAGGTCACCGAGGCAGTTATTGGGGAGTAGAAAATACAGCTGAAGCCTTTCGCAATGGAGCGTTAGCTGGTTATCACTACCTTGAATGCGACATCAAAGTAGCAGGCGATGGCACTATAGTGCTCACACACGATGACACAACAGACCGATTAGGTGGCTCACTAACTATTGCAAATTCAACATTGGCACAATTAAAAGCCGAAACATACACACAAACTCGTGGAGGTGTGAAATATACAGGAAAAATTTGTACATTAGCAGAATATCTTGACATTTGTGCCGAATATAATGTTCGTCCTGTAATTGAACTGAAATGGGCTACGGACATAAATAGTAATGACTGTTCAGGGATTCCTGCTCTAGTAAAATTGATTGAAGAGAAAGGTTTTAGAAATAAATGCGTAATATTAACCTCTATGAAGCCTTGTTTGGAATACATTAGAACACATTATCCAGATATTACGCTACAATTCTTAACCAATTCAAATTGGGCTAATCACTTTGATTGGTGCGTTAAATGGCGAATGGATGTTGATATTGAGGCTGGTGGCTTTTCGAAATCGACAGTCGAAAAATTCCATGAGGCAGGTTTAAAAGTAAATGTTTGGACTGCAAATACCAATGACACCTACAAAAATTACGGCAATATGGGTTGTGATTTTATTACAACCGATTATCTCGACACAGCATCCCTACCTGACTTAAACACAGAAGCTTTATTCCCTCCCAATGTTGTGGATTATCCCACAATGAAAGGTCTCGTGCAAGGTAAATATACTCCCGAATTAGTAGCTAACTTTGCTACTCCCAACTATCTACAACAAATGCACATCCAACGTGCGATAGTTCGTAATAATAAATGGTATGTGTTAGCAACAAATGAAGAGAATAAAAGTATATTAAGCATAATTGATACAGAAAACGGAAATGAATTAAAAAGATTAAGCCTTAATGGAATTGATATTGCGCTAAATGACATTGCCTTTACTGCAGATGGAATCCTTATTGGATGTAGCTATATGAATGTGCCTGACGAAAATGATGGCACATATTTTATACTATACAAATGGAACGACGACAATTCTGAGCCTACAATATTAGATAGTATAAAAATAAACGAATTATGTAATATAAAAGGATTTACTATCAGTGGTGCATCAAATGATATGTATCTCTACTTACTAAGCAAATCAACTACAAACGAAACATCAAACATCGTTGGTTTAAATTATGTAAATGGCGTGCTTGAAAAACATTGTTATACAATGAATAACGAAAATATATTAGGCGAAGGAATAGAATTACACACTACTCCATTTTCACGAAATAATATATTGGTAAATAGCAAGTCTATTACACCAACTGAATATACTTTTAATTGGAACGAAAATAATCTACCCTTGAAACAATATGACCAATTCAATAACAATTTATTAAATATTAATGCAACTGGAATAGATTTTTTACGCATGCGCACCAAAGTATATGCATTTGCAACTAATTACGACTCCAATGGTGCAAATATCACAGCACAATTATATGATGTCTCTGACTCTATCCACTCTGCATTCTCTATATCACCCGAACTAAAATTAAATGAAACCGATGTTACTTCCTATCTGACATGCGATATAGAATATACCAATGACACAATCAATCTATATATTTGGGCTCAAGGTGTAGGTATATATAAATATTCTATTGCCTGCAAAAACGAAACTACAGAACCCGAAATTCTTGACCTCACATTAGAAACCATATGGGAAAATAGTGAGAATAAAGGCAATAAACCAGAAAACATCGATGGCACTAACGCCCAACAAGGAGCCGCTTTTGATGGTAAATTCTATGTGAATGATTGCGTTAAGAAACAATTGTTTATTTTCGATGAAAATGGATGTATCGACTCATTGCCTGGAGGTGCGGGTTATGGAACAGCATGCGACGATGCTGGCAATATAATCATTCGCAACGACAAAAACACAGATAGCAATCACGAATTTCTTATTTATCCAGCAGATAAAACCGTTGCACCAATAACCATCTCAGCAACAATACCTGCGCCAGGACAAACCAATTTTATATCAGCATCAGGAGATGTTTTAGGCACTGGTGGATATATCTATATGTTTCCAAACAAACAATATGCAGTGAACATAATAGAAGTTGAAAATGGGAAAGTTACACACACAAGTCAATCTAAAGAATTGACTATATGTGGTTCGGCCGCTGGGTATGTAATACCAATGAACAACAACTCAGAACAATGGGTTTACCATGTAAGAGCAAATGGATTTTACATTTATGAAGGTGGAGAAAGTAATCAATACTATGTAGGTCGTTCTGGCACCAAAGCACCACAACGCAACACTACAGGCGGAGGCGATATATTCAATATGTATGGTAATCAAATTCTACTACACAACAGCGGCGACAACTACAAAGGAGGATTTACTATAAGAAATATGACCACAAGCAAAGCCATTGTTTCAGTTGATCCAATAGGCACAATGGGTTATAAAGATGGAGGAAACTACTCTACTTTCAATTGGCTCTTTGCTGAAGAACTTGAGGATGGCAGTTTCTATATCTATCAATATTGCCCAGCAAATGGTATGGCGATGTATCACCTATACGACCGCAACAAACACCAATCTCAAGCCACTAACATAAAAGATAATACAAATAGTATCAATTACTACCCTAATCCTGCAAAAGACTACATCTACATAAATGGCGCAAATAATGATTATGTGGAGATTTATGATATTATGGGCAGGTTAGTAAAACAATCGATTGGAAATAGAATTGATATTTCGAGTTTAATATCAGGAATATATGTTTTAAGGATTGGAGAAGAAAATATTAAGATTATAAAAGAATAAAAAAGAGAGCAACCATCGTTGCTCTCTTTTTTATTCTTTTACCCTACGCCGAGGTCGGTGTTATCGAGTAGAATTTCAAGGTGAGGGTTCTCTTTAATTGTGGGATAAAGGTCGTGAATAAACCATTCGACAAGGGCTGTATCACGCTTGATAGATGTAGTATTATTGCAAAAAACATTGACAGAAAAATATTCAAAATATTGTTCAGCAAGTTGCATGTCTCGAACTATGCGCTCACGCGTTTCGCCTTCGGTGCAACACAAAAGGCATACTCCTTGAAAATATTTCGCCACATCTTCGGCAGTTACATTGGCTGGTACGCCTTTATTCCATTTTGTACGCAAATCAGGGTCGAAAGTCTCTATACCACAACGAAATTTAACTGAAAGTTGAGTATTATTGTGAGCGCTTATATTCTCCCTCTGTTTTAGGGGGAACCCCGCAAGGGAGGGGGTTAAATCTGTCACCTGTAATCTGTTATCTGTTATCTTTAATCTAAACTCTTCAAGACGGTGACGATACATCCAATGGGCTTCAAACCAAAGAGTATGAATTTTTTTCTCAACTACTATGCGCTGAATAAGTGCAATAGTTTGGTCATCTAATTCAAAGCAAGAACCCGAATTGATTATATCCAGCACACCATACTCACCCGTTACTTGTTCAAGCACTTTTCGATTGATTTCAAAAGGATTATCACTCACATCAGTGTGATAATCACAAAAAGCACATCTCCCCCATCGACAACCTATGCCTTGCAAAAGTACAAATTCACGAGGAAATTTATCATGAATAACAGAATATCTCTCCATAAATCAATCAATTGTAATGCCTACTCTGCCAAATTTATACTTAATCCAACGAATAACGGCGTATGCCATAGGTGTCCCAAAAACTATCTCAATACTAAGTTTCATACAGTATTGGAAAAGTATCATCATAAGGAGGTCGTGAGTAGATACTACACCCAAAAATGCTATAAGCACAAAAGGCAATGTATCAAAAAGATAACCGATGGCTGAACTTGCTATCGTGCGAAACCATAACCAACGCCCTGCGGTAAGAATTTTGATTCGTTCCATAAGCCATGCGTTAGACAATTCGCCAAGCAAGAAACCTGTAAGCGAAGCTATTACAATACGCGGAACATACGAGAATACGCTATTATATGCCATTGCTTCAGCTTGCAGATAGTCTGGCGATGGTAACCATACGCCGATTTGGGTACAAACCACCATGATTATATTGCACACAAATGTGAGCCAAATAATCTTTTTGGATGTGCGATAGCCCCATATTTCAGTCAGCACATCACCAAGCATATAAGCAAAGGGAAATGTTATGGTACCTGCGTCGAAATAAAACCATCCAGCAATGCTAATCACCTTCACCGCCATGATGTTCGACACCAAATAAAGAGTAACGAAAAGAGCCGTCACTGCCATTAGAGGCATCACGCTCTCTCGTCGGTTTTTTAAAGGGTTTTCCGAGACCTTATCCATTTTTTTTTAGATTTTTATTTTAGACAGAAAGACATAAAAAACATATTTCTAAATCTTCACATAATGGTCTTGATGCTCCTAAAGTCGCATCTCGACACAAAAGACATAATAAATTACACCTCTCAGTCCAAATATTCATTAAATAAATTCATTTGCAAAGTTACTCATTTTAATTCATAATTTTGTAATTTTGCAAAAAAATATGACACTCTATGTAGTTTTTCTGTAAGACGTGCGTCTAATAGGCAAAAACAAACAAGAAAAAAATGGAAAAAACAGAAAAAGAATTTGAGAAAATTGTCCGCGAGCACAAAAACACCATATACACCGTCTGCTTCATGTTCTCGAAAGACAACGATGAGGTCGCACAAAAATGCCCCACAATCCACACACGAGATTGAGGGGCATTCCCATATACATTATTTTTTATTTCCTCATATAAAACCTACAATATAAACCTCCATACTTATAAATTTATGGTTTTAAACATCCAATAGGCACAACATACACACCATCTTCTCGAGTATAAGGAAAATCACCTACACCAGTGAGAACCATTAAAAATGCTGGAGTTTTCATACGAGTCGTATCTATTTCAGATTGCAAACGAAGTAGTGACTCTGCACCTTCATCAATTAATTTATCGCCACCCAATTTAATTTCAATCAACCCATATGAGCCATCACGCAAATGTACGATTGCATCACACTCCAACCCCTTTTTATCACGATAATGATATACCTGTCCATCCAAAGCATCAGCATAGACCCGTAAATCACGTACAGCTAAAGTTTCAAATAACAAGCCCATTGTTTCTAAATCATTAATAAGATCATTGGGACTTGCACCTAAAGCAGCCGTAGCAATACTAGGATCAATAAAATAGCGATTATCACTTGTACGAACCGCAGTTTTACTACGCAAATTAGGATTCCAAGCTGGCATATCCTCAATCACAAAAATCTTTTTCAATGCCTTGATATAATCATACACCGTATTATCCGACAAAAAACTCGATTCATTAGTTTTCAAATCAGCCAAAATAGTGCCAACCGTGGCCATCGTACCTTGATGACGAGCATACGAACGCATTAATAATCTCACACGTTGAGGATCACGCGCTACATCATCAATACGCGAAATATCAGAATCACAAACAACATCATAATAATCAAATGCCTGAGCCAAAGCATCTTCATCATCCAAATCCAATGCACCAGGCCAACCACCACGACAAATAAGAAAAGCCAACCGATTAATATCCAACGAACTGCCACCCGACAAGGGAGCCTCTAATGGAGCAAACAAAGAAGCAAGGCTCACATCTCCCGTCGAATCCAACGACTCATATAGCGACATAGTCCTCATTTTAAGTTTAGCAAAACGACCTACTCCCGAATGAAATATATCATCCATAGAAGGCGGAACACTGCTTCCTGTAAGAATAAAGTGCCCATAGCCTTGCCTATGATCTACCACAAAACGTATACTATCCCACAAGGATGGAGCAATTTGCCATTCATCTATTAATCGTGGAGTAGCCCCATCAAGTAGATGTTGCACATTAAGTCTTGCAGCCTGCAAATTCTGTTGCTTACGCATAGGATCTGCCATATATAAAATACTTTTAGCCTGCTGTTCTGCCGTAGTTGTTTTACCACACCATTTTGGCCCTTCCACCAAAACAGCCCCTTTCCTACGTAAACGTGCAGCTAACATTTGATCCGCAATTCGCGCTTTATAAGTAGTCATAAAAATACATTTATAAATTCGCCACAAAGGTAATGAAAATAAATCAATTATGCAAATTTATTTTATTTTATTTGGGAAGTTGGCTCATTTTTATTTGGGAAGTTGGCTTGTTTTTATTTGGGAAGTTGGCTTGTTTACTACATTTGTACCATCATCAGTACTTTTAACAACACCACATATAATTGAAGTGGTGAGAGAAGCAATACGCAACAAAATCTACCGCAACATCGACGCCATGTTCCAAGACATCGCCGACCTCAAATCCTAGGAGTAACCCCCTTCGGGTATAATATTACAATATTACCATCATTTTATACCCTATAAGGTATAACATCAAAATACTGGACTCTAAAAAGCCCACAATCAAATTCCACCTCAACGAGCTAAGCGAGCCCACAATGTAGGGACGCTCGGTTCGAGCGTCCGCCCCCAATAACCTCAACGAGGTCGCACAAAAATGCCCCTCAATCCACATAGATGAGATTGAGGGGCATTTTATAATATTCTACTTATTTAGTTCTACATCTATCTTTATCCTCTGTATCAGTTATCTTTCTTAAATTTCTACTATAAGCATCCGCATAATATTCACCACCCTCTTTCAAATTATAACTACCGATGCAAAAATTAAAAAGACACAAAATCCTAGTTCTAAACACAAAGCCATAAAAAACATAATCACATCCCTACCTCAAAAGCTTGTATTCCAAAAAAGTCTGGATATTTTTGGAATATAATCCAAAAAAGTCTAGACTTTTTTGGATTTGTATAAAATTTGTTGTATATTTGCACAAAAATTTATACAACTATGATTAAACGAACTTTACAAGACAAATTAACACAATATGTAGGAAGAGGGAAAGCAATTTTGCTCATTGGCGCAAGACAAGTAGGAAAATCAACGCTTTTCAAGATGCTTACAAATGAAATATCAAAAGAAAATTTGATATGGCTCAACTGCGACCAAGAAAATGTGCGAGATACACTATCTAACACTTCTTTGGTAAATCTACAACTTTTGATTGCTGATAAATCTTTTATTGTGATAGACGAGGCTCAACGAGTACCCAATATTGGACTAACGTTAAAACTTATTGTTGATAATTTTCCGAATGTGCAATTATTCGTAACAGGCTCTTCTGCCCTTGATTTACATAACCGACTTAATGAACCTCTGACTGGAAGAAAAATAGAATACAAATTATATCCTATTTCAACAGAAGAAATTTATAAAGCAAAAGGATTGGTTGCTGTAAATGAATTTTTTGAACGTAGATTAATTTATGGTAGTTATCCAGATGTTTTATTAGGCAACTTACCTGCCGAAAAAGTTCTTATGGAACTAACTGAAAGTTATTTATATAAAGACATTTTGGAAATAGAGGGCGTAAGAAAATCTTCAGTATTACAAAAGTTATTAGTTGCTTTAGCTCTACAAATAGGAAGCGAGGTTTCTTACAATGAGTTAAGCAAAATTGTTGGCATTGACAATAAAACAATTGAAAAATACATTGATATTCTTGAGAAATGCTACATTGTTTTTCGCCTTAATTGTTTCAGTAGAAACCTAAGAACTGAATTAACAAAAAGTAAAAAAATATATTTTTACGACCTTGGTGTTAGAAATGCTATTCTACAAGCTTTTATGCCTTTGAACGTAAGACAAGACACTGGAGCGCTATGGGAGAATTTTTTTATTGCTGAACGTATGAAGTATAATCATTACGCTGACAGATTAGTCAATGCTTACTTTTGGAGAACAAAAAATCAACAAGAGATTGATTATATCGAAGAAGTTAATGGAGAGTTACATCTATTTGAAATGAAATGGAATGTAAAAAAACAAAATACGACTATATCAAACCTTTTTATTGAAACATATAACCCAAAACAAATAAATATTGTAACCCCAGAAAATTATTTATCATTCTTAATTAACTAAAAATACACTCACTCTTTCCATTATACTAATTCATTTTTCTTTAATTGAGTTAAATAAGCTTTACATACACAAAAATAGATCATATTCCAAAAAAGTCTGGATATTTTTGGAATATAATCCAAAAAAATCTAGACTTTTTTGGATTTCAGCATAAAATGGCTTATAGTACACCACAAAAAAATCCGTTCTCGCAATTATTTGAGAACGGATTTTCGATATATATAACTTGAACTATTTTGTAGGTCGGTCGAAGAATGGATTTTTGGATGAGGCGGAAATGGCTATGCCCATTGTGAGATGAGCGTCGGGACCAAGATAGCCAAGTTGCTCTGCTGCTACTCCAATGGAATACATAACGCGTGTGTCGAGACGGAGGTCGGCGGCTGTGGCACAGGCTGAGCCTATGGCTATACCGACATCAATACTATTCAACGAACAAGGAACTTCTAAAAATTGAGCCCCCCCTCCCCCTTCAGGTACTCCCCCTAAAACAGAGGGAGAATATGAGAGTTGAGAATGATAACTTTCTCGTTCAGCACAGGTAGCGAAACCACAATGTCCACAATTTAAGCCTAAAGACTGTAGTTTTGTGCCGATTACTACGACACATTCGGCTTGAAGCACATTACCTGCATCACGAATAAAAGATGGGCGGTTACGTTCATTGCCGATTTCGACCATTTTATCTGCTAAGGCTTTTAACTCTTCGCCTTCGATAAGAGCTATTTCGATAATATCCACACCACGAGCCTTTGGGGCTGTGCGGGCTGCAGTCATCATTTGATGAGCTGCGGCTACGACTTGCTCGTGACGTTGGGTGCGTTCGTTGTATATCATAGAAAAGTTTAGAGGTTAGAGATTAGAGGCTAGTGTTTAGAGATTAGAGGTTAGAGGTTAGTGCCGCATGGCTCTCTCATCTCTAAACACTCATCTCTAAACTATAATTACATCCACTTTTTAATGCGGAAATAGAGGAGAATGAGTACAACGGTAAGGACCATCAAGCCTATAGCAAATGGATAACCGTATGCCCATGAAAGTTCTGGAATATGCTCAAAGTTCATACCATACATACTCGCAATGAGAGTAGGCGGAAGGAAAATCACATTGACAATAGTGAAAATCTTGATAATCTTATTTTGTTGAATATTAACAAGACCAAGGAAAGTGTCTTGGAGATACTCAAGACGGTCGAACGAAAAACGTGTATGCTCAATAAGTGAGTTGATGTCCTTAATAATAATTGAGAGCTTAGATTTTGCCTCTGATGGAAAAAGTTCGCTTCGGAGTATACTTGAACAAACACGACTTTTATCAACAATGTTCTCACGAATAAGCATTGTTTTTTCTTGTAACTCTTTGATTGCGATAAGGATGTCATCGCTAACATCATCGTCATCTTTCAATTGATTAGATAGGACAGTGATTTCGCGAGTCATATCCTCAATGAGGTCGGCATCATATTCAACTCGGGTTTCGAGCAAAGCAACAAGCACATGGTGACCGCTCGGATAGTTACGCGGATTAGCAAACATCTTCTTGACTGTCTCGTTGAACGAGCGAAGATGTTGATTACGAACGGTTACAAGTATGTTATTTTTGAGAATAAACGAGACGGTTTCCTCTTCGAACGAATCAAGAAGGAATTTTGAATTGGCAACGATACTATCTTCGGTCTCCATATAGCGTGACGACATCTCGATTTCTTCCATCTCTTCTTCCTCTTGAATATAGATTTTAAGGAATTGCTCGAGTTCGCTTTCGACTTCGACTGTCACGTCGTTGAGGTCAATCCAAATAATATCAGTGAGCGACACGTCTTTGAGCGTGTCCATTGTTTTGCCGATTTTGATACGGCCATTATCGCGATAGAATATTCTTAGTTCAGACATTTGATAGATTTTTAGTAGCGAGTAGCGAGATGTGAGACTTACTCGCTACGCTCGTTTTCAATTAAAAAGACAAAAGGACACAAATAACACAAATCATCTGTACTCTGTTATCTGTACTCTATTATCTATCAACACGACGGAGGCTGACTAAGAATCTGTTGTACAAGATTAGTGAGGTCGATAAACTCGGCAACCGAGAGTTGTTCTGGTCGCTTATTGAAAACCTCTTCGTTCATCGCACGCCCTTGCATAAGTGGTTTCAACGAATTACGCATAGTCTTACGACGTTGATTAAATGCTGTTTTAACCACACTAATGAAGAGTTTTTCGTCGCATCCAAGGCTCTGTTTTGTGTTACGCGTCATGCGAATAACTGCAGATTTCACCTTTGGAGGCGGATTAAACACGTGCTCGTGAACAGTAAAAAGATATTCTATATCGTAAAATGCTTGCAAAAGCACTGATGTAATACCGTATGTTTTTGAGCCATGAGGCGCAGCGATACGCTCAGCAACCTCTTTTTGTATCATACCCGAACAGACAGGTATACGGTCGCGATGTTCAAGAACTTTGAAAAATATTTGGCTCGAAATATTATAAGGATAGTTGCCAATGACCATGAACGGACCCTCGCCAACGATTGCGTCGAGATTGAGGCGAAGAAAATCGCCTTCGACAACGTGTAACTGAGGGTAATGCTCTTTGAGATAAACCACCGACTCAGTATCAATCTCAATGGCAGTCAAGTTGATATCAGGGTTTTGCAAAAGAAACTGTGTGAGCACACCCATACCTGGACCAATCTCGATAACTCGAGTTGGCTCGGCAATCGGTAGCGACTCAGCTATCTGCTGCGCTACACGTAAGTCGGTTAGGAAATGTTGTCCTAAATGTTTCTTTGCTCTTACTTCCATAAATATATAGTCAACGGTCTACAGTCTACAGTCAACGGTCTGCAAAAAAATTGTGCATTGTGCATTGTGAATTGTGCATTTTTGCTTATCTTTGCAATCAAAATGCAAAAGTAACTATTTTTAGGCAAATGACCAAAGAAAAGACAAAAAAAATGCACCCTGTCAACCGTTTTTTACAAAGAATCATACTCGCTGTCATTGATTTTGTATATATCCCATTCAAAAAATATATCCCTTATCAACTATTTCGCTATGGATGTTCGGGTGGCGCAAATATGGTTTTTGACTGGGTTTTATATTTCATTTTCTACAATTTCGTATTCTGCCACAATATATTGCACATCGGACCTATAGCCATCAGTGCCCACATTGCATCATTCATATTCACTTTCCCAATCACATTTTTCAGCGGTTTTTGGTTGGGCAGATACATCAGTTTCAAAGAATCAGCTCTTAGAGGTTGGTCACAACTCGTTAGATACCTATTTGTAGTGGCAATGTGCATCCTTCTCAACTATGTGTGCTTAAAATTCTTCGTGGAAATATGTCATTTCTACCCTACTCCATCAAAAATGCTCACCACTGGCATAACTACAATATTCAGTTTCTTGATGCAAAAATATTTCACTTTTAAGGCGTAGAAAAAGTCAATGGTCGCCACCCTGCACCCCTTACTCCCTACTCCTTACTCCCTACTCCTTATTTATGAAATTTTCGTTGTACAAAATATTCACCTATACGATTGTGATAATTGCCTACATGGTAGTTATCTACAAACTCGTAACATACAATCAATATGAGGCACTAATTTCACACTTTACAGACAACATATCTTCTCACTGGTTCTATTTGATAATATGCATATTACTAATGCCACTGAACATATTAACAGAATCAATAAAATGGAAATACGCCGTATCACAAATAGAAAAAATATCACTAAAAAATGCCATAATAGCAACACTTAAAGGACAAGTAGGAGCAATTGCAACTCCTAATAAATTAGGCGATTTTCCAACACGGGCCACATCATTACAATCAGGAAATAAAACGATAGGAACAATAATGGGATTTGTTTCGTCATGGACCCTCACACTTGTCATAATCATCATCGGACTATTTACATCTGCCATTTATATATCTCAATATCAAACAGAAACCTATAACAATCAATACATCCTACTCGCAAGCGCAATATGTGTAGCCATAACAACACTAATTTTTTCTATACCAACAATTGCACAAAACATCAACATCGACAAAATCAATATCCAAAAAATAAAAAATATATTACAAATTCTATCTTCTGTCAAAACCCAACAACTTTTAACATTAAGTTTCTTTTCTTTACTACGATTCAGCATATTTTGTACACAACTATTCCTAATGTTGCGATTTTTCGACATCAATATTACAATATGGCAGTCATTCATATCTATTCCAACAATATATCTACTAACCACAATAACCCCAACAATCGTAGCATCAGAAGCCGCCACACGCAGTAGTTACGCAATTCTAATTCTTGCCCCTTTCTGCACAACCGCACCAACTATAGCTCTCGCTACCACACTACTTTGGGTTCTTAATTGTGGCACACCTATCATCATTGGTTCTACCCTTTTCCATTTTAACAAAAAACTAAAAATCTAAAATATTTTGTTAAAATACAAAATCTCTATTAATTTCCCTAAAATATTCTATTAAATTTAGAACAAATTTTATTTTTTATGTTAATTTTTATAAAAAAAATCATTAACATAAAGAATAAATTCATATCTTTGCATTGTAAAATAAAACCTACGAAATGTCAAAATTCAAAAATACATCATTTTGGTTGTTTACTCTATTTATAGCGATAGCCTTCTCTCTATTGCTATGGCTTCAATTTGAGTTTGTTAATCACACAAGAACTATCATAATCAATCAATTTGCAGACGCCGTACAACGTAGTCTTTACCGAACTGTAAAATCGGTAGAAGAGGCTGAAGTACTGACATACATTGACGAAGCATTCAAAAACGACACACCCGAAACACGCAAAGCAAAAGAAGCAATAAAACAAGCAAATAGCGAAAACATCCAAAGTATCATCGAACAACACATCGACTCTTTAATTACATCAAATCAAAACAACTTATTAAACTCTACACAAACCAATACTTCAATATCTGCAGCGACACAAAAATACAACGAAAAACAATACAAACGCTTCATTCAAGCTAAAAGTTTAATGGAAATAGTAACCATTAAACTTTTCAATGACTCGTATCGTCGCGATATAAAATCGCGTATTGACCCATATTTTCTCCGCGACCAACTAACCTACAACCTAAAACAAAATGGTATTTCTGGCGAATATTATTTTGCCATAAGTGATAATCGCGGTAAAAACATATATCGATTTAACGAAAAAACATTTGACATAACATCAAAAGATTGCTACAAACAACAACTATTCCCTTCCGACACACATACAAATAACCCTCATTTCTTATATATATACCTCCCAAACAAAGAAAGCAAATATATACCAAGCTTTCGCATCCTCTATCCACCCGTCGTAGTATCAGTTTTATTACTAATTATTTGTTGTTTCACAATCTGGTACATACTACGCCAACAAAAATTGAACGAAATAAAAAATGACTTTATCAACAACATGACACACGAACTAAAAACTCCTGTGGCATCAATATCTCTTGCATCTCAAATGCTCAGCGACTCAGCGGTATCTAAATCACCTCAGATGCTCGAACATATATCAAAAATCATACGAGACGAAACAAAACGATTAACCTTCTTAGTTGATAAAGTATTACAAATGTCGGTATTCGAACACCGAAACATAAAAATCGAATTACAAGAAAACAATATAAACGAAATAATCCAAACCATAACCGAAAATTATTCACTAAAAGTCAATTCCAAAGGAGGCAACCTCTACACAGAATTACACGCACACAATGCTTTTGTCGAAATTGACGAAATGCACTTCGCCAACATAATATACAACCTTCTCGACAATGCAGTAAAATACTCACGCGAAAATACTCCTATAATAATAACTATTTCGACTTGGAACGAAAAAGATAAACTATTCATTGCTATAGAAGATAATGGCATGGGTATAAAGAAAGAGTATATAAAACACATTTTCGACAAATTCTACCGCGTTCCAACAGGAAACAGACACGACATAAAAGGATTCGGACTCGGCTTGCCTTATGTCAAAAAAATCGTAAAACTTCATCATGGCAATATAAAAGTCGAATCAGAACCAAACATTGGCACAAAATTCGTAATAGAACTAAAAACAATCGAAATATAAACCTATAATCAACAACCAACATAACAAATTGTTGACTGTTGACTTTAGACTATTGACTTAAATAATATGGAAAAAACAAAAATTCTCCTCTGCGAAGACGATGAAAGCTTAGGCATGCTTCTTCGCGAATATCTACAAGCAAAAGATTATAACGTAACTCTTGCTCCTGACGGCGAGGCTGGCTATCAGTTATTCACAAACGAGAAATTCGACCTCTGCATCCTCGATGTGATGATGCCTAAAAAAGATGGTTTCACTCTCGCACAAGACATCCGCAAAATCAATGGTATCGTACCTATCGTATTCCTTACCGCAAAATCATTAAAAGAAGATGTGCTCGAAGGATTCCGCATAGGAGCTGACGACTACATCACAAAACCATTCTCGATGGAAGAAATGTTGCTCCGCATCGAAGCTATCATGCGCCGAATAAGCGGAAAACGCAACAAAAATGGTAGTGAGTTTAAACTCGGAAGCATGACTTTTGACATCCAAAAACAAACACTAACCACAGAAAAAGGTATCGTAAAACTTACAACTAAAGAATGTGAACTTCTTGCCCTTCTCGTGCAAAATGCAAATAGCATCCTTGAACGCAACTATGCGCTCAAAACAATCTGGGTAGAAGACAATTACTTCAACGCTCGTAGCATGGATGTTTATATCACAAAACTTCGCAAAATCATCAAAGATGACCCTGAGGTTGAAATCATCAATATCCATGGTAAAGGCTACAAACTTGTTATTCCGTAAGATACGAAATATTAGATATTAGACACGAGACACAAGATGTTAGACACGAGATATAATACAATCAAGTATCTATCACAAAGTCTTTTTGTACAAAATACAAGAATTATCACGTTTTTGCTTTTTTACTTCAAAAAAATTTCGTAAATTTGCATCGTGAAAAACAAGGGTCTTTTTAAACCTTGAAAAATAAAAATTATTAATCTTTTTAAATATAAAAAAATTATGGCAAATCTTGATTTATCTAAGTATGGCATCAATGGTGCGGTAGAAGTGCTTCACAACCCATCATACGATGTACTCTTCGCAGAAGAAACAAAACCAGGACTTGAAGGTTTCGACAAAGGACAAGTTACTGAACTCGGTGCTGTTAACGTAATGACAGGTGTTTACACTGGTCGTTCACCTAAAGACAAATTCTTCGTAATGGACGAAGTCAGCAAAAACACTGTATGGTGGACTTCTGACGAATACAAAAACGACAACAAACCAGTTTCTCAAAACACTTGGAATGCTCTTAAAGACCTCGCAGTCAAAGAACTTTCTAACAAAAAATTATATGTAGTTGATACATTCTGTGGTGCTAACGCTAACTCACGTCTTAAAGTACGTTTCATCATGGAAGTAGCTTGGCAAGCACACTTCGTAACTAACATGTTCATCCGCCCTACAGCTGAAGAACTTGCTAACTACGGCGAACCAGACTTCGTAGTATTCAACGCTTCTAAAGCAAAAGTAGAAAACTACAAAGAACTCGGCCTCAACTCAGAAACTGCAGTTGTATTCAACCTCACAAGCCGCGAACAAGTTATCATCAACACATGGTACGGCGGTGAAATGAAAAAAGGTATGTTCTCAATCATGAACTATCTCCTCCCTCTTCGTGGTATGGCTTCAATGCACTGCTCTGCTAACACTAACGAAAAAGGCGAAACTGCTATCTTCTTCGGTCTTTCAGGTACAGGTAAAACTACCCTCTCTACTGACCCTAAACGCCAACTTATCGGTGATGACGAACACGGTTGGGACGACGAAGGTATCTTCAACTTCGAAGGTGGTTGCTACGCTAAAGTTATCAACCTCGACAAAGATAGCGAACCTGATATCTACAACGCAATCCGTCGCGATGCCCTCCTCGAAAACGTTACTGTTGACGCAGAAGGCAAAATCGACTTCGCTGATAAGAGCGTAACAGAAAATACTCGCGTTTCTTACCCAATCCACCACATCAACAACATCCAACCAGGTTCTAAAGCTCCTGCTGCTAAGAAAGTTATCTTCCTTTCAGCTGACGCATTTGGTGTGTTGCCTCCAGTATCTATCTTGTCGCCAGAACAAACTCAATACTACTTCCTTTCTGGTTTCACAGCTAAACTCGCTGGTACAGAACGCGGCATCACTGAACCAACTCCTACATTCTCAGCTTGCTTCGGTGCAGCATTCCTCTCTCTCCACCCAACTAAATACGGTGAAGAACTCGTTAAGAAAATGCAAGCATCAGGCGCAACTGCTTACCTCGTAAACACAGGTTGGAATGGTACAGGCAAACGTATCTCTATCAAAGATACTCGTGGTATCATCGACGCAATCCTCGACGGTTCAATCGACAAAGCTCCAACAAAAACTATCCCAATGTTCGACTTCGTCGTACCTACAGAATTGCCTAACGTAGATCCAAAAATCCTCGACCCACGCGACACTTACGCTTGCGCTTGCCAATGGGAAGAAAAAGCAAAAGACCTCGCTGGCCGTTTCATCAAAAACTTCGAGAAATT
>JAEIGA010004514.1_pt1 | contig 21535 bp, 15 predicted proteins | sample 9270691 | NCBI WGS metagenome assembly JAEIGA01 (sample SAMN17057246, study PRJNA624740) | gut metagenome | biome: biome; isolation source: fecal sample | host: Bos grunniens | place: China: Xizang | collected 2019 | reverse complement strand
TGCTGACGGTATTGCCGTGGGTCTCGCGTCGAAGATTTTGCCCCACAACTTCGTGGAGCTCATAAACGCTTCGATTGCCTACTTGCGTGGCGAGGAGTTCATGCTCGTGCCTGACTTCCAGACGGGAGGTATCATGGATGCCAGCAACTATAACGATGGCTTGCGTGGTGGAGCAGTTAGGGTGCGTGCCCGCATCTCGAAGATTGATAAGCGTACGCTTGCCATCACGGAGATTCCCTACGGCACAACCTCGGAGTCGATTAAGGAGTCTATCATCAAGGCCAACGACAAGGGCAAAATCAAGATTAAGAAGGTCGATGACAACACTGCCGAGAAGGTGGAGATTGTCATTCAGGTTGCGGCGGATGAGTCTTCGGACAAGACCATCGACGCACTCTACGCCTTTACCGACTGCGAGGTATCTATCTCGCCAAATGCCTGTGTCATCGTGGACAACAAGCCTGTGTTCATGGGCGTTAGCGACATATTGCGCTACTCAACCGACCACACCAAGGCGCTGTTGGGCCAGGAACTTCAAATCAAGCTCGACGAGTTGAACGAGGCATGGCATGCCGCATCGCTGGAGCGCATATTCATCGAGAACAAGCTCTATCAGCTCATCGAGGGTTGCCGCACACGCGAAGCAGCATACGAGGCTGTGGATAAGGGCCTGGAGCCATTTAAGTCGAAGTTGCGCAGAGAGGTTACGATGGAGGATGTGCAGCGACTCACGGAGTTGAAGTTCATCCGTATTTCGCGCTACGACTCCGAAAAGGCCGACAACGAGATAAAGCAGATTGAAAAGGATATCAAGCAGACAAAGCACGACCTCGACCACCTTGTGGACTACACCATTGCCTACTTCGAGCGTATAAAGACAAAGTATGCCGAGGGCAAGGAGCGCCGCACGGAGATTCGTGAGTTCGACACCATCGAGGCATGGAAGGTGGCATCGTCGAATGCCAAGCTCTACGTTGATAGGGCAGAGGGCTTCTTCGGCTTCGGCAAGAGCATGAAGGACTCGGAGTTTGTATGCGACTGCTCGAACCTCGACGATGTGATAATAATCCTTAAGGATGGCCGTTATAAGATTACGAAGATAAGTGAAAAGGCATTCTTCGATAAGGGAATATATTATATAGGTATATATAAGCGTAACGACGAGCGTACGATCTACAATATGCTCTATCGCGATGGCCGTGGTGGTGTTATCATGATGAAGCGTTGCGCCATCAAGTCGGTTACGCGCGATAAGGAGTACGACCTTACAAAGGGAACGCCAAAGAGTGAGTTGTTGTATCTCTCTGTGAACCCTAATGGTGAGGCCGAGATATTGAAGATATACCTTCGTCCTCGTGCCCGCTTGAAGAAGTGCATCATCGACCTTGACCTCTCGACCCTCGCAATCAAGGGCCGTCAGAGCGTTGGTAACCTCGTTACGCGCTACCCAATCAACAAGATTGTGCTCAAGGAGCGTTGCGCTTCGACGCTCGGTGGTCAGAACATCTGGTATGACGAGGATGTACGCCGTCTGAATACCGATGGCCGCGGTATGTTGCTTGGTGAGTTCAAGGGCGAGGACAAGATTGTTGTGTGGACAGCCAAGAACCAGTACTACATCACTGGTTTCGATGTTCAGCAGCACTTCCCCGACGACACAATTCGTGTGGAGCGTTACATCGCAGGTCGTGTCTATTCACTCTGCTACTATGATGGCGAGCAGAACTACTACTACATGAAGCGCTTCCAGCTTGAGGAGAGCGACAAGACACAGTTCTTCTTGGAGGAGGGTGCCCCTATGCGCTTTGAGGCTATTACTTATAGCAAGGGTGCTCAGCTCGAGGTTACTTTTGGCGGTCAGCATGAGCAGCGTCCTGTGGAGATGATTGATGTAGATGAGTTTATCGCTGTGAAGAGCCATCGTGCAAAGGGTAAGCGTATCACAACATACGAGGTGGCAACGCTTCGCTTCATAGAGCCCGAGGAGCCAGAGTCAGAGCCCGAGGAGCTTATGGATGAACCTCTTGTAGAGGAGGATATGGCCGCTGATGATGATGTCCTCGATATGGATGATATCATGGGTGAGGAGATTAAGGCCGACCCCAACGTAGATTATAACGAGCGTGCTGGTGAGGCCGACCTGTTCGGTGCGTCACAGCTTAACCTCTTCTAATATATCGAATTATGGTTATCTTCCTTGTGGGTTATGCAGGCTCAGGTAAGTCGTCGCTGGGTAAGCGCCTGGCACGCTGCCTCGGTGTTCGTTTTGTCGATACGGACAAGCAGGTGGAGCTGGCTGAGGGTGCTTCGATTGCCGATATCTTCCACTATGAGGGTGAGGAGTACTTCCGCATCGCTGAGCGCAGGGCTGTTGAGAGTCTCGCAAACGAGGCTGTAGATATGGTTATTGCCACGGGTGGAGGACTACCCACATGGCGCGATAATATGGATTGGCTTGTGCGCTCGGGTATGACCATATATCTGCGCCGCAGCCCCGAACAGATACTCTCTCGCCTCTCGGACTACGGAAGGGAGAAACGTCCCATGTTTCGCGGTAAGAGTGATGAGGAGTTGCTTGAGTTTATGCGCGAGCAGATGGCTCTGCGCGAAGCCTACTACACCAAAGCGCATATCGAGGTCGATTGTACGGTGATGAGCGATGAGGAGGTAGTGGAGTATTTAGTAAGTAAGTTGTAGAGTGATGAATAATGCACCTATAGGAGTCTATGATTCGGGATTTGGAGGCTTGTCGGTGTGGCGTGAGCTGCGTCGATTGCTTCCCGATGAGTCGATTATATATCTCGGTGACGGCAAGAACTGCCCGTATGGTGGGCGTGAGCGTAGCGAGATAGAGGGCTTTGCTATTGCTGCCGTCGAACGCCTTGTAAACGAGGGTGTTAAGATGGTGGTTGTTGGGTGTAATACGGCAACTACGGCAGCTGTGGCCACGCTGCGCGAGCGATGGAGTGATATGCCGATTGTGGGTCTGGAACCAGCGGTAAAACCTGCATGCCTAACCACCCAGACGCGAAAGATTGCGGTGCTGGCAACCGAACATAGCCTCTCGAGTGATATGTTTCTGGCTACGGCAGCGCACTATGCCGAGGATGTGGAGGTCGTTAAGGTCGTGGGCGAAGGCTTTGTGGAGCTTGTCGAAAACGACATGGAGCATACGGCAGAGGCGGAGCACCTTGTGCGCAGGGTTGTGGAGCCGCTGCTGGAGCGTGGGGTAGATAAGATTGTTTTGGGATGCACCCACTATCCCTTTCTTCGCCCACACATTGAGCGTATCGTTGCGGGGCATGGCATAGATGTCATCGACTCGGGAGAGGCTGTTGCACGCCGTGTGGCATGGCTCTTAGAGAGGTATGATATTGCGGCAGAGAGAGGGCGCAAGGAGCCCCGAATGGAGTATATAACGTTTGCCGATGAGCAGTATCGCAAACGCTTGGAGCATAAGGCTCAAACAATTATTAATGAGGATAAATAGAGAGTCAGGATATGGCAAAAGATAGTGGAAACAGAAAGGGTAAGACGGCTGGTAAAGCTGCGCAGGGCGGTGTGATGACTGCGCGCGACAATGTGCGTCTTATGGCAGGCTTTGTGCTCATTGTTATGGGTGCTTTTCTCGCCTGCTCCATCTTGTCGTACATCTTCTACTGGAAGATAGATATGAGTGCACTTATGGAGACAAATCCCCGTGTGGATGTGGTCTATAGCAATATATGTGGCCCTTCGGGTGCGCGTGTGGCACATGCACTCGTGGGTGGCTGCTTTGGCCTCTTTGCCTTTGCGATACCTATGTTTCTGACTATTCTCGGCTGGCGCTTGTTCCGCTTCAAGCCCCTCTGCTGGAGTCGTCTTCTGCTGATATATCTGCTTGTGCTTGTTTTGGGCTCACTTACTCTTGGTGCTATGTTTGATGCCAAGTGGGGTGTGTTCGGTACGGGCATTGGCGGTGGTTATGGCATTGCGTTGAGCGACTGGTTCGATGCACACATTGGTTTTATTGGTACATGGCTTGTGATTATCACAGGCTGGATTGTTACGGGCATAATCATCAACCGCAACTTCCTGCAGATGCTCGGCAATGGCATCGTGGCGGGTTATGATACGGGTGCTGCTACGGTGGGTACGCTATGGGAAAGTCGCAAGCGTAAGTCGCATGACGAGGCGAGTGTTGCCGAGGTTGATGAGGAGAGTATCGACGATATTTACGAGCGAGCATACAGCAACGATATGGCTGATACTGAGGATGTTGAGGATGACGATATATTTGTTGTTCAGCAACGTACGGATGTTGATGAGACGGCAGAGAGTGTTGCCGAGCAGCCCGAGGAGCAACCCATGGAGCAGCCCGCAGTTAAGGTAGTGCAGCCCGCAGCGGATGATGACCCCTTTGTTGTGGTGCCACGATATCAGGAGGTTGCCGAAGATGCTGCGCCATTGTCTCGTGAGGCCGCTGCAGAGGAGCTCGGCATCGAGTTGGATAGTGCCACAACAGCGCCTTGTGATGATGCAGCCGAGGAGGGCGACCCGGATGCTCTTGTTGTCACAGTGACACAGAATGATGTTAAGTCGGTGGATGAGGATGATATAGAGTCGCAGTTGTACGACCCCATGCGCGATTTGCATAACTATCAGCCACCTATGCCATCGTTGCTCAGAGAGTATAAGTCGCAGTCGGTGGTCGATGAGGAGGAGATATTCCGCAATAAGGAGCGTATTCGCGAGGCATTGCTCCATTTCAATATCCCTATTATCAGCATGCACGCAACAGTAGGTCCTACTGTTACGCTCTATGAGATTGTTCAGGAGCCTGGTGTTAAGATTGCTCGTATTCAGGGTCTTGAGAACGACCTCGCGCAGAACCTTAAGGCTGCTAGCGTGCGTATCATAGCACCAATTCCTGGTAAGGGTACTGTGGGTATCGAGGTTCCCAATCAGGTTAAGCAGACCGTGTCTATGCGCTCGGCGATATGTAGTGAGGAGTTTCAGAATTCCAAAGCGGAGCTCCCCGTGGTTATTGGTCGCACCATTCAGAATGAGAACTACACCTTCGATCTTGCGAAGATGCCGCACTTGTTGGTAGCAGGTGCTACGGGTCAGGGTAAGTCGGTTGGTTTGAATGCCATCATCACGTCGTTGCTCTATCGCAAGCATCCCGCAGAGTTGAAGTTTGTGCTTATCGACCCAAAGATGGTGGAGTTCTCGTTGTATAACAAGCTTGAGAGCCACTTCCTTGCGAAGATGGAGTCGGAGGAGGAGTCTATCGTTACCGATCCCAAGAAGGCGGTATATACACTCAATGCCCTCTGTACGGAGATGGCTAATCGTCTGGAGTTGTGCAAGAAGGCGCACGCAAAGAACATTGTGGAGTATAACGAGAAGTTCGTGGCTCGCCGTCTCAACCCCGATAATGGTCATCGTTTTATGCCCTATATCGTGGTTATTATCGACGAGTTCGCCGACCTTATCATGACCGCCAAGGAGGTTGAGGCACCTGTTATGCGCCTTGCGCAGAAGGCTCGTGCCATCGGTATTCACCTTATCGTGGCTACGCAGCGTCCCGATGTCAAGGTTATCACTGGTGGTATCAAGGCCAACTTTCCCGCGCGTATCGCCTTCCGCGTTATGCAGATGACCGACTCGCGCACCATCATCGACCAGCCGGGTGCTAACCAGCTTATCGGTCGTGGCGATATGCTCTTCTTGAGTGGTGGCGAGCCCACGCGTATTCAGTGTGCCTTTGTCGATACGCCCGAGGTGGAGAATATCGTTGAACATATCGGCTCGCAGCAGGGATATCCATCAGCATACAACCTCCCCGACTATGTTCCAGAGCAGGGTGGTGGTGAGGCCTCGGTGGGCTTTGGCTCAGAGGAGAGTGGCGCACCACAGAAGTTCGACCCCAAGTTCGGAGAGATTGCCCGCGAGGCGGTGTCGAGTGGTGTTATCTCTACGTCTATGATTCAGCGTAACTTCGAGGTGGGCTTCAACCGTGCGGGTCGCATCATGTTGCAGTTGGAGCGTGCCGGTATCGTAGGCCCTCAGATTGGCTCCAAGCCCCGCGAAATCAAGTACTATGACCTTCCCTCTCTTGAGGCTCGCCTCCAGGAGTTGGGTATATACTAAAGGATTATGAAACAGTTTATTATAACCTTGGCACTGGCGCTATCGACGCTTTGTGCCGCTAATGCGCAGAGTGCCTCGGAGTGGCTCTCGAAACTCGATAACTCACTCGGTGAGCGCTATGCTATGCACATCGCTGTTACGGTGGGCGAGGAGTCGCCTCTCAATGGCTACTTTATGGTCGAGGGCGATGGCTACTACATCACGCTCGGCATCATGGAGGTGTATAGCGACGGTAAACTCCGCTACGAGATAAACAACGAGCGTAAGGAGGTGGTCGAGGATAGGGTAGATCTCGAGGCCCGCGACCTGCTCTCTAACCCTACGCGTGCCTTCAGCTTTGTGCCAAGTGAGTTTGTGTCGGAGGTGACGTCGGCAACCACCGAGCGTGTCACACTTAAGCTCACACCAAAGAGCGAGGCTATGGGCATAGATGCCATAACCCTAACTCTCGAGCGTCGAGGCTCAAAGGTTGCGCCCGTGACCATCAGCTACGACTACGACGGTGATGCTATATCCATTGTGCTTACAGAGGCAGATAGTGCCGATGCGAAGTTGCCCCGCTGGGATAAGACGGCATACCGTGCCTATGATATTGTGTCATTTTTATAAATAATTGTATATGAAGAAGTTATTTTTTGTTATTGCTCTGTTGGGTATTGTGGCGTGTGAGCCCGATAGCGTTGACCGCAAGCCAAATACTGCGGTCGAGAAGTTTGAGAGCGCTATGACTGCGGAGTACGCCTATGGCTACGAGAACGATATCTTCGAGTTTGAGTATTTCTACAACGAGGAGTATGCCTACTGGGGTGGTTTCGCACTCTCAAATGTTAAGGATGCTGACCCCGCAAATGGCCTTTTTGCCAACCAGTATGCCGTCTTTAACGACGCTGCGGCATCGGGCGGCAACTTCCTTATCTACTACTACGACTCCTTCAACGAGCCTTGCGATATTGTCTTAAAGAAGGCTGTTCACCTCTCGAATGTGAAACTCAATCTCACAACCTACACCTACGCCTCAATTACAGACGAGGCTATCAACGACTTTGCCCGCGCCTTCACTGATGGCGACTACCTCAAGGTTGTATTTACAGGTATGAGAGGCAACGAAGTTACAGGTGTTGATGAGTGTTATGTTGTTGATTTCCGTGACGGTAAGCGCGATATGGCAACCGATTGGACCGAGTATTCACTTGTAAATCTCGGCAAGGACTACGACCGTGTTCGTGTGACCATCGAGACCACCGATGTAGGCGAGTGGGGAGCGAATACACCTCTCTATATTGCCCTCGACGACCTTGTTTATTTCTTGTGATAGTGGCGCATTAGCGGCGCTTCAATCAAAACCACCAATGGGACGTACGTCAAAGTACTACCCATCGGTGGTTTTTTCATGTCAGCACCACTACTACACCACTCTGACAAGAAATAGGGTTGGGGGAATGGGGCGAGTTAATGAATATCTACGAACAAAACTATCGTCGTCATATTGCCTAAAACTTTATTAGTCTAATATTTTGCCATTTACACTTTTTTTCTTACCTTTGATACGTTGTATATACATATAAAATCATGGCATTGAAGAAAATATATGAGCGTGTGTCGCGCTTGCAGAGTTTGGTAGAGAGCTGGAGCAGCACGACAAATGTGTCTAATATCGAGCGTGATATCGTGCTCGAGGAGTTGCGTCGACTCTATGATGAGGTGCTTAACTATACGCCTACGGCTACTCAAAGCTCTGAACCTGAGTCTGATACAATGAATGACATTGCGAAGGACGAGCAGGAGAGCGAGGAGGTCGTTGAGGAAGAGAGTGAGCAAAATGACGAGCCCGAGGTGAGCATCGAGGAGGCAGAGCCAGCACGTAAGAGCGTGGGTGTGTCATTCGATGATGCCCTCGATATTGCCGCGCTTCTGGGTCTCTCGGGTGACGATACCATTGCCGAGGCAGAGCGTGTTGTTGAGGAGAACCGCGAACGTGCTGCAGAGGTTGCTGCTGAGCAGTCGCCTGCGGAGGTGGAGTCACCTTTGGAGGTGAAGTCGGAGACTCCAGTCGCCACAGAGGAGAGTGTGGCATCGGTTGAGGAGTCAGCTGCGCCTCAGCCCGCTGAACGAGCAGCGGGAGGTGGTCTCTTCGATATTGAGGACATCCCCGTGCGCACGAAGCGTGGCCGCAAGATGATATCGTTATACAACGAGCCTAAGACAGAGCCGGTAGCAAAGGAGGCGGAGCCTAAGCGCGACGTGGTAAGTCCCATGCCGCAACCTGCATATACACCAGCACCAGCACCTACGCCAGTACCACCTGCCCCTGTGCAGGAGCCACAGCGTTTGGCTGATGTGATGGCCAAGAACGTAACAACATTGGCAGACAAGATGGCGGAGGATGTGCCTACGGCGGCATTCAATCGCATCACCGAGATACGCAAGGCGATTGGCATAAACGATAAATTCTTATTGATACGCGACCTCTTTGGTGGCGATGCCAACCTCTATGAGGATACAATAACACATCTCGATGAATTTGATGACCTTGACGAGTGTATGATATTCATCGTCGAAAACTTCCGCTGGGATCCCGATTCGGAGGGTGCAAAACTCCTTGTGTCGCTTATCGAGCGCAAACTTTCATAACAGATTTCACTATGGCAAAACTATATATTGTACCAACGCCCATAGGCAACCTCGAGGATATCACTCTGCGTGCTATCAACGTGCTTAAGGAGGTAGATTTCATTCTTGCAGAGGATACGCGCACGTCGTCGCACCTCATGCGCCACCTCGGCATCGAGAAGCCAATGCACTCGCACCACAAGTTCAACGAGCACGCCACGGTAGGTCGTGTTGTAGATGCTATAAATGCGGGTAAGGATGTGGCACTGGTGTCGGATGCTGGCACTCCTGGTATCTCAGATCCCGGCTTTTTGCTCGTTCGTCGCTGCGTCGAGGAGGGTATCGAGGTTATTACACTTCCAGGTGCTACGGCGCTTATTCCCGCCGTCGTGCAGAGCGGTTTCCCATGTGACAGATTCTGCTTCGAGGGTTTTCTGCCTCAGAAGAAGGGTCGCATGAAGCGTCTGGAGGAGCTCTCTACCGAGTCGCGCACAATAATCTTCTACGAGTCGCCCTATCGCGTTGTCAAGTGTCTGGAACAGATTGCCGAGACCTTTGGTGCGGAGCGACGTGTGGCTGTGGTGAGGGAGATAACCAAGAAATTTGAGGAGACGGTGCGTGGCACTGTTACGGAGGCTATCGCACACTTCAAGGCCCACGAGCCTAAGGGAGAGTTTGTGATTGTCGTTGCGGGCTACGACCCCAAGGCAGAGCGTAATGCCGAGGCTGACGAGGAAAACGAAGAGGAGGAGTAGGTTATGGCACGACTGAGCGTAGTTATTCTCAACTGGAACGGACGCCGCCATTTGGAGCGATACCTGCCGAGCGTCGTTGCCCACACTGTGGGTGATGTCGAGGTTGTCGTTGCCGACAATGGTTCTACGGACGACTCGTTGCAGTGGCTACGTCTCACATATCCCGATATCAGGGTTATACGTCTCGACTCAAACTACGGCTTTGCAGGTGGTTATAACCGCGCCTTGAAGGAGGTGGCGAGCGAGTATGTGTTGTTGCTCAACTCCGATGTTGAGGTTACGGCAGGGTGGTGGCAGCCTTTGGTTGAGGTGCTTGACCAAGAGAGTGATGTCGCTGCTGTAGCACCCAAGCTGCTGGCGGATATGGATCGCACCAAGTTTGAATATGCCGGTGCCTCGGGTGGCTTTATCGACTATCTCGGTTATCCATTTTGTCGTGGTCGCATACTCTCGAATGTGGAGATAGATAGTGGTCAGTATGACAACCGCAGAGATATATTTTGGGCAAGTGGAGCAGCGCTGTGCTGTCGCCGCGAGGTGTTCGAGAACCTTGGGGGCTTCGACGATGATTTCTTTGCCCACATGGAGGAGATAGATTTGCAGTGGCGCATGCAGCTGGCGGGCTGGCGCATTGTCGTTGAGCCAAGGTCTGTGGTATATCACCTCGGTGGTGGTACTCTTCCCGCATCGTCGCGCAAGATATTCCTTAATCACCGCAACAATCTTGCAATGCTTTTTAAGTGCGCATCGCCCATGCAGCGTGCAGTAGTGGCTGTTGTGCGCCCCGTGACTGATATGCTCGAGGCATTTGTAAACCTCGTTACACTCCACCCACATCGTGCGTGGGCAATAGTGCGTGCGTGGGGAGAGTTCATCGCGTGGCATGGGGTGTTGAGTCGCAAACGCAAGGATGTGCAGCGCACGAAAAAGGTGACAACAATATACCGATACTCAATCATCTTGCGTTATATCTTTGGTAGGCGCACATTTAATAATATGATGTAATGAAACGACTGATTATCATACCCACGTATAACGAGCGCGAAAACGTTGTGAAGATGATTCGCCGCGTTATGGATGATGCTTTGGGTTTTGACTTGCTCATTGTTGACGATGGTTCACCCGACGGCACGGCAAGCCTCGTGCGCGAGGAGCAGCAGCGTTACCCCGAGCGACTGCATATGATTGAGCGTAAGGGCAAACTTGGTCTTGGTACTGCATACATCGCGGGCTTCAAGTATGCCTTGGAGCATGGTTATGATCGCATCTTCGAGATGGATTGCGACTTCTCGCATAACCCAGACGATCTCGCGCGCCTCGATGCTATGCTTGATGAGAGGGATGTGGCCATTGGCTCGCGCTATTCGAAGGGTGTCAACGTCGTCAATTGGCCGATGGGACGTCTCCTGATGTCCTACTTCGCATCGAAGTATGTGCGCATAGTTACGCGCATGCCTGTGTGTGATGCCACTGCGGGCTTTGTAGGCTACCGCCGTGAGGTGCTCGATGCCATAGACTTCGACCGCCTGCAGATGAACGGCTATGGCTTTCAGATAGAGATGAAGTACTCGGCATGGCGGTTGGGTTATACTATTGGTGAGGTATCGATAATCTTCATCGACCGCGTGGAGGGCACATCGAAGATGTCATCGGGCATCTTTGGCGAGGCATTCTTTGGAGTACTTAAATTACCATTCAGAACGATAAAACCTAAACAATAATACGATACATGGAGAGAAAAAAGGCAGAGATGGCAACATCGCGACTACTCGACGTGATGGATAAACTGCGCGCCGAGTGCCCATGGGACAGAGAGCAGACATTGGATTCGCTCCGCAACAATACAATCGAGGAGACCTACGAGCTCGCTGATGCCATCACCGACAAGAATATGGAGGGCATAAGGGAGGAGCTGGGTGACCTTCTGTTGCACGTTGTCTTCTACTCGAAGATTGGCGAGGAGCAGGGTGCTTTCAACTATACAGATGTGGCTAATGGCGTGTGTGACAAATTGATATATCGCCACCCACATGTCTATGGTGATATTCACGCCGAGACCCCTGAGGAGGTGAAGCAGAATTGGGAGGCCCTCAAACTGCGCAAGAAGAACCGCAAGAGTGGTACACTGGGTGGTGTTCCTGTGTCGTTACCTGCGATGGTCAAGGCGTTCCGCATCGGTGAGAAGGCCGCGGCTACGGGCTTCGACTGGGAGAAAAAGGAGGATGTATGGTCAAAGGTCAAGGAGGAACTTATGGAGGTGGATGCCGAGCTTGAGGCTAAGGATACCGAGCGCCTTACGGATGAGATGGGAGATCTCTTCTTTGCCCTTATCAACGCCTGCCGCCTCTATGGTATCGACCCCGAGGGTGCGCTCGAGCGTACAAACAAAAAGTTTATCCGTCGCTTTAACCATGTCGAGCATCGTGCCGAGGAGCAGGGTAAGACCCTCCGCGATATGACCCTCGCCGAGATGGACTCATACTGGGATGAGGCGAAGGCGCTTGAAAGAGAAAATACTGATAATAAATAAATTGAAAAATATGGCACTTATTAGAAAGGTACGTGGCTACGAGCCCGAGATTGGTAAGGATACATGGTTAGCAGAGAATGCCACAATCATCGGCAATACAAAGATTGGTGAGAACTGCTCTATCTGGTATAACGCAGTGCTCCGTGGTGATGTCAACGCAATCACAATCGGCAACAATACAAACATTCAGGATGGCGTGGTTATCCACACTCTCTACGATGGTTCCAAGAATCCTTCACAGACCCATATCGGCAACTACGTTTCGGTAGGCCACAATGCCGTTATCCACGGAGCAATCATTGAGGACGACTGTCTAATCGGCATGGGTGCAACAATCCTCGATAACGCTGTTGTCGGCACAGGCTGTATCGTTGCTGCCAACGCCCTTGTCCTCTCGAACCAGAAGCTCGAGCCCAACTCTGTATATGCAGGTGTTCCCGCCAAGAAGGTTAAGGATGTGACACCCGAGCAGCGCGAGCAGATAATCAAGCGTACGGCGCGAGATTATCGTACCTACGCCTCTTGGTACGAGTAATTTCTTGTGATAGTGGCGCTACTTCGCTGCCTCAATCATTGGGCTGAATGGGAAATACGTCAAGTATGTCCCATCCATCCCAATATCTTAATCGGCAACAAATTAGCACCGCTCTGACAACAAATTATTTCCTATGGTAAGGGGTAATCTTTGCCACTTTGCTTGTCTGAAAAATGCTCATTTACTTCATGTAAACTCCGCTTTTTCAGCCTACGACAAATCGTCAAATCTCACCCCTTCTGACAACAAATTATGGCGGTGGGGTAGATGCTACTCAACCCTACAATACTAACTACAAACTACTCACTACTAATTGCTTATGCGCAGTGTTAGACAACCCGTTATGATCCATATATTGGTGGCGGTACTACTGAGTCTCGTCATCAACTTTTCATATCTGCTCATGCCCATAATCACCGAGAGTGGCCTGGGAGAGCGTCGTATGAGCAGTGCCCCTGAGGGTGAGCATACCTCTGGTGTGTTGTCTCTCGATAGAGACATGCACGGATATATCGTTTGTGACTGCGTGCAGCGCGACAGCGTCTATGTATCGGCATGGCAGGTCTATAGCTTCAAGCTCCAGGAGGGCGACCACATGACATTCACGACACGCGTACCTCGAGAGTATGATGGTGGGTTAATGACCAAGCCCCGCAAGCGTCTTGAGGAGGTATATTCCATAAATGGTGTCAAGTTCGAGTTCGATGCCATCTACGACCGTCCAAGTCGCACAATGGAGTTCGTGTGGCAGATAATATACTACGCGATGATATCATTCCTGATGATATCTATATTCGCAAATGGCGTGCAGTCGGAGCGTAAACATCGTTGGGTGGTGGTGCGACGCATAGTGTTGCTGACGCTTATCACAGGTTTGGCGATATACCTTGCCCCCGTGATGTCGTTCAATGAGGGCGAGATGAAGCTCGACTTCTTCTTCCGTGGCAACTTCCGCGACAACACCTATATCATAGTGCTCACAAAGTGTCTCTTCACGCTTGTGGTGACGTCGCTCTACGCACGCATATACACCCTTATGCGCCAGCAGCAGACCATCGTCGTGGAGAACGAGCGACTCAAAACCGAGAACCTCTCAACGCGCTACAATATGCTCATGGGACAGATTAACCCACACTTCTTCTTCAACTCGTTGAACTCCCTCGCCATGCTTGTGCGTGATGGTGATTCCAAGCGTTCGCTTGAATATATCGACCAGCTCTCTTACACTTTCCGCTACATAATCCAGAATGGTAAGTCGAGCACGACAACGCTCAAGGAGGAGCTTGAATTCGCTGAGGCCTATGCCTACCTGTTCAAGATACGTTATGCCGACAAACTCTTCTTCGACTTCGATATCGACGAGAAGTACAAGGAGTGGACACTCCCCGCGTTGTCGCTTCAGCCACTGATTGGCAACTCGGTGAAACACAATAGTATAACAACGAAGAATCCTCTTCATGTTGCTATTCGTGTGGTTGATGGAGTGCTGGAGGTTGAGAATGCCAAGCATCCGAAGCTTGACGTAGAACCATCTACGGGCATCGGTCTTGACAATCTGCGCAGCCGCTGGCAGATAATAACAGGTAAGGATATAGAGATAATAGACGAGGCGGAGCGTTTCATGGTGCGTATGCCACTCGAAAAACCTAATAGTCTATAATTGAGTGATGGCTGCTGTAACGGTAGCAACTTTGTAACATAAGTGTCTATGATAAAGAGAGTAGTAATTGTAGAGGATGAGACCGCTGCGGCGGTAAATCTTCGTAGTATGCTCACTGCGTTAATCCCCGATGTTGAAGTTGTCGAGGTGCTCGAATCTGTGGCCGAGGCTATCGACTTCTTTTCAAAGGAGGTCAGTGCCGATGTTGTATTTATGGATATACACCTCGCCGATGGTGACTCATTCCGCATCTTTAAGAGCGTGGATGTGAACATACCCATCATCTTCACCACAGCCTACGATCAGTATGCTCTCGAGGCATTCAAGGTCAACAGTATAGACTACCTCCTCAAACCCTTCAAGGAGGAGGACTTGCAGCGTGCTCTTGATAAGTTGCAGCGCCTTACCGCCACCGAGCGTGATGACAATCGTGAGCGTGTTGCCAAGATGGTTGCATCATCCGCAAGTGACCAGCTTCAGACACTACTCGTAAGGTATAAGGATAAGATTGTCCCCGTCTCAGTGGACGATGTGGCATTCTTCTACACCTTTGCCGAGCGAGTTACCCTCACCACTATCGATGGTATTGCCTATCCTGTCGATAAGACCCTTGAGGCGCTTGCCAGTCAGCTATCACCCGATAAGTTCTTCCGCGCAAATCGCCAGTTTATAGTCTCTCGCAAGGCTGTTAAGGATATCGCCGTGTGGTTCGGTTCGCGCCTTGCTCTTAACCTCGTGATAGAGACCCCTGAACGCATAATAATATCGAAGGCCCGAGTGCCCGAATTCAAGCGCTGGCTCCAGTAATTTAGCGTGATAAGTGGCCGATTGCGGCTCCTAACAAAAATAAATGTGAATGGGCAGTACGCCATAGTACAGCCCATTCACATTTATTTTTGCTGAGTGTTGCACTCGACACACTTCTACTACTAAATTTAATCCTACACGACACATCTGCACCCCTCTGACAAGAAATTGCGGGGTGTGCACTCGACACTATTTCGATGCTAAATCTTCTCACGTAACCCTCATCTCACCGTTCACTTCGCCCCGACATATTGCCGCTTCGGCGGGCTCTATTGCCGTTTCACACCACACCAAACTCCATAGTCCAGAATCTTGCCGTACCTTTGCAATAGAATAACAAAGATATCCGACAAACAGATAGTTATAAACACTTTAATACTCTAAGACTATGAAGAAGATGATGTTTTTGAGCCTCGTGCTCTCAGTTATGGCAATCGGTTCAGCAATGGCTAACGACGCTGATATGGCAAACGATGCAAGACCAAAGAACGTATATATCACTATCACCTCTCCAAATGCAGGTGGTTATGGTTGCAACGTTACACCTTGTCCTCCACCTCCTGCGCACCACAAGTGCCATCACAAGCCTTCAAAGGTACATCGACACAACATCCGTTGTTGCCCTCCACCTTCACACCTGAGCTACCACAAGAAGTGTGACCACAAGCACGGCAGACCTCATGGTCACCACGACTTCAAGCCACACGGCAAGCCCTCGGGAGCACATGGTGGCAGACCTTTGGGAGCACATGCAGGTCGTCCTTACCCAGGTGGTCGTCCCGCAAACAGCCACAGATAATAGGAATATAAGACTACGAAGTAGGGGAGTCAGTCATCTGACCCCCTATTTTTGTCATTTCACCCCCAAGTGCTATTATATTTGAATAAAAAGTATTATTTTCGTAGCGCAATATTATATACGTACGCGAAATAATAAAACAGAAAATATATGAGAAGATTCTTTTCGTTTATCATCATCATGATGGTTGCCATTATGCCAGCCATGGCGCAGACGGGAAAGGTGACGGCACGCATCATCGATGGTGAGACCAAGGAGGGCATTATTGGTGCTATTATGGAGGTTCGCAAGGTGAATAGCCAGAGCGCTGGTCGCCACTCAGTATCGGGTGCAGAGGGTAAGGTTACGGTTACGGGTATTACACCGGGTGACTACACCGCGACAATAACATTTATCGGATATGCTACACAGACAATCGACGTGAAGCTAACACATAATGCCGACTTGGGTACTGTAGAGCTTATGCCTGAGGCTGTGGCTATCGAGGCGGTAGTTAAGGAGGTGCAGGCGTTGCGCACATCGCAGAATGGCGACACCGTAGCCTATAACGCTTCAGCATTCAAGGTGTCAGCCGATGCCGATGTTGAGGGATTGTTGAAGAAGATGCCGGGTATCACCATCTCGAATGGTTCGGTAGAGGCACAGGGTGAGCAGGTCAAGAAGATCTTTGTCGATGGCAAGGAGTTCTTCGGTGAGGATGTATCTACGGCACTCAACTCACTCCCCGCACAGGCTGTAGATCGCATCGAGGTTTTCAATAAGCTTTCGGATAATGCCGAGTTCTCGGGTATGGACGATGGCGAGGGATATAAGGCTATCAACATTGTTACACGTCCAAACATGCGTCAAGGCATATTTGGTAAGTTGTATGGTGGCTATGGCTACCAGCCCGATATCGATGGCTCGCCCGCAGAGTTGGACTTCAACAATACGGGTATCTACAATTCACAGGTGGATAACGTGACTTCGCACCATAAGTTCAACCTTGGTGGTAATGTCAATATCTTCCAGGGTTCGAGCCGCGTATCTGTTATTGGTCTTTTCAACAACGTAAACCAGCAGAACTTCTCATTTGAGGATATCCTTGGCGTAACTGGTGGCGGCGGTGGCGGCATGGGCCGTGGTCGTGGCGTAGGTCAGTATATGGTACGCCCACAGAGTGGTGTTGCCCGTGTAGGCTCTATCGGTGTTCAGTACTCTGATACATGGGGTGAGGGCGACAAGGTCAAGCTCAATGGCTCGTACTTCTACAACGATACCAAGACCCGAAATAAGACACTCCTTGAGCGTTGGTATGAGGCTCCATCACCCGATGATGAGCTTATCCAGCAGGGTGAGTCTGAGTCGCAGAACTACAACCACCGTTTTAATGTGCGTCTCGACTGGACAATTAACAAGAATATGTCGTTGATGTCGCGTACAAACTTCAGCTTCCAGGGTAATGACCCATACAGCCAGCAGTATGGCGAGCAGTGGGGTGAGTCGGCAGACAAAAAGGGCCTTCCATACGAGATGATCTACAACGGTACAGATGCCTCATCATACTCACGTGGCTTGCGCTTCAGCGAGTTCTTGCAGTATCGTGTAAAGCTCGGCAAGGATGGTCGTACAATCACTGTGGATGGCCGTTATTCAGTGCGTAACACCTCTAACTCGGTAACCAACAGCTACTCTAATCTCGCTACTATTTACGATGCCGCATTGGGTACTGCTACGCCAGATATTCGCTACGTATCGGCTCTTGCACCTCAGGGTGAGACAGACATCAGCGCTAACGTTACATACACCGAACCCGTAGCCAAGTATGCTCAGGTAAGTATGCAGTATCGTTTCGACATGGAGGATCAGGATATCACCAAGACTGCATATATTACAGGTGCCGACTACGATATCACGGGTCTTACTCCCGATGCTTCGCTCTCATCGCTTACCGACAGCCGCAGCATGGAGCACCGCGTAGGTCCTGGTTTCCGCTATGCCAAGAATCGTAATACGTTCATCGCTAATCTCTACTATCAGCACTCAACGCTCGATGGCTTGGTTAAGGGCGAGAACATCAAGCGCGACTACGACCATGTGACATACTTTATGATGGGTAACGTGGCGTTCAACCCTCAGAACTCTATCCGCATATTCGTGAACTCATACACTCACAACCCCGATGTTCGCAACTTGCAGGATATCTACGATGTATCTAATGCGCAGTACATCTCAAAGGGTAACCCTATGCTTAAGTCGTCGTACAACCACCGTGTGAACTTCCACTATGTGCGTTCAAACATCGAGAAGGGTCGTACCTTTATGTGGATGTTCTCGGGTAACATCACCCAGGACTACATCGGTCAGTCTATTGTCTATAACCCTGATACTATCACCATCGATGGCGAGGAGTATAACCCTATGCAGTACACAACATACGAGAATATGAATGGCTCAAGCTCGTTGCGTACACACGTTAGCTATGGTTTCCCCATTTCGCCTATCAAGTGTAACCTTAACATCATGGCGGGCTACAGCTGGAGTCGTACACCATCAAAGATTAACAATGAGCTCAACATTACAAGTACCATGGGTTACGATGCTATGGTGTCACTCGGTAGTAACATCTCAGAGAATATCGACTTCACACTTCAGTGGAATGGTGCTTACAATGACGCTAAGCAGTCACTTGCAGGCAAGAATAACCAGTACTTCAGCCACACAGCTTCAGGTACTTTGAAGTGGGTATTCTGGAAGGGCTTTACCCTCACCGCCGCGGTTAACTACAACCAGTATATCGGCTTTACCAACGACTACAATGAGGACTACCTCATCTGCAACGTATATCTCGGCAAGAAGCTCTTCAAGAATCAGCAGGGCGAGATTTTGGTTGGCGTGAATGACCTCCTGAATGAGAATGCAGCCTTCGCACGCACCGTGGGTAGTGGTTATACACAGAACGCATGGAACAGCGTTGTGGGTCGTTACTTCACCGTTCAGTTCAACTACAACCTCCGCCACTTCGGCAAGAAGGGCTCAAAGAATGTCGCAGACTATGGCATGGATGTTAAGCCAGGTATGGGCTTCCCAGGCGGCAGACCTCCTATGCACCATTAGTAGGTGAGTAGCAGTTAATACAGGGATGAGACCTTTGATGGTTTCATCCCTTTTTTATTGTTTGTCCATCCATCCATTTTACTGGGAATATGGATGGTGAGACAGAAGTGTCGGAGTAAATTAATTTTTCATTAATATATACATTGCTCATTGCTAATTACTCATTGCTCATTAATTGTTCCCTCCTCGGGATGACAATTTATTATATGCTGCATGTGAGGACTGTGAGGAGATCCTTCACTTCGTTCAGGATGACAGTCGAAATTCCCCTCCAAAAAAACACATACACGCCACCACACGCTCGTGGGTTACATTTTTGTAACCCATGATGATGTGTTTGTCATCCTGAGCCTTGGCGAAGGATCTATCGGGCTGCAAGACAATCAACCGCTATACATACCTTGAGATCCTTCACTTCGTTCAGGATGACAGAGACGAGCATTATAAACATTATCTACCATCCACTCTCCATTACCCTTAAAACAGCGGTGGATCCCCGATTTTCTAATTAATTATCGACGAGTGTGTGGTGCACGCAGAAAGTAGATAAATCTGTTATAAAACAAGACTCCCCGGCTGGATATCCAACCGGGGAGCATTGTTCGAGGTCGCTAAGACCTCTTATTTGGCTTTAATTACAAGTTCATGTAGAGCTCGTGATACTTGTTGTACTTGTCCATCATGCCATCCATGTCGCGGAGACGGAAGCAGAGCTGGTTCAAGTAGCTGATTGTATTTACGTCAGCAGGGTTGAGCTCGTATGCCTTCTCCAACCATGGAATAGCCTCAGCATATACAAGGTTTACCTTAGCGTTCTCAGCCTCGTACTCCTCGTATGAGATGTTTGATTTAGCGTTCAAAGCCTCGATGAGTGCGTTTGCCTTCTCAACGATGAAGTAACCAACGTAGAAGTTAGGCTCGAAGTCTGCAGGACGAAGCTCAACGCACTTCTCGAATGACTTAACACACTCGTCAAAGTTCTTCAATGCGTTGTAAACGCGGCCACGACCAAACCACAAATCGTAGTTTGTAGGATCCTCCTTGAGTGATGTCTCAATCATTGATACAAGCTCTGCTGGGTCACCAACACCCTCCTCAGCAGTGTAGAGCTGCATAAGGCCATCGAGGATAGTGTTGTTCTTTGGGAACTTCTGAATACCTGCCAAGAGAGCATCCTTAGCCTTTACAAGAGCATCTGTGCCAGCAACAGCCTTCTGACCATAGTAGCAGTGGAAGAGGTAGTAGTAGATGTTACCCTGTGCGTCAGCGTAGCCAGAAGCGATAGCAGTGTTGAAGATCTGCTCACCAGCCTGGAATGCAGCAACAGCCTCATCACCCTCGAGTGATGCTGCATGCATGGTCATAAGCATACCTGCGTTGTAGAGGTAGTCGTAGTTTACAGTAGTTGAAGGAACGATGTTGAGAGCCTCGAATGCGAGCATGAATGTCTGCGCAGCCTCTACCATGCGACCCATGCCGTTGAGGGCGTTACCCTGCTCAGCAAGTGAGTTAGAGAGGTTGAGGGCGATAGCAGCAATCTTTGACTCCTGCTTCTTGTCCATCTCGTAAGCCTTAACCAACGATGCGATAGCTGTCTCAGCGATGTTCTCCTTAACGGCGAGCTTCTGATCCCAACCCATGATGAGACCTGATGCTGGATCAACATATACGTCAACGTACTCATACTGCAATACTACTGCTGGCTGACCCTGAAGTGAAGACTCAACCATGCCTGCAGGCTGACCTACGTTCATCTGGAGCACCTGTACAGGAACACCCTGACCGAGCTCCTTTGTGGGCAATGCGTAAGTGTCGGCATAAGCCTTACCGCGAGCAACCCATGTAGATGCGCTTGCACCCTTCTTTGCATCCATAGATGCAGCATCTGCCTTCTCGAGCTTTGCAAGCTCCTTTGCAGTGTTCACCTTCTGTGCATTTGCAGCAGGCAATGTCAATGCGAACATCGCAGCTGCTAAAAACAATACTTTCTTCATAATAATTTAATGTTTATTAGATAATTTATTCGTTTGCATTCTCTGTTGTTTCGGTTACAACCTCAGCGGTTGTCTCCTCCGTTACTGCACCTTCGATTGTCTCCTCCTCGGTCTTTGGCACAGCCGTAACTGATGCGATAGAGTCGCCCTCACGCAAGTCGATGACCTTAACGCCCTGTGTTGCACGGCCTGCAACGCGAATCTGGTCAGCCGATGTGCGGATGGTGAGACCCGAACGGTTGATAATCATAAGGTCGTTGTCGTCGGTAACTGCCTGAATAGAGATAAGCTTACCTGTCTTCTCCGTAACATTGATAGTCTTGACACCCTTACCGCCACGGTTGGTGATGCGGTACTCGTCAAGGTCGGTACGCTTACCGAAGCCATTCTCCGAGAGTACGAGTACATCCTCCTTTGAGTCAGGCTCAATAGCAATCATGCCGATAACCTCGTTATCATCCTCAATAGAGATAGCGCGTACACCCGAGCTGACACGACCCATAGGACGTACTGTTGACTCGTTGAAGCGGATGGCACGACCCTCGCGTGCAGCAATCATAATCTCGGCGTTGCCACTTGTGAGCTTAACCTCCAACAACTGGTCTCCCTCTCTA
>JAEIGA010004513.1_pt1 | contig 21537 bp, 18 predicted proteins | sample 9270691 | NCBI WGS metagenome assembly JAEIGA01 (sample SAMN17057246, study PRJNA624740) | gut metagenome | biome: biome; isolation source: fecal sample | host: Bos grunniens | place: China: Xizang | collected 2019 | reverse complement strand
GAGCAGATGACGATCAGATATTCCGATGATTCCAGCGCACGTTCTATCCTGCCGGACAGGTCGGCGGTGATCTCCAGCTCCTCCTGGTCGCGGAAAATCCGGTCGATCCGGTCTTTCCCGCTTTTCTTCCGGATACCGGCCGGAAGGCGGAAACGCTCCAGGCTGTGCTGAACCTCCCGCGCAACCAGCGTGTCGTGCGGCGTGCGGCGGTATGAAATAAAGGCGTTATACCGGAAGTCCTCAGAACTCCCGGATCCCGCATACATTTCATTGGCAGGTTCTGCAATCATGGAAAACGTCCCTCATCTGTCATGTCTTACCGTGCGGAAGATGAATCAAACGGCTGTTTTACAGGCGAATCTTTTCCCTGCCTTCCAGCGCTTCCGAAACGAGGCTCTCCACATCCAGTGCCGCCTCAGCCTGCTCCACTTCGCTGAGCTTCGGGTGCGTTTTCGGATGCCGCGGCGTAAATACCGTGCAGCAATCCTCGTAAGGCAGAATGGACGTGTTAAAGGTTCCGATTCTGCGGGCAAGGCGGACGATTTCCTCCTTGTCCATGCCAACCAGCGGCTGCAGTACGGGGAGCCCGGTTACTGCCTGCGTCACGGCCATTGCTTCCATCGTCTGGCTGGCAACCTGGCCGAGGTTCTCCCCCGTCACGATCGCTTTTGCCCCCGTCTGGAGTGCAATCGCTTCGGCGATGCGCATCATAAAACGGCGCATGATCAGGGTGAAAAACTCTTCCGGACACTTATCGCGGATTTCTTCCTGAATATGGGTAAACGGCACGACTTCCAGGATCATGTCCCCGCACCAGGGCGTCAGAAGACGCCCGAGCTCGATGACCTTTTCCTTCGCCTGCTGTGAAGTATACGGGAAGGAAAAAAAGTGTACCGGAATCTGTCTTACGCCGCGTTTTGCGATCATCCAGGTGGAAACCGGGCTGTCGATTCCGCCTGAGAGCAGCGAAACCGCCGCTCCGTTCGAGCCTACCGGCATTCCCCCGGCTCCGTCCACCGGTGCGGCATGCACATAGGCGGCCAGATCACGCACTTCCACGTTTACAATCAGTTCCGGATCATGCACGTCGACCGTGCAGTCCGGATAAGCATCCGACAGAGCGCTCCCGACCGACTGGCTGAGCTGTATGCTCGTCATCGGGAAGCGTTTGTCACTGCGCTTGGATTCCACCTTGAAGCTCTTTGCGCGGAGCATGTCGTCCTTCAGATATTCGATGGCCAGTCCGGCGATTGCGTCGGCGTCCTTCGCACATGCTGCCGCCCGGCTGATCTTCACAACGCCGAACACATCCTGCATGGCCGCAAAGGCCGCGTCCATGTCCGCATCTTCGGAAAGCGGTTCCACATAGATGGTCGACTGCATGCAGCTGACCTGAAACTCACCCAGCCCGAGCAGCCTTCTGCGGACATTGCCCATCAGTTTTTGTTCAAAGCTGCGGCGGTTCAGCCCTTTCAGGACGACTTCGCCGAGCTTCAGGAGAATAATCTCGTTCATGCATGTCCCTCTGTCATATGATTATGATGATCATGAAAACAATTATGATTCATGATTTCGGTAAAGGTAATACGGGTATTCTGTCCCGTCATCCACGAAATACGCGGTCTGGATCAGCGTGTAGTGCGGGCTTTCCACCGGAAGCCCTCTGGAGACGATGTAATCCGTCACGCCTTCGGCCATATAACGGTCCATTTCGTGAAACATCTCTTCCGACTGGATATTCAGCATACAGAAGTACCTGCAGGTCGGCAGAATATCGTTGACGGTATACTGTCCGATATCAAGCGCTCCGTAGTTGAAAAGCGTCGCGCCGGGAGTTTCGGCAATCGTTTCGGCAAACTGGTACTGTGGCAGATCTGCCCTGCGGTACTGCAGCATCTCGCTGTTTTCGCTTCCGAAAAGCGCGGCCGCAAACAGGAGCGGAACCAGGATCCGCACAAGCCGGTTTTTATTTCTCACCGGGTTCTGTTCCGGTTTCTCCGGTTCCGCGGACAGACGGGCTGCCGTTTTCCAGAGCTGGGCCACTCCGACGGGAACAAAGATGCAGAGAATTTCAGAGTAGTACTTCATGTTGATGCCGCCCATATAGATTACAAAAAAGGCAAACATAAAGCTCAGGCCGATCATGGAACCGTATGCGCGCTGTTTATCCCGGAAAAGGCTGACGACGGCAAACAAAGCCAGCAGAACAGTGGCGTCGTTGAAGGTCAGCACGGAGGCAGCGCCGGAAAGAAGACCCCGTACCGTTGCGGCAAGAGAGGATCCTTTCCCGTACACAACAATATTGTTGTAAAAATACGCCGTCCAAAGATCCGAAATTGCCCCGTTCAATCCGAAGTACAGCAATACCGGGAGGCTTGCAAGAATAACTCCGGCTACAATCAGTCCGATGAGTTTCAGCAGCTGCACTGCCCGGCGTTTCCGCAGCATCTGCCACGCAGGAACCAGGATGAAGCCGAAGTAGAAACCCAGCATACTGTATTTGACCCAGAGCACCGCTCCGGAACTCAGGCCGATCAGCAGCGCTTCCCTGCAGGTCAATTCCCGATTCTGCAGGACAACCGAAGTGCCGTAATAAACTGAAAGCATCATCAGCGGCAGGCAGAATTCCTCCGCACTCCCGCCCTTCAGGAAGGCCGGCGCCGTATACACCAGCACTGCAGTGAGAAGAAGTGCCGGCGGACTCTTGCGGCCCATAATCAGCTGCATGGTCCGGTAGGACAGGTTCAGGAAAGCATAAGCTGCGGCAATTTCCATCAGCCATACGCCGAAAAAGCTCCTGTGCGAGACCGGATACGCCAGAGCGTACAGCGCATAGAGCAAAGGGCCTTTCTGTTCGTACAGGTCCCGGTAAGGCACCACTCCCGACAGCATAGACTTTCCGACGGTAAAGAAGCAATTCGCATCCACCCAGTTGTTGAACGGATACAGCGGCGAGGACAGAGAACAGACGGAAACCGCAACGGCCGCAGTGCAGAGAAGGAGGCGCCGGTCTTCCGGCGTAAGTCCATTCTTCTTCCCCGTTTCCGTCGGTTCCGCGCACGGGATCTGCCCGCACGTGTTCTCTCTGCAAACCGAAATGGCGGCCAAAACCCTGCTGAGGAACGGGACCGCGAGCGGAACGGCACAAACAGCAGCCGCCAGAACCGGGAGAGATCGCTTCCAGTCGATAAACTGAAGTGAAACAAGCCGTAAAGTCCTCAGCCAGACAGCAGCAAAAACTCCGCCCAGCAGCACGGAAACAGCTGCCGCTTCAAGCAGCTGCCGTCTGCTGACCGCGACTTTTTCCACGTGATGATCGAAAAACCGTATCAGAAGAGCCGTCAATGCCGCCACTGAGACAGGCGCAACGAGAAAGCTCGTCTTCAAGGGCCTCAGCAGCAGAACGCAGAACGCCGCCGCAGAAACAAAAAACAACACCCGCATGCGGACCGGTTCCGGTCCGGCGGCTGTCTTTGCTTTACTCATGCGGCTGTCACCTCAATTCACTCTGCTTCAGACTGCGTGCTTCCGTTTCTCTTTTCCTGGCTGGATAGAGTTCGTTCCATGAAATATTATTTTATCATGGATTCCTGCCTTTGGCAAGGAGTTCGGCCCTCTGCCGGGTCACATCGGAAGCACAACAAAAAAGAAACGCCTCAAAATGCGAATACATTTCAAGACGTTCCCTGTGGTGGACTTGAAGGGGATCGAACCCTCGAACCTCACGGATGCGAACCGTGCGCTCTCCCAGCTGAGCTACAAGCCCATCTGCCCTAAAAGCCCTGTCATTATAACACAGATTTTTAAAAAGTAAAGAGCAAAATTATCCCGCTTCGCGATCAATCAGAGCATTCAGTTCTTTCACCGCTTCGTCCTCATCATCGCTGAAGACCGCCGCATCGCAGAACGCGGCAAGGTGACGCTCCTTTTCCGCCATCTCCATCCTGGCGGAAACCTCAAAGCGGCTTCTCGCGGTCTTTTCGTATCTGGCGCGCAGCACTTCAGAATCAGAGGGCGCCACATAGACGCAGAAAGCCTCCGGCATATTGGCTTTGACCTGGGCAGCGCGCGCAACCGCAAGATTCAGCACAACGTTTTTCCCTGAGGACAACTGCTCCATCACCAGTTTTCGAGAAGTTCCGTAATCGTTGCCGGCAAATTCAACCGCTTCCAGAAGGTCTCCTGTCTCTTTCAGAGTGTTCCAGCCGTCCAGATCAAAGAAATAAAACCCGACGCCGTCCTCTTCCCCGTCCTTCATTTTTCTTGCAGTCACCGGAACGACAGAACTCACATCGTCCCGGGCGGCAAAAAGCTTTGCAACAATTTCGCTGAGGCCGGCCCCTGAAGGGCCGCAGAGCACAAACAGTTTTGGTTTCCTCGTCATGACCGTCATTCTCCTTTTGATTGCTGTTTTTTAAGGCTTCAGCTCGATATAAAGCTGGCGGTACCGTTCGGCAGACTGATCCCAGGAAACGTCTTTTTCCATATCGCGCCGTACCATTTCGTCCCAGCGGCCGCGCTCCGTAAAGTAGAGTGTTTTGGCGCGGTTGATCGCATCAAGCAGCAGCCCGGCTTCATAGCGGTCAAAGGTGAAACCGTTTCCTTCATTGGTATACTGATTGTACGGCAGCACGGTATCTTTAAGGCCGCCGGTCTCTCTCACAATGGGAACCGTGCCGTAGTGCATGGCAATCAGCTGGGTCAGGCCGCAGGGCTCAAAAAGCGAAGGGACAAGCAAGGCGTCCGACCCGCCATAGATCATATGCGCCCGCCCCTCGTCATACATGATGCAGGAGCATACGCTGCCCCTGTACGCCTCTTCATAATACCGGAAAGCGTTTTCGTACTGGACATCGCCGGTACCCAAAACCACAACCTGCGTATTCCCGTCGATGACGGCGGGCAGGATTGAATTCACCAGATCAAGGCCCTTCTGGTCGGTAAGGCGGGAAATCAGGCCGATCACAAAGAGATTCTCATCTTCTCGCAAGCCGAGAGCCTTCTGCAGGGCAAGCTTGTTTTCTTTCTTCTTTTCAATTACATTGCTGCGGTCGTATACCGACGGCAGTCTCTCATCCGAACTGCTGTCCCACTGTTTGCAGTCGATTCCGTTCACAATCCCGCGAAGCTTCCAGGCATGGTGCCGCAGATGGGAATCCAGCCCGTCACCGTAAAACGGCGTCTGAATTTCACCGGCATAGGTTTCGCTGACGGTGGTAATCATGTCCGCATAGGCAAGGCCGCCCTTCAGCATATTCGCATCCGCATAGCTCTGCTTCATCACATCAATGGTGAATACTTCGTCCGGAAGTCCGGTCCAGTACTGCACGGTCGGGAGCCAGTAGATTCCCTGGAAGCGCAGGTTGTGGATGGTCAGGATGGTCTTTGCGCTCGCAACCGGAGTTCCGGCAAACTGTGTACGCAGATAAAGCGGTACAAGGGCTGCCTGCCAGTCGTGGCAGTGGATAATGTCCGGAACCCAGTTCATATAGTTCAGCGCTGCAAGAGCCGCTTTGGAAAAAAAGCTGTACTTCGGCATGTCGTCAACCAGATTCGTATACGGGTTCCCGCTGCTGAAGAACTCTTCATTGTCAATGAAATCGTATACCACGCCGTCCCAGACATATTCCATAATGCCCACATAGAAACGGCGCCCGTCTGCAAAAAGATCCATCCAGAACTCACCGCGATAGATCATCTTATCCTGATACTTCTGAGGGATGCAGCGATAGCGCGGCAGAATCACCTTGACATCGCAGTTCTGAGCAATCAGCGCCTTCGGCAGAGCATACATGACGTCTCCGAGACCGCCTGTTTTCACAAAGGGATAGCATTCGGAGCCGATAAAAGCTACGCTGCGCCTCGGTTCCGGCATCGGGATATCCTGTGTCTTCTGCTCTGTAACATTCTTTTCAGCCATGTCGATCTCCTTCAGATCCATATTATTCCGCTGATGGTATATTTATTATAGTCAAGCCAGGCCGAATAGTCAATAAGCCGGGTCCCGCAAGCAAAGACAAAGACCCGCAGGTTTTTTGAACCTGCGGGTCTCCGTTTAGGGAGAAAAGAGAGGATAAAGGAGTAGAAAAGTATCAGAATTATTCGGGCTTTTCCTCATCGAAAGTAATCGAGAGGTGAAGCTCTTCGCCGGCGCGGTACACAGTCAGTTCCGTTGTGTCAAACGCTGAGAAATGCCGCAGGGCCGTCTTCAGGTCACTGTAATCTTCCACAGTGTATTCACCCATCGCCGTGATGATGTCGCCCTTTTGCAGGCCGGCGGTTTCGGCCGCGGAACCGGCCGTGACGCTCTCGATATAGGCGCCGAGCGGCATACCGTAATACTGGCTGTACATTGCATTGTAACGGGTTTCAATGCTGACGCCCATATATGCCTTTCCGGTCACATAGCCTTTGTTGATGAGGTCGTCGGCAATGGCTTTTACATCATTGATCGGAATGGCAAACCCCAGTCCTTCCACGCCGGTATCCGAGTATTTTGCGGTCACAATTCCGATCACAAACCCGTTCGCATCAAACACAGGCCCGCCGGAGTTGCCTTCATTGACAGCGGCGTCAATCTGAAACATATTGATGGACTCGCTCTCCTGCGTGGTGATGACCCGGTCCTTTGCACTCACATGCCCGGTCGACATGCTGAATTCCAGCTCCCCGAGCGGATTGCCGACCGCGTAAATGATGTCTCCGACACGGATTGTGTCGCTGTTGCCCAGTGCGGCGGCTGTCAGGCCTTCCGCGTCAATCTTCAGAACTGCCACGTCATTCGCAGCCTCGACGCCGACAATTGCCGCCTGATACACGGTACCGTCGTAGGTCATAACCTGAACGTCGAGCTTGCGCTCATAGGCTTCTCCGACCACATGATAATTGGTCAGAATATAACCGTCATCCGAAATGATAAAGCCCGACCCGCTGACCGCGCCGGAAGTGGTCATTCCGAAGAAATTCGTCATGGTAATTTCGGTACGGATTCCGACCACCTGACGCGTCGCCTGTTCATAAATATCCGCAGGGCTGACCCCGGCAGCAACGGCCTTCACCGCCGGCTGTCCGGCGTCTTCCTCGGCCTTTGCGGACTCCAAAGCAGTCTGCTGCGCGGCAGCATTCTGTTCGCTGAGGCTGGCCTCCAGTGCATCAAGTCTCGTATTCAGCCGGGAACCGATAAAGGCAGCGCCGCAGAAACCGCCGAGAAGCGCCGCAGCCAGAATCGCACAGATGATTCCGGCAACCCTGCCGGAGGAGCCGCTTTTCCTTACCCTTGGCTTATCTTCCTTCGGGGTCTTTTCCGGAGGAGTGTAGTAGCGCGGCGGAACAGTGCTTTCATCTGCGCTTTCATAGTGCGCGTCGGTGTATTCTTTCGTGTGATATTCCATTTCTTCCCGGTCACTCATGCTGGTCTGCCTTCTTATCCATGGTTTCCATGATAAGATACCGGATAAATATTACCCTGAAATGAACAAAATTGATCAGAAATATGAAATTGCCGGGAAGAACGTGGTTCTTCCCGGCAATTTCCTCATCGCTCAGCCCACGCCGGCATAGAGAGCCTCCAGGCTGTTCTGTTCCTCCCGGACCGCATACATGGTCGTCCACTCCAGATCCGAATTCTCCCGAATCCAGTCCAGGCAGCGGTCGGAAAAGGTAAACACCCGAAAACTGTGGTACCAGTACCGCTGTTCCGCGCTGTTCCGGAGGTCCTGCATGGACACTTCAATGCGCATATTGGTCTGCGTTTTCAGATTATCCTCCGTATCGGCAATCGTGAGCAGGCAGAGATTTCCGTCCTCCGCATCCGGAACCATGGCGGATTCCCAGAGGTCTACAAACTCCTGCGGAGTCAGCCGCCGCTGGATCCAGCTGCCGGAGGCGGTTTCGACGTCAATTTCAGCATAATTGATGTTATTCTCCACAACCGGGATTTCTCCGCCAAACATCCTGCTCTTGATTCCTTCCCGGGTGTTCAGTAAAGTGATCAGTCTTCCGATGGTCGTATCCGGGTTATCCACATCATCCGGGTAGAAACGGATTGTATAGTATCGGTCCAGCGTTGTTCCGTCTGACAGCTCGTAGGTTAGAGGTATATAGTACTGAACGATTTCTTTCGCGGGGATATCTCTCCCGATTTCTTTTCTGGACACGGGGACCGGACTGGTCAGCCGGCTCTTCGAAGATTTGATAAACTCAGTATTTCCGCCATCGTATAACTCTTTGCTGTCGATCAGTTCCCGGTGCAGGGCTTCCATGGCGGCAATGTTCTCCGGTTCTTTAAACGTACCGACGTCAAAGCCGACGCTTACGCTTTCCACTTTCTGCGGATCCGGTATGCGCTTCTCGTATCCGGTCAGATCCGTCTCGGCGATCACTACTGTCAGAATGCAGCAGGCACAGACCGCCGCAAGGCCTTTCCACGGCATCGGGAAGATGCGCACGGATCTCCGAATCAGCATTTCAGCCGCAACCCAGCCCAGGACAGCTCCCAGAACCAGCAGCACGCCCATCAGCCATGCCGCTGCAGTGCCGAAAACAATCGTGTTAAAGAAATTGCTGAACAGAAATGCACCGCACACAAAGGCTGTACCCACCGCCATGCAGATCCGGAAGATCGGCTTCAGCACCCGGATCGCCACAAGGTCGGAAACACATTCCATCCTGCGTCTGCGATAGAGCAGCATGGCCAGTACCGCAAAGACCAAACCGACAAGTGCATAGGCAGCCAGTACGGGAAGCCCCTTAAAACTGACGCTGTAATCCGGATTTACGGTTGTCATGACCTTATTATCGATGTACACAATCGGAGAGAGGAAAGAGAGCCGGGGGCCTTTATCCAGCATTCCGTACACCAAAGTGGCAACACAGTTGTTCACACAGCTTTCCAGCGCAAAAGCGGTTAGGTTCAACACCGCATAAACCGCAGGCAGAACGATCAGATTCCCGGTCAGCATTGCACAGAAGCAGGAAAACCCGTAGAAAAACAGCATTCCGAATGCCGCGCAGGCAAACCAGATCAGATAACTCTGCATGCTGATTCCGGAACCGCGGGTCAGGAGGGCCGTCAGCAGCATGGTCAGGAGCTGGCACAGCAGCAGCGGAATCAGGCCGGTCAGGTACAGGGTCAGGAACATGCTCTCCCGCCGAACCGGCAGCGCGTTCATCAGTGTGTTGCCTCGGCTGTTGTAGAGATAGCCAAAGAGCACCATCACCGTCAGCATCCCGATGACAATGGCTGCTTTCGCCTGATAGATGCCAAGCGTCATCACACGGCTGTTCAGATCCCCTGTCAGCCATGCGAAATCCTCAACCCAGGTGTTCATCCGGATATAGCTCAGGATACTGACCGGCAGCGTGATGATCAGATATACCAGGTACGCCGCCCAAAGAGGCCAGCAGCGCCGCAGCGTATCCTTCGCTATTGCCGAATTAAAGGACAAACGATCCGATTTCATGTTCTGTCCCTCCCAGTTCATAGATAAAGATTTCTTCCAGAGTCAGCGGAAGCACATCCAGGAAGAGCGGTTCGCTTTCCGCCAGTTTCGCGCTGATCTCCTCCTGTTTCCCGCGCAGAATCAGCTGCTGCAGTCTCCCAACGGTGTTCTTATACTGGATCTGCAAATCGTCAGGCAGCTGTTTTCCATCCGGCAGAACCAGCTGGATTTTCACGATGTTCTCCTGGAGTTCCGAGAGCGTGCGTTCCAGAAGCATCTCGCCATGGTTCATGATTCCGACGTGGTCGCACACGTCTTCCAGTTCGCGCAGGTTGTGTGAGGAAACCAGCACGGTGGTTCCGCGTTCCGCGACATCCGTCATCAGAAGGCTCCAGATTTTGCGGCGGTTGACCGGATCCAAACCGTCAACCGGCTCATCAAGGATCACATAATCCGGCCTCAGCGCAAGCGCCAACTGAAACGAGGCAAGTTTCTGCTGTCCTTTTGAGAGGCGGCGAAGCATCTGCTTTCCGTCCAGCCCGAACTGAACCGACAGTTTCTGATCATATTCCCGATCATAAGCGGGATAAACCGAAGCATAAAAGCGTTTCAGATCATCAATCGTCGACTGTGACCAGAAAGGAATTTCATCCGGTATATACGCAATTTTTGCCTTGATGGCGGGGTTTTCAAATACCGGCTCGCCGTCCACGCGGATTTCACCGCTGTCCTGACGGTATATGCCCACCAGATGACGGATCAGAGTGCTTTTCCCCGCGCCGTTCGGCCCGACCAGGCCGTACACGGCACCGTCAGGCACGGTCATACTGAGGCCGTTCAAAGCCTGTGTTTCTTCAAAACGTTTCGAGAGGCTGTTTACTTCAATCATTTCCTTTTCCTCCTCTGAGACAATCGGCCAGCTCGTCTTCTCCGACTCCCAGCTTTCGCAGTTCGTCCGCGGTTTCACGGAGCCGGACCACCAGTTCCCGTTTGCGCATCGCGGCAGTATCGGACGCATCGGCAACAAAGCTCCCCTTGCCCGGTACCGAGCAGATGTAGCCTTCCTGCTCCAGTTCACGATATGCCCGCTGGATCGTATTCGGGTTGATGGCAAGACTGGACGCCAGTTCCCTTACGGAAGGCATCTTCTCCTCCGGACGCAGGACGCCCGAAAGAATCAGCTGCCGGAACGAGGCCTTGACCTGTTCATAGATCGGCCTCGGATCGCGATAGTTTATCTGGATCAAATGAATCACCCCGTTTGATTCTAACTGTATTAACTCAGTTAGTACGGTTAATATAGCAAAAAACAGATGCCCTGTCAAGGGCATCCGTCAATCTTAAGAATTATTTGATGATTTCCGCCGGTCAGCAAGCCTGGGAAGAAAATGTCCCTACTTCCCGTCGGAACGATTTCCGGAACGCTTTCCCGTCCCAGGCCGGAAATCCGGCTCTGTTCCGGCGCGCAGCCTCCGGATATTCTCAGCATGCCTGCAGATAGCCAGCACCATCCCATATACCGCCAGAGCAATCATCGGCCCGCGGGGAGCGAACACCAGGGTTGCGGGAACAATAGAAACCGCCGCACAGACCGAGCCGAGAGAAACTTTTTTGCTGAGCAGTGAAACAATTAAGAAAACCACCAGAATACAAATGAAAACCCGCCAGTCGATCATCCAGCCGAGCGCTGCCCCGGTGGCAATCCCTTTTCCGCCTTTAAAATTGTGGAAAAGCGGGAAGCAGTGACCGGTCATGCTGGCAATACCGCCAAGACAGATCCCGACATCACCCAGGAGCGCACGCCCGATCAGCATGGCTGCAAGCGCTTTCAAAAAATCAAACAGCAGGGTCGCAATGCCGGCCGCCCATCCGAACACGCGGGTCATATTGGTGGCGCCGGCATTTCCGCTCCCTTCTTTGCGGATATCTCTGCCTATCAATTTGGAAAGGATGATGGAAAAACTCAGGGAACCAAGCAGGTAACCGGCAACCAGGACGATAACCCAGTACAGGACCTTCATAACTCACCCCTCACACGAATCGAATCACACCGTAGGTGATCCCGGTCACAATAATCCCCGCAATGCAGACTCCGACAAAAATAATCGGGACTGCCTGCTTCAGCTTCATGTTCAGCAGTGCGGCAATCAGCGCACCGGTCCAGGCCCCGGTACCCGGCGCGGGAATTGCCACAAACAGCAGCAGCCCCCACGGGCCGTAGCGTTCAATCACATCGCTCTTGGATTCGGCACGCTTTTCCAGTCTGGTTACAACCGCATTCATCCACGGCCAGTGCAGCCGCAGCCATGCGAAAATCTTTTTGATAAAAATGATGATGAACGGCACCGGCAGCATGTTTCCGAGCACCGTGGCAATATAAGCCAGCCACAGCGGAAGCCCGGAGGTAATCGCAACAGGCAATCCCCCGCGCAGCTCCACAATCGGAATCATGGAAATACAAAAGGCCCATATGAATTTTCCGAACGTTGTACCGGTCAGCCAATCCATCTTCAGAATACTCCGTCTGCTGGTTTTTCGTTATCATAACATATGCCGTTGCAAGACGCAACGGCATAAACTGTTAAAAAGATTAAAATATTTCCAGACGAAACCGAGCCTTATCCGTCAATCGGTTCCAGATGCTCCATGCGGTTCATCGCGTTCCTGACGTGCGCCAGAACCGCCTGCTCCGCACGATCCGAATCATGAGAGGCCAGCGCATCACAGATTGCCAGATGCTCTTCATTTGACTGCAGGGCCCGGCTCTGCTTGCTGATGGAGGCAATGCGGTATTTTGTCATCTTTTTATGGATCCGCACCAGGACATCGGTATAGGACTTGCTGCCGCTGGCCGTATAGAGAAGCTCATGAAACTGTGAATCCAGATTCTTCGTGTGCTCGGAACTTCCGTTTCCCTGCTTGTTGATATAAAAGCGCTGGAGATCCGTCAGCTCATAAAGCTGTGAAAGCTGTTCTTCCGTGATGTTCTGTGCGGCACGGCGCGCAACTTCCCCTTCCAGGTGGAGACGGATATCATACATGTCAAGCATATCGTCATTGGAGATTCCGATGACGACCATTCCGCGCCCGGACTCCTGAAGAATGTTCTCCTGTGCAAGGCGCAGAAGAGCCTCGCGGATCGGAGTACGGCTCACATTCATTTCTTTGGAAAGACGAAGCTCACTGAGCACTTCGCCCCTCTGATATTTTCCGGACAGAATGTCCTTTTCCAACTGCTCGAATATCTGATCGGCAATGGAGATGTTGCGGTGTTCCTTCATAATCGCTCTTCCTCTGTTGTTCTGTGCTTAACCGTATGATTGTATACAATTATAGCGTTATTCTATTGCACTGTCAAGAGGGAATCTGAGCGTAAAATGCAGGCGGCTGTCAACAGCCGCCTGCGTGGTATCCGGTTCGCCGGATGTTATTCTTCCGTCTTCTGTTCCGGCTGATCTTCAGCCGGCTTCGGCGCTTCCTCCGCCTGCGTTTCCTCCGCGTTTGGCGCGGATTCCGCTGCAGGTTCCGGATCAGGTGCCCCTTCCGCTCCGGAAGCGGTCGCTTCCTGCGCACGCTGCTCCTCGGCATAGCCGTCTGTCATGGAGATCTTTCTGGCCGGGCGCTCAATAGTTTGATCGTGGCGCGCCCGCTTTGCATCCCGGATGCTTTCAGGCATGAATTCGCCGTGCTCAAAATAGTAGTTGAACTCCTCAGCCTCAATCGTTTCATGGACCAGAAGATATTCGGCAAGGCCGCGAAGCTGCTCTGCGTGAGCCGTCAGAATCTCCTCGCAGCGTGCGGCGGCGGCATCGAAAATGGCTTTCACTTCTTCGTCGATAATCGCTGCCGTTTCCTCGGAGTAGCTCTTGGTCTGGCCGAAGTCGCGGCCGATGAAGATGCTGTGTCCGGAAGTATCATACAGGATAGGTCCCAAACGCTCACTCATACCATAACGCATGACCATGTCACGGGCCAGTGAACTCGCCTGCTGGATATCTCCCGAAGCGCCGGTCGAAATATCGTCCAGGAAGAGTTTTTCCGCAATCCGTCCGCCGAGCGCAACGACAATGTTTTCAAACATTTCTTCCCGGGAGGTGAAGTTTTCAAGGTCTTCCTGCGGGCGGAACAGCGTAAAGCCGCCTGCCGGTCCGCGGGGAATGATGGTAATGTAATGCACCGGGTCAACATGCTCGCAGAAGCGTGCCGTGACCGCGTGCCCCGACTCGTGGAAAGCCGTCAGGCGTTTGGCACGTTCGCTCATCTTGCGGCTCTTCTTTTCCGGACCCATCTGAACCTTCAGAATCGCCTCATCCACATCATCCATGGTAATAAAACGATGCTTCCGGCGGACAGCCAGCAGGGCCGCCTCATTCATGAGGTTTTCAAGATCGGCGCCGGAGAATCCGGGCGTGCCCTTTGCAATGGAATTCAGATCGACATCATCGCCGAGCTGCTTGTCGCGCGAATGAATCTTCAGGATCTCTTCCCTGCCGCGGATATCCGGCAGGCCGACATAGACCTGGCGGTCAAAACGGCCGGGACGCAGCAGAGCATTGTCGAGGATATCGGCGCGGTTGGTCGCCGCCATTACAATGACGCCCTCGTTGGTCCCGAAACCATCCATCTCCACCAGCAGCTGGTTCAAAGTCTGTTCGCGTTCATCATGACCGCCGCCGAGGCCGCTGCCGCGCTGCCGGCCGACCGCATCAATCTCATCAATAAAGATGATTGCCGGGGCGGCTTTCTTTGCCTGTTCAAACAAGTCACGTACGCGTCCGGCACCGACACCGACGTAGAGTTCCACAAAGTCAGAACCCGAGATTGACAGGAACTGAACGCCTGCCTCACCCGCGACCGCCTTTGCAAGCAGCGTTTTACCGGTTCCCGGAGGCCCGACCAGAAGAACACCCTTCGGGATTCTGGCCCCCATCGAAGTATAGGCTTTCGGATCCTTCAGGAAGTCAACGATCTCCGCCAGTTCTTCCTTCTCTTCATCGCAGCCGGCGACATCGGCAAAGGTTTTCCTGTTCTTCTCATCACTGCCGAGGCGTGTCCGCGCCTTGCTGAAGCGCGCCACGCCGCCGGCTCCGCCGCCCATGCGGTTCATCATGACATACCACAGGGCCATCGCGCCGCCCATCAGGATGATGTACGGGACGATGCTGGCCCACCAGGGAACGACAAAGCCTTCGCTGTAGTCATAGGTCTCCAGAACACCGCGCTGGTGCTGGTCCATGATCATCTCGTTGAAGTCAGAATAGAATACATTGAAGCTGTAGAGATCATAGGACTTCTGTTCCGGATTCTCAGGATCATCCGTACGAATCTGAAGAACAATCTTATTGCCTTCCGTGGTAAAGGACTGAACCTGCTCCGCCTGGAACAGATCGACCAGCTCCGAATAGCTCTCCAGCTGGCCAGGCTCGCTGTCCTTTGTCATGGTGAAGACAACGGCGACAAGGATCAGCAGAAGCAGGACATAAAACCCGATATCTCTTGCCCGGTTACGTTTAGGATTCAAATACGCTCACATCCGTTCTAAAACTGCATTGCTTGCATCAGGAGGGCAGCCTCAGGAATACACAGAAGGCTTCAGCACTCCAATATAGGGCAGATTGCGGTAACGCTCGTTATAGTCGAGTCCGTAACCTACCACGAAAGCATCCGGAATCTCAAAGCAGGAATACTCCGGATAGATATTCGCTTTCCTGCGCGCGGGTTTGTCAAGCAGCGTGGCAATGTGTATGGAGGCAGGCTTGCGCACCTCCAGATACTGCTTCAAGTAATTCAGTGTGACGCCGGAGTCCAGAATGTCTTCCACCAGAATCACATGCCTGCCGGCAATATCCTCGCTCAGGTCTTTGTTGATTTTAACCGCGCCGGTCGAAGTCGTTCCGCTGTAGGAAGAAACCGCCATAAAGTCCATGGCACACGGAATCTCAACCATCCGCATCAGATCCGCCATAAAAATGAAGCATCCTTTCAGGACACCGACGAAAATCGGGTTTTTCCCCCTGTAATCTTCGGAGATCCGCTTCCCGATTTCAGACACTTTCTGATGAATCTGCTCTTCCGTCAGGAGAATCCGTTCCACGTCGTTAATCATAGCATTCCTTTCCGCCATCCGGCACGTGAGAGGTATCTTACCACACTCGCGTAATATTTTGAAGACTCAGATTTGAACAAGCCGTTAATTTCTCGGTTCAAAAACCAGCATTCCCCTGCAGCGCCGAACCTTTTGGCCGGGAAGTTCCAGGGTTCCGCGCTCGCTGCTTTCCGCAAAACGAAGAAGCGCCTGCGTGCGCTCCAGGCTCAGCCCGCTTCCGCAGAGCGTCCGCAGAACCCTGGCCGCTACGGCCGGTTCCAGGGAAAGCAGACCTTTGGACGGAATTGTATGATCCCTCAGATTCTGCCGGAGAAACTCTTCCGCCTGCCTCGAAAGGCAGGCATCGTCTTCCCGAAGCAGTTCGGAAGTGCGGCTGAGCGCCTCCAGCAATGCCGGGTTTTCCTCCTGCAGGAGCGGAAGTATCCGGTGACGGAAACGGTTCCGGGTAAAGCCGTCATCGCTGTTGCTGCTGTCTTCCACCCAGGGGATCTCATTTTCACGGAGCCAGGTTTCGATCTCCTGCCGTCCGGTCTGCAGAAGAGGGCGGATCAGTCTCCCCCTGACAGGAGGAATTCCGGCGAGGCCCCTGCTTCCGGCGCCGCGGCACAGGTTCATCAGGACTGTCTCGGCATTGTCATTCGCAGTATGAGCTGTCGCAATTCTGTCACAGCGCAGGCTGTCCGCCGTCTCTTCCAGAAAGCGGTAGCGGAGCGTCCTTGCGGCTTCTTCCAGCCCGACACGGTGATCTGACGCATATGCGGCGACATCCCCGTGCCCGACCGTACAGGATACGTTCAGCGCCTCGCACTGCCGCTGTGTGAACTCCCTGTCCCTGTCCGACTCCTTCCCGCGCAGCCCGTGATCGAAATGGGCGGCCGAGATCCGAAGCCCGCGCTCCTTTTCCATGGCCTTCAGCTGATGCAAAAGATAGATGCTGTCCGCGCCGCCGGACACCGCGCACAGCACATGGGTCCCTGCCGGGAGCATATCATAGCGGTCAATCCATTCAGACTTCATCGTCATACCGACGCTCAATGGATGCAAACGAAGTATACTCCGGAAGCCAGCTCAGATTTACCGTTCCGGTTGCGCCTTTTCGGTTTTTCAGAACAATGGCTTCCACCAGGTTCGGATTCTCGGACTCTTTGTTGTAGTATCCGTCACGGTACAGGCCGATGACCACGTCGGCATCCTGTTCAATGGCGCCGGATTCGCGAAGGTCCGAGAGCATCGGCCGCTTATCCTGGCGGGACTCGTTTGCACGGGACAGCTGCGACAGGCAGATGACCGGAACATTCAGTTCCTTTGCCATAATCTTCAGCATACGGCTCATGTCGCTGACCGCCTGCGTACGGCTTTCGTTGGACCAGCTGTGTCCGCTCCCGGCCGACTGCATCAGCTGCAGATAATCGATGACGACCAGGTCGAGGTTCTGAACGCGCCGGCACTGGGCGTTCATGTCCGCAACGGTCAGCGTGGGATTATCGTCAATACGGATGTCCGCCATGCTGATGGTCTGCGCAGCATCGGTGACATCCCGCCACTGCCGTTCCGTCAGCTGGCCGGTCTGCAGGTTCTGCGACGGGATCAGCGCCGCGCGGGACAGCAGCCTGGATACCAGCTGTTCGCGTGACATCTCCAGTGAAAAGATCGCGACCGTCTTCTTCAGATTCATTCCTGCATAGAGCGCCATATTCAGCGCAATACTTGTCTTGCCCATTCCGGGACGGGCCGCAATCAGGATCAGTTCCGATTTGTTCAGGCCCAGGGTAATCCGGTCCAGATCCGGGAGGCCGGTAGAGATCCCGGGAATCTTGTTCCCGGAACTCGCCGCCTCGGAAAGCTTGTCAAACACGGTCTGCATGACCGAGGAAATCGGCACCAGACCGCCGATGCTCCTTCCCTGCCTCAGCGCATAGATCTTGCGTTCAGCCGCTTCCAGAGCCGCATCGGCTTCCCCGCTTCCGTCATAGACCATACTGTTGATTTCGTCGGCCGTTTCGCCCAGCCTGCGCAGCAGCGCGCGGTCGCGCACGATCGCGGCATACTCCAGCACGTTGGCGGCCGTCGGCGTCATACGCATGACTTCCGCAAGATACTGTTCACAGTTATCCTGGTAGACACCGCGCACCCGCATCTGATTCAGTACCGTGACCGGATCAATGGTAATCCCATAGGAAAACATATAATACACGGTCTCATAGATGTCACGGTTCAGCTTTCCGTAGAACTCATCCGCGCGGAGTTTTTCCATGACTGCCGGCACGCAGGCAGGGTCGATCAGCACGGAGCCGATCACTGCCTGTTCTGCCTGTGCCGAAAACGGCACTTTTTTTCCAAGCAGTTCGTCCATGCTCAGCTTTCGACCACAAGGAGGTTGATGTTCGCGCTCACTTCATAACCAAGTTTGGCTTTTACGGTGTAGCTTCCGTAACTCTTGATCGGCTCGCTCTGAACAATTTTATTCTTCTCAATATCCATATCAAACTGTTCCTTCAGGGCTTTGCTGATGGTTTCGGACGTGACAGCGCCGAAAAGCTTCCCGCTTCCGCCGGACTTCGCACGTACCGTGACCTGCACCGCTTCCAGCTTTTCGGCATATTCCAGGGCAAGCGCTTTCTCTTTCGCAGCCTGCGCTGCCTTTGCCTTCTCCTTCAGTTTGATGGCATTGATGGCATCCGTTGTTGCGGCTGACGCCAGTTTCCTGGGCAGGAGATAGTTTCGCGCGTATCCGTCCGAAACTTCTTTAATCTCTCCCTTTTTTCCCTGTCCGCGGACATCTTCGTTGAATACTACTTTCATTGTTCTTCTCCTATCCAAGATAATCGTCAATTGCCGCGTGTATTTTCTGTTCGGCCTCGTCCACCGCCATGCGTTCGAGTTTTGCAGCCGCTGCACTGCGGTTGCCGCCGCCGCCCAGTTTTTCCATCAGTATCTGTACATTCATCTCCCCGATTGACCGCGCAGAAACGTTAATACCGCCCTGCCGGTCCGGAGAGGCTACGACCGACGCTTCCACCCCGGACACATTCAGGAGTTCGTCCGCCGCCTGTGCCAGGACAATGCGTTCCTGCACCTCGTCGGTAACAACTACCGCTACGCCGCGGTACAGTTTGGCGTTCTGCATCAGCTTATAGCGGGCAACCGTGGTGTCCATGTCAATCTGGAACAGTTTTTTCACCACCGCGGGATCCGCTCCGCAGCGCCGCAGCCACGACGCAGCGTCATAAGTGCGCTCGCCGGTCCGGATGGAAAAGCTTTTGGTATCCAGCACAATGCCGGAAAGCAGGGCTTCCGCCTCGATTTTCCGCACATCGTTCGGCTCAATCAGCTCCTGCATGATTTCGGTGATGAGTTCACAGGCAGAAGAAGCGTACGGCTCAATAAATCCGAGCGCCGCATTCTGAATGTAGGTTGCGCCGACCCGGTGATGGTCAATCACCGCCACCCGGTTACAGGACGCCAGAAGGCTCGCATCTTCAACCTGTTCGGGGCGGTTGGTATCCACAACCACCAGCAGCGTTCTCGCATCGGCCATAATCATGGCGTCATGCGGGCTGAGGAAACTGTCCCGGTAATCCGGCTCCTGCCTGATCAGATCCAGCAGAGGCCTGGATGCATTGTTGTTCTGATCCAGAATGATGTAGGTCTTCGCCCCGAGCTTCCTGGCAAGACAGCAGATGCCGATATCGGCGCCGAGCGCATCCAGATCGGCAAACCTGTGTCCCATCACAAAGACCTTGGACGAATCACGGATCAGTTCCGAAAGCGTATTCGCCATCACACGGGACTTAACCTTCGTCCTGCGCTCAACTTCAAGGCCGCGGCCGCCGTAAAATTCAAAGCTGACCCGGTTTTTGATGACCGTCTGGTCTCCTCCGCGGGAAAGCGCCAGTTCAGTTCCGATATCCGCGAACTGAAGGCCTTCCTCCAGCGTGGCGGCATCATCCCCGAAACCGATACTGATGCTGGCCGCGATTCCGGCGGGATTCTCCACCTGATGCATTTCTTCGAGTATGGAGAATTTATCGGCGCGCATGCGCTCCAGATCCTTCTTCTCAAAAACCACTAGATAACGGTCGCGGTCATACCGGCGCATGATCCCGTGAAACTTTTCGCACCAGTGATGCAGATGGTCTTCTACCGAATCCCGAAGGTCATTCTTGACGCGCTCCGGATAGTTTCGGACCAGCTCATCCAGATTGTCGATCACCACAATTCCGGGGACCGGACGGGAGTTTTCATAGAGAATGCGGGTATTTTCATAATCCGTGACATCCAGCCAGTATGTGATGCCCATGATCGCGTTGGACTCTTCGTCTTTTTCCGCCCGGATCAGATTTCCGTAAAGCTGATACTTTCTCCCCTGAACCTCAGCAAGGGCCGGATACAGCGATTTCCCTTCCATCAGCCATTTCCCGGAGAAATCCGGGATCAGGGTTATCATTTTTGCGCTCAGTCTGGAATCCTGTTCATCGAACATATGAAAGAACGCATCATTTCCCCAGACCACGCTGGAATCCGTAAGCCGGAACACCGCCATCGGCAGCGGAAAGCTGAGCAGGGTGCTGTTCTTGGCGTTTTCCGTGTCATAGGTGATGGATTCGATGTACTTGACAAGCTGTCTGGATTCTCTGCGTTTCGTAATCAGGGTGATTGCAAGCAGGATCAGGAAGACAACGCCTTCCGCCGCAGCAAGGATCGGCTGTCCGAAGAACAGCGCAGCGGCGGCAAAAAGCGCAATGCAAACCAGAAACAGAATCTCAGCTTTCCCTGACGGAGGCTGATAAGTTTTATTAGATTTCACTTGGCACCTCTGTAAAAAACGGGCAGAGCCTTTAGTGGATATAGTAAAACAAATTTATTATATCACCAAAGGCTCTGCCGTGCAAGTAATTAAACAGAGGATTCAGCCCTATTCAATTTGACTGCTCAGGCGCTCCGTAAGCGTCCGGACTTCTTCCTGCCGGAAGCGAAACGCAGAGGGATTGCAAACCAGCCGGGCGCTGATCGGGCACACAGTTTCCAGGACCACAAGGCCGTTTTCCGCAAGCGTCTTTCCGGTTTCAACAATGTCGACGATCACATCCGAAAGACCAAGCATCGGCGCGATTTCAATGGATCCGTTCAGGTGAATCAGTTCCACATCCCGGGCTTTCCCGGCATAATAGTCTCCTGCAATTTTCGGAAACTTGGTGGCAACGCGCAGGACCCTTTCTCTGTGGTCTTCAAACCCTGCCGGACCCGCAACCGCCATCCTGCATACTCCGATTTTCAGATCCAGCAGTTCGTACAGTTCCGGCCTGTTTTCCAGGAGAATGTCCTTCCCGGCGATCCCGAGATCCGCGGCGCCCCGTTCCACATAGATCGTAACATCCGACGGTTTGACCCAGAAGTATCGGACTCCGGCTTCGGGGTTTTCAAAAATCAGCCTTCTGTCCGGCTCTTCCAGTTCCGGGCAAGGGTATCCGGCCTGCTTCAGCATCCTGTAAACCCGCTCGCCCAGACGTCCTTTCGGTAATGCGATATTAAGCATGGGCATCCCCTCCGCGAAGATCGACAACCCGGCGGCAGTCTCCCGCAGCGCTGCGCTGGGCGCTTACCGAGCAGCCCTCCGCCTGCAGCCGGCGCACCGTATCCCGCACCGTCAATAGAGATGTTTCGGAATCATAGAGCAGCAGCACATCTGCGTCAAACACGCTTTCCGCAGACTGGATCTGTTCCAGAAGTCCGCAGTATACCGCAAAGCCTATTGCGCTGCCTTTCTTGTTCATTCGTCTCAGGAGGCTGTCATAGCGCCCGCCGGACAGGACTTTCTCCGAAACACCCTGTACAAATCCCTGGAAGACGATTCCGTTATAATAATGGATATCGTTAATCACGGAAAAGTCAAAATGCATCGTCTGATCGCCTTCCGTGATCAGGCTGCTCAGTTCTTCGAGTTCCCGGAGCAGATCGTCCGTGATCCAGTTCATTCCGAATGCACGGATG